>Ga0302325_10029120_pt1 | contig 11412 bp, 12 predicted proteins | sample Palsa_T0_2_FD_201948 | JGI IMG/M metagenome (GOLD analysis project Ga0302325, IMG submission 201948) | Peat permafrost microbial communities from Stordalen Mire near Abisko, Sweden - Palsa_T0_2 | ecosystem: Environmental > Terrestrial > Soil > Palsa > Peat permafrost | place: Sweden: Abisko... | reverse complement strand
GCCGGCGTCGAGAGCGAACCTACTTCTGCCTCAAGCGGTGTGGAGGCACCATCTTTGCCCATAGCGGAACTTCAGGGTGTCAGCAACCCTTCGGCGCTGGACGTAAACCCGCAACCCAGGACAGAGGAGAGTGGAACTGAGAAGAGAAGCGGAGAAGACAGAAGAAAGGGGGAGGGGCGCAGAGAGGAAGAAGTCAAGCAGCACTCTGCCGTTGCGGATGCGAACATCCGGGTGGGAGTGGGGCTGCTGGATAAGCTGATGGACCTGGTGGGAGAACTGGTGCTGACCCGCAACCAGATTCTGCAGTTCAACACCGAGCGAGAGGACGCCGCGCTGAACGCGACCTCGCAGCGGCTGAACCTGATTACCACCGAGTTGCAGGCGGGTGTGATGAAGACCCGGATGCAACCCATTGGAATGGTGTGGAACCAGTTGCCTCGCGTGGTGCGCGACATGTCGGTGGCTCTCGGAAAACAGATCCGGCTGCAGATGGACGGTGCAGATACGGAACTCGACCGAACCATCATTGAGGCCATCAAGGATCCGCTGGTGCACCTGGTCCGCAATTCGTGCGATCACGGCATCGAATCCCCGGAAGTCCGTGTGGGCGCGGGCAAGCCTGCGGAAGGAATATTGACTCTTCGCGCCTATCACGAGGGCGGCCAGGTCATCATTGAAATCGGCGACGATGGGGCAGGAATCAACGTTGGGCGCGTAAAGCTGAAAGCTATCGAGAAAGGGCTGCTGCGTCCCGAACAGGTGGAGAAGCTGAGCGATCGCGAAGCGCTCAACCTGATCTTCCTGCCGGGGTTTTCGACGGCGCAAACGGTAACCAACCTGTCCGGACGCGGAGTCGGGATGGATGTGGTGAAATCGCACATCGAGAAGATCGGCGGCGCCGTCGACGTGTTCAGCCGGCCTGGTCAAGGCGCAACGGTCAAGATCAAGATTCCTCTCACCCTGGCCATCATTCCCGGATTGGTGATTACCAGCGGCGGCGAACGATTCGTGATTCCTCAAATCAGCCTGCTTGAATTGATCCGAATGGATGGAGATTCGACTGGAAAGCATATCGAGTATGTGCATGGGACACCCGTGTTTCGCCGCCGCGGCGGTCTGTTGCCCGTCGCCTATTTAAATAAAGTCCTGGGGCTGAAATCGGCCGACAAAGCCGAAGCGGTCAACATCGTGGTGCTGCAGGCCGAAGACCGTCAATTCGGGCTGGTGGTTGACGGCATCAACGATACTCAGGAAATTGTCGTGAAGCCGCTCGGGAAGCAGTTAAAAGGCGTAACTCTTTACGCCGGGGCAACCATCATGGGCGACGGGCGCGTGGCACTCATCCTCGACGTGCTCGGCATTGGCCAGGGCGCCGGGGTTTTTGCCGCGTTCCACGACCAGGCGCGCGCATCCGAGCAACAGAAAGCGCAATCGGAGATCGAGCAGCAGCGCTTGCTGCTGTTCAGGGCCGGCTCGTTTGAACGCCTGGCCGTTCCTCTGTCTCTGGTGGCCAGGCTGGAGGAGTTTCCGCAGTCGGCAATCGAACATGCGGGCGGGGGCCAGGTAGTTCAATATCGCGACAAGATACTTCCCCTGATTTCGCTGCGGGCGGTACTTGAATCCGGTGCTCCCGATGAGGGAGTTCAGGCTGACCCGGTGCAGGTAGTGGTATTCAACGACGGCGACCGCAGCGTGGGCATGGTGGTGGACCAGATTCTGGATGTTGTTGAAGAGGCGGTCAGCGTGAGGCAGAAGAGCGGCCGTAGAGGGCTGCTGGGCTCGGCGGTGATCGGCAAGCGAGTGACGGACTTCCTGGATCTCAACGAGATCATTCAAGCGGCCTCGGAGAGCTGGTTTCAAGGCGCCGGCGGACAGGCTTCGGGCAAGAGGATTCTGGTGGCCGATGCTTCGAGTTTCTCGCGCGGCATGATTCGCAGCGGGCTGGACATGGCAGGCTACAACGTCATCGAAGCAGGAAGCCTGGAAGAGGCTGTGCGGGAGCTGGAGAAGCAGCCCGTGGACGTGGTCGTCGCGGCGCTTGATCTTCCGTTCGAGGGCAGTTCCGCATTGCTTGCCGCCATGCGCCGGCGGCCGGAGTGGGAGAAGATCCCGGTGCTGGCCGTGGCGGACTCGACCGGGATGGTGCAGAGCAGGATGGTGCAGAGCGAAGCCGCCCGGCAGGCCGGCTTTCAGGATTGCCAGGCAAAACTCGACCGCGTGCTGGTGCTGGAGTCGGTGGCAAGGTTGATCTCGCCGCTGGCATCGGCCGATGCTGAGCTGGTTGGCGCGGGAGAGGTGAGATAAGCGATGAACCTTCAGCCAGTTACCACTAAACCGGAAATGACCCAAACGAGCGGGCAATTTTCCACTTTCTTTGTAGGCGACATGTACTTCGGCGTGGATGTTCTGCACGTCCAGGAAGTTTTGTGCTTTCAGCCCATGACTCCCGTGCCGCAGGCCCCGCAGGTTATCGAGGGCCTGATCAATCTTCGCGGGCAGATTGTGACGGCCATCGACATGCGGCGCCGGCTGGGGATGCCGCCGCGCGCAGACGGCCAGACGCATATGAACATCGTGGTGCGCACGGTGGACGGCGCTGTCAGTCTGCTGGTGGACGAGATTGGAGACGTTTTGGATATGGATGCCGCCAACTACGAACGGCCTCCGGAGAACCTCGATCCCGCGGCGAGAGAGCTCATTCGCGGAGTCTACAAGTTGAAGGACCGGTTGCTGCTGGCTCTCGATGAGGAGCGAACGGTGGATCTCGCGGTTGGAAGGGCAGTGTAGCGAAGTCGATCCGGCATCGCTGATCACAAGCAGGTAATTCGTATGAGCAATTCAGCGAGAGCTTGTTGAGTTTAGAGGAACAGAAACCAGCCGAAGACCCAGGCGCCGGTAGTCACATTCGAATGCAACAGGAATTTTGCGAGGAGCAAAACAGATGGCAAGGCAAGCAAGCAACGCTCGGCAGGTAACTTCCGGCCGAAATTCGTCCAACGGCTCAGCCGTTCTGGACCGCGCAGAAACCGATGCATCGACTACCGAGGCGGAAAATCGGCTCCAGGAAGAGATAGCTCGTTTGGTTCAAGCGTCGCACGAGGGGCGCCTCACCGAGCGCGGAAGGGCAGACCAGTTCGAGGGGGCCAATCGTGAAGTTGTCGAGGGCGTGAACCGGATACTGGATGCCATCCTTCTTCCGATTGGCGAAGGCAACCGGATTTTGGCGCAGATATCGAAAGGGAAGATAGATGAGTTAATCGCGCAGACCTACAACGGCGACCACGAAAAGATGAAGCTGGCGGTCAACAACGTCGCCACCGTGGTGCAAGGCCTGCAGACCGAGTTGGGGCGCCTGACATCGGCATCTCGCGAAGGTCTGCTCTCGGAGCGTGGCAAGCCGGATCAGTTCCAGGGCGCCTTTGCGGGGATTGTCGCCGGGGTCAACGAAATGCTGGATGCGATTCTGCTGCCCATTGGCGAAGGGAACCGGGTGCTCGGACTCATCCGTGGCGGCAATCTCCGCGAGAAGGTCGAGATAGCCTGCAAGGGCGATCACGAGAAGATGAAGAACGCCATTAACGGCGTGCATCAGTGGCTCTCGGAACTCGTCGCATACATAACCAAGATTGCCAACGGAGACCTGACTGCCTCGCTTGCCAAGGCTTCCGACCAGGACCAGATTTTCGAGTGGCTGAATTTGCTGAAGACGAACATCAACAAGCTGATCGACGACACCGACATGCTCGCCAAGGCTGCATCCGAAGGCCGAGTGGGTACACGCATCGACACCAGCAAGCACTTGGGAGACTATCGCAAGATTGTCCAGGGCGTGAACCAGACGCTGGAAGCGATCGTCGAGCCGCTCAAGGCAACAGCAGAAAATGCAAGCACTCTGGCGTCGTCGTCGGAAGAGCTCACGGCAGTGAGCCAGACCATGGCCAGCACTGCGGAGGAAACCGCGGTCCAGGCCAACGTTGTCTCGGCGGCCAGCGAGGAGGTCTCGAAAAATGTGGCTTCGGTGGCATCGGCCTCCGAAGAGATGCAGGCTTCGATCCGCGAAATCTCGAAGAACGCAAACGATTCCGCACGGGTAGCCAAGAATGCGGTGAGCGTGGCGCATTCGACCAACGAAACGATGAAGAGGCTCGGTGAATCCAGCCAGGAGATCGGCAACGTGATCAAGGTGATTACTTCGATCGCGCAGCAGACCAACCTGCTGGCGCTCAACGCAACCATCGAGGCCGCGCGCGCAGGAGAAGCAGGCAAGGGCTTTGCGGTTGTGGCCAACGAGGTGAAGGAACTCGCCAAGCAGACGGCCAAGGCAACCGAAGAAATCAGCCAGAAGATCGAGGCCATTCAGGGCGTCACCAAGGGAGCCGTCGCGGCGATCGAGGAGATCAGCGCAATCATCAACCAGATCAACGACATTTCAAACAGCATTGCTTCGGCAGTGGAAGAACAGACGGTGACGACCAATGAAATCGGCCGCAGCGTAACCGAGGCAGCACAGGGTGTCAACGACATCGCCAAAAACATCAGCGGTGTGGCCACTTCGGCGAAGAATACAACCCAGGGCGCCAACGATACGATGACTGCTTCGCTGGAGTTGAGCAAGATGGCGAACCGGCTCCAGGCGGCGGTTGCGAAGTTCACATTCTAGAGCGCAACAACTCATTGAGTTCCTCTCCGGCGGACGAAACAGCGTCCGCCGGGCTGCCCTTCAACGAAGGAAAAGAGAGTGGACGGTAGACGAATGATGGGCAAAGCACTGGTGGTGGACGACTCAAAGGCAATGCGGATGATCCTGACCAAGATTCTGGCTAGCTTGGGTTACGAGGTGCTTGAGGCGGCCGGTGGAAAAGAGGCGCTGCAGGTCATCGAGGCGGAAAAGAGCGGGGTGGCTCTGATTCTGCTGGATTGGAACATGCCGGAGATGAACGGTCTGGAACTACTCAAGCGGTTGCGACAGAACCCGGCGCTCTCTTCGCCAGTCGTGGTGATGGTGACCACGGAGACTGAGATGAGCCATATGGCGGCGGCTCTCGAAGCGGGAGCGAACGAGTACGTCATGAAGCCATTTACCAGAGACATCATTGTGGAAAAGCTCCAGCTCGCTGGAATATGCGTTTGAATCGGGGATAAATATGGCCGCGGCAAACAGGCGCGTGCTACAGCCCGGCGAGCGAATTCGCGTGCTGGTGGTCGACGACTCGGCTGTCATACGGCGGCTGGTGACCCATGCCCTCGAGCAGGATCCATTGATTGAGGTAGTGGGGGTAGCCTCGAATGGCGCGATCGGACTGCAACGAATTCCGCAGTTGAATCCCGACGTGCTCACGCTGGACATCGAGATGCCGGAGATGAGTGGCCTGGAAATGTTGCGCAGCATTCGGCGCGACTATCCGCAGCTTCGGGTCATCATGTTCAGCACGCTTACCGAGCGTGGCGCGGCGATCACCCTGGAGGCCTTGACGCTGGGGGCCGACGATTATGTAACCAAGGTTTCGAACGAAGGGTCGCTTGACCGGTCGCTGGGCCGTTTGCGGGATGAGATGATCCCCAAGATCAAGCAGTTTTTTTGGCTTCCGGGACAAAACGGCGCCGCGGTCATGCCAGAGCAGGCAAAGGTTTCCGGGGCGGGTCCGGCCCGGCAGGGCACGACCGGGCAGGGTAGGACAGTGCTGGAAAAACTCCGTGTGCGGCCCAAGGTGGTGGTGATTGGAGTTTCCACCGGCGGACCGACCGCGCTGGGCTCCATCCTGCCGGACTTGCCGGCGGGGTTTCCATTGCCGGTGCTGGTGGTGCAACACATGCCGCCGCTTTTTACCAAGCTGCTGGCCGAGCGGCTTGACTCCACATGTCAACTTCATGTTGAGGAAGCGCGCCAGGGCAGCCCTGTGGAAGCGGGCAAGATACTGATTGCGCCCGGAGATTTTCACTTCAAGGTGGCATCGAACGGCGCCGGATTGCGCGTGATGCTGGATCAGTCTCCGCCGCAGAACTCCTGCCGTCCTGCTGTCGACGCATTGTTTGCATCCGTCGGTGAGGTGTATGGCGGTGCGGCTGTTGCAGTGATTCTGACCGGTATGGGGCACGATGGACTGCGGGGCGCGGAGATTCTGAAGGCACACGGGGCCAGCATACTGGCGCAGGATGAGGCATCGAGTGTTGTTTGGGGGATGCCTGGCGCCGTGGTGAATGCCGGCCTTGCCGACCGCGTGCTGCCGCTCGATCAAGTTGTGCCTGAAATTTTACGCATCACAAACGGAAATTAGAGAAGCCGGATGCCAAGCCAAGCGACGATCACTGAGATCCAACCGGAGAACTACCGATTCCTTCAGGAACATGTGTATTCCCGAGTGGGCATCGTGCTTGAAGCCGACAAGCATTACCTGCTTGAAAGCCGGCTGGCACCGATTGCCAAGCAACTCGGGTTGAGCTCCGTGAACGATTTGTGCGCGCATATGCGAACGGCGAGGGATTCAGGGGTCGGCCATCAGGTCGTAGAGGCCATGACCACAAACGAAACTTACTTCTTCCGTGATCCTGCCCACTACGAAGCCATACGGACGGTCTTGTTGCCCCGGTTAAAGGAAGATCATCGGGATACGAAAAAGCTGCGCTTCTGGTCGGCTGCGGCATCGACGGGGCAGGAAGCTTACAGCCTGGCCATGCTGCTGTTGCAGGAGGGGTTGAGCGACTGGAACATTCAGATTCTCGGAACCGATTTTTCATCGAAGGTAGTGGAGCGCGCACGATCCGGAATATACCAGCAGATTGAGGTAAACAGAGGCTTGCCGACGACGCACCTGTTGAAGCATCTGCGCCGCATTGGGGTGGACTGGCAATTGAGCGAACCGGTGCGCCGGATGGTTCGATTTGAGACCATCGACCTGCGCAACAGCATGCGGACTCTTGGACCGTTTGACCTGGTGTTCTGCCGCAATGTGATGATCTACTTTGACAACGAAACAAAAAGAAAAATAATGGTAGAACTCCACAGCACATTGTTTCGAGGCGGCTGGCTTTTGTTAGGGGGCGCTGAATCTGTATTCGGCCTCGATGAGTTGTTTGAACGAAAGATGGTGGGGACTGCAACCGTCTACGTCGCCCGTTGAGAGGACTTTTATGGCAACCGAATTCAGCACGGAAATACTGACGGAAGTTGTGGGGTCGGTATTCGAGACCATGATGAACCTGGAAGTCGCAAATTCGGGAATGCCCTGGGTCCCCAGCGTGGATTGCCTCACATCCGCGATCCACATGGAGGGGGCCTGGCACGGAGCGTTTCTGCTGGAGTGTGACCGCGACGAGGCTTGCCGGTTTGCCGGACGCTTTCTGTCCATCGATCCGCCGAAATCGGTCAACGACGAGGTGATCTCAGTGCTTGGAGAATTGGCGAACATGATCGGCGGCAACATGAAGTGTGTCATCGCTGAAGGGACGGTGCTCTCCATGCCCTCCGTGACAGATGGCAACGGTGTGTGCTTCGACGGCGTTGAGGTTCAGGATCGGCTTGCCTTTCAATGTGAGGAGGGCAATTTCTGGGTTACTGTACTGGCCGCGTCCTCCCTCAGTCCGGCCTCGTAGTCTCCCGGAAAGGCAACTTGCAGGTGGGCTGGCCCTGGGCTGGGCCTGAGCTGCCCCGGGGCGGGCCGATGATGCCGGCCTCTGGCGCTGTACGGAAGAAGATTCCTGGCTTGAGCTCGGCTCTCAAGACAGAAACTGCGGAAACCTGTCCATTACGAATCTGTGATGTTCTTGTTTCCCTAGAAACTATGGGTGATCGGCGGCCATCAGGCAGATGTCGGGAAGATTGCGGTAGCGCTCGGCGTAGTCCATCCCGTAGCCGATGACGAAGAGGTTGGGGATAGAGAAGCCCACGTAGTCGGCCTCAATCTTTTCAATGCGGCGGGAGGGCTTATCGAGCAGCGTTGCGATGCGCAGAGTCTTTGGATGCTGCTGCAGGAAGAGCTTGCGCAGATAGGCAAGCGTGAGACCGGTGTCGAGAATGTCTTCCACAATGAGCACGTTTTTGCCCTCAATGGGCTCGTCGAGGTCCTTGATGACCTTTACTGCGCCGGACGAGCGCTGGCCCTTGCCGTAGCTGGAGACGGCGACGAAGTCAAAGGTGGCGTCTGCCTGGATGGCGCGGGCCAGATCGGACAGGAACGGCGCCGCGCCTTTAAGCACGCCGATCATGACCAGCTTTTCGCCATTGAGGTCGTGCGTGATCTGGGCTCCCATTTCAGCGACGCGAACAGCAATCTGTTGGCGTGTAAAGAGAACCTCGTGGCCCTGATAGGTGAGGGTAGACATGCAGACAGTATCGCGCGAATGAGGGGCGACTGGGGCTGTGCAAATCGCGGTGCTCAACGGGGTGTCGCCGCAGCGCGACTCATATGATTCCCAGCTGTGGCGCGCACGTCTATACTGAAGGGGACGGAATCAAGGAACATATGCTGCCTTATCTACACATCTGGCACCTGCAGGTGCCGACATTCGGGCTTATGCTTTGGCTGGCTGCCGTGGCGGCTGCGCTGGTGATGGACCGCAACTTCAAACGGGCGGGCATTGATGCCGATGCGGTGGGGATGGTGGCGGTTGCCGCATTGCTAGGCATCGTAGGCGCGAAGCTTTGGCACGTTATTGATACGCCGATTGAATTTCGCGAGATTGGCTGGCGGGTTCTGTGGGATCCGGCGGGATTTGCGTGGTACGGCGGACTGATTTTCGGGATTTCCGCGCTGATGTTTCAGGGCTGGTGGGCGAAGATCGGGATGTTGAAGACGCTGGACCTGGCAGCTCCGGCAGCGGCCATCGGTTACGGAATCGGGCGGATCGGCTGCTTTCTCTCCGGCGACGGCTGCTATGGCATTCCGACCACGCTGCCGTGGGGCATGAGCTTCCCAAATGGTATTGAGCCGACTGTGCAGCGGGTGCATCCAACGCCGCTCTATGAGCTGGCGGCGGGGCTGGTGATCGGTCTTTGGCTGTGGCGACGGGGCGGCAAACCGCACGGGACAGGCGCAATCGTGGGCCAGTATCTGATGCTGACCGGGACAGCTCGCTTTCTGGTTGAATTTGTGCGGCGTAATCCTAAGGTTCTTTGGGGCTTATCAAACGCACAACTGGCCAGCGCCGGCTCGGTGTTGGCAGGAATTGGACTTCTGTGGTGGGCGGCCAAGCGGCCAGCTACAGACCCGGACGAAGCTGCCGCTGCGGTGGAGAAGGCTGCGTAGGTGGGCTCAACCTACACTGGTAGCCAAGGATTGACCAGCGGTATTCCGCAATGCTCGAAGTCCGGGATGTTGCGGGTTGCCAGGGTAGCGCCATGCGTCAGTGCTGTGGCAGCAATAAGCGCATCCATCTCGTCGATTGGGCGACCCATCGATTTTCTTATCTTCAGAACCGCTCCATAGACTCTTGCGGCTGCAAGGTCGAGGTCAAAGATTCGGCCGTCAAAGAGCGTTGAGAACATGTAGTCGGCTGTTTCTCGAAGATGCCTTTGACGGCTTCCATCCGGCATAAGGTCCAAGCCAGAAAGCATCTCCGCGATCACAATGGTGCATGTCCAAAGCTGGTGATGGTCTTGTGAATCGATCCAAGCCAAAACCAAGGGCTCTGGTTTGGGGAGCATAGCTTCAGAAATAACGTTCGTGTCGAGCAGAATCATGATTCGAACGTGGGAATCGGTCGATGCGTCTTGCGACGCGTGGGAATTTGAAGCTCCACGCCCCCCAGGGGAGCAAACAGCTCATGGATTGCCGTTCCCAGGCCCCCTTTCGGCTCTGAGCTCTCTAAAGAACTTTCCTCTTGGTTTTCAGCGGGATGGCCGGAAAACTGACGAGGTGGAATATTAAGCTCAACGCCTCCGAGCGCCGCGAATCGCTCGTGGATGGCGGTCCCAAGGCCTTTTCTGGCTCTAGCGGGGCGTCCCTTTACCTGGTCGGTGATCATTTCACGCGCCTCGGCTTCCATCGAACGGCCGTTTATGGCGGCGCGCACTTGCAGCTCCCGCTTGACCTGATCATCGAGATTGCGAATCGTAATGGTTGCCATGAGATCAGAATAGCATAATTATGCTGTCATTGACAGCAATGCTAGCATGGCGTTCCTGTAGCGACTTCCGATGCGATCAGGGCAGGTTAATCCTTGCTACGTTGTTATGTTGTAGATCAAGCCGAAGGGGTCGCGGATGTAGGTTCTGGGAAACTCCGGCTCATCTTTGACGACTTCACATCCGGATTCAACAAGGCGGCGCTTCGCTTCATCGACGTTTCGAACGGTGACCTCAAGTACAGGGCCCAACGCTGGGCCGGGCTCGATGAACAAGTTGATGTTCTTGCCGTGCAGGCCGATCATCCCCGGGTTCTCGTCGGTGATGGTGAAGCCGAGTTGCCTCACGTAGAACGCTGCTGCCGCGATGGGGTCAGGCGCCTGAATGAGAATGTCTGTGCCAAAGCTGTTTGCCATTTAGGGTCCTCTGCGAACGCGGAATTGTTTGGGACGAGCGCCGGATGGAACGAGGAAACGTGGCCAGTTTAGCACTGAGCATGCTTCATGCCGAGTCAAGAGTCACAGGCGCTTGATGAAAGCAAGAGCTTCGGCGAGCTGGGGAAACTGGGCCTCTTCAGCCTTGAACTCGCGGGAATGGACACAGCGGCGGAGTCCGCGCATCCTGACGGGATGCTTGAGATGAAGCATCTCGTGGTACAGCAGATATTCAATGGCGTAGCGGGGGCTTGAAGGGCGGTCGAAGACGCGGCTCACGACGATGGTGTTGTGGGCGGCATCGTAATGGCCGAGAGAACGCTTGGCGTGGTGTTCGCTCCATGTGAGTTCGGGACGGCCGAGCAGCCCGCCAAAGAAGCGAACGTTCAAGGAGTCAAAGACTTCATCCAGGTGATAGAAACGGCCTTGGGGTCCAAAGTAGCGTTTGCTGCCGCGGGTATGGCGGATCAACTCGGTCTGACGGGCAACGGCTGTCGAGGAGGCAAAACGCTTGTAGCGCAGGCTCTGAGCGGCTTCGATGGGCTTTTTATAGAGCTTCGCGAGAAGGATGTGTGCGATGGCGCGAACGACCGATTCAGGTGCGCCTTCAAGCAAGTCGGAAAGGCTTACGTGGATTTGCCCCTCGCGAAGCCGGATGGTGGTATTCAGCGAGGTAAACCGGCGGAACCGAACCGTGATGGGCGGCATGGGCGCGCGCGGGCGGAGTGCGCGATATTCCTGCTGAAAGATTGCGACGAATTCGAGGGACACGGCAGAGTACAGAGTAACAGTGGATAGTGGTTAGTGGTGAGTGATTGGGGACCGGAGGCCAGGGCAGCACCCATTGACCGGCGGTCGAGAGCCAGTCAGAGGAGGTTTTCCCTAACCACTTACTCCTAACCACTAACCACTAACCAA
>Ga0302325_10029119_pt1 | contig 11412 bp, 12 predicted proteins | sample Palsa_T0_2_FD_201948 | JGI IMG/M metagenome (GOLD analysis project Ga0302325, IMG submission 201948) | Peat permafrost microbial communities from Stordalen Mire near Abisko, Sweden - Palsa_T0_2 | ecosystem: Environmental > Terrestrial > Soil > Palsa > Peat permafrost | place: Sweden: Abisko... | reverse complement strand
CGCTCGGTGTGGAGGAGGTTCGTCTAACCAAAGAGGGACTGGGCTGGCCCGTGACACCTCCCTTCCATATTCCCGACGAGGCCCTGGAGCATTTCCGAAAAGCAATCGCGCGAGGAAGTGCCGCGCAAACGGAGTGGGAGTCTCGCCTTGACGCTTTCAAGAAGGACAATCCTGACTTGGCCGCGGAGTTTCAGCGGGTCATCAATCGGCGGCTTCCGAAAGGTTGGGACGTCAATCTGCCGACATTCACTCCGGCAGACGGCCCGATGGCAACTCGCATCGCATCGGGAAAGACGATCAATGTTCTGAACTCTCATCTGCCCGAAATAATGGGAGGCTCGGCCGATCTTGCTCCCAGTACGTTTACGAACATGAATGGCGCCGGCAACTTCGAGCCGGAGAATTGGGCCGGCCGCAACATGCACTTCGGCATCCGAGAGCATGCTATGGGCGCCATCCTGAACGGCATGGCGTTGCATCGTGGCCTCATCCCTTTCGGAGGAACATTCCTGATCTTCAGCGACTATATGCGTCCTCCGATGCGCCTGGCGGCCATGAACGCTCTGCCAGTGATTTATGTATTCACTCACGACAGCATCGCCATGGGAGAGGACGGCCCGACCCATCAGCCCGTCGAGCAACTGGTGGGATTGCGATCGATTCCCGGCATGGTTGTGATTCGGCCGGCAGATGCCAACGAGACCGTTGCAGCATGGCGAATCGCCATTGGGCGCAAAGACGGTCCGGTTGCCCTCGTCTTGACTCGCCAGGGACTTCCCGTACTCGATATAATGCGCTATCCAGGCATACACGAGGGAGTATCGCTTGGTGGCTACATCTTGGCGGACTCTTCGTCGGGTGCGAAACCCGACATTATTCTGGTCGCGACAGGATCGGAAGTGCATCTGGCCCTGGAAGCCCGGGATCGATTGGCGAATGAGGGCGTTCAGGCGAGGGTGGTCAGTGTGCCGAGTACAAACCTCTTTTCGATGCAGTCAGAAAAGTATCGGGACAAGGTCTTATTGCCGGGCGTGCCTCTGTTGGTCATCGAGGCTGGTGCATCTCTCGGTTGGAACTCCTATGTTGGCCCTCAGATCGCCGTGATCGGAGTGGATACCTACGGCGCGTCAGCCCCCGGACCTGTTGTGATGGAGCACTATGGCTTCACCGTTGAGAACATCTGCAAGCGAACGCACAAGCTGCTCGAACATCTCAAGGAGAAGCCGTAATGCGCGTGGGAATTGCATCGGACCACGGCGGGTTTGCCCTGAAGGAACAAATGACGAAGTCTCTCCGTGGCGCGGGATACGAAGTCGTGGACTTCGGCGCGCACCAACTGAACCCCGGAGATGACTACCCCGACTTCGTCGTTCCGTTGGCGAGGGCCGTCGCGTCTGGGGAAGTTGAGCGGGGAGTGGCGCTCTGCGGCAGCGGTGTAGGAGCGTCCATCGCCGCGAACAAGGTTCCCGGTGTGCGTGCCGCGCTTATCCACGATGTTTTCTCCGCCCATCAAGGTGTCGAAGACGACGACATGAATGTCTTTTGTCTCGGTGGGAAAGTGATTGGGCCGGCCCTCGCCTGCGAACTGATCGAAGCCTTTCTTAACGCTCGATTCAGCGGCGCTCCACGCCATCAACGCCGCGTGGCGAAAGTTCAGGCGCTGGAGAACCAGGAAGTTCGGCGATGAAGCGTTCATTCAAGGCTCCTTGATCGGTGCGAGAAGGCTCGCAACGCTTGCGACCTGTCTCTTCGAGAAAGACCGAATGTGACTTCATCGGATGTCTGCGGACGTTACCGTATTCGCGGGAAAGGAGAATCACATGGAACTGGGCATGATCGGATTGGGGCGGATGGGAACCAATATGGTGCGGCGTCTTATGCGGGCCGGCCACCATTGCATCGTTTTTGACACCAAGACAGACGCCGTACAGGCGCTCGCCAAAGAAGGGGCGTCCGGGGCGACCACTCTCAAAGACCTTGCCGGTAAGTTGAAAAAGCCCCGTGCCATCTGGCTGATGGTGCCGGCGGCTGCGGTCGATCCTACGTTGAAGACCCTCATCCCACTCCTCGAATCCGAGGACGTCGTCATCGACGGCGGCAACTCCTACTACCACGATGATATTCGCCGCGCTGCTGAACTGAAACCGAAAGGCATCCACTACGTGGACGTCGGGACCAGCGGCGGGGTCTGGGGTTCAGAGAGAGGCTACTGCCTGATGATCGGTGGTGATGAAAGCGTTGTCCGGCGCGTCGAGCCCATTTTCGCCGCCTTGGCTCCCAGTATCGATGAGGCGCCACGCACTCCGGGTCGGGAAAAGTTAGGCGGTACCGCCGAACATGGTTACCTACATTGCGGTCCGACTGGCGCAGGCCATTTCGTGAAGATGGTTCACAATGGCATTGAGTACGGCATGATGGCCTCCTACGCGGAGGGCTTAAATATTCTGCGCCATGCCAACATCGGAAATCAAAAGAGCACCGTCGATGCCGAAACCACGCCGTTGCGCGATCCCGAGCACTACGCGTATGACCTGAATTTGGCCGACATCGCCGAGGTGTGGCGCCGAGGCAGCGTCATCGCGTCTTGGCTGTTGGATCTCGCTGCTACCTCGCTCCTCGATAGCCCCGATCTGGCCAAGTTTGCCGGTCGAGTATCGGACTCGGGCGAGGGGCGTTGGACGATCAAGGCCGCCATCGACGAATCTGTTCCGGCTTCCGTCCTCAGTGCCGCGTTGTACGAACGTTTCAGCTCACGCGGCGAGGCCGACTTCGCTGATAAGGTGTTGTCCGCGCTTCGTTACCAGTTCGGCGGCCATGAGGAGAAATCCGCCGCCAAGAAGAGAAGTGCCTGATGACCGCCTCCCGTTCGGACGCGCTGGTGCTCTTCGGTGTGACTGGCGATCTTGCTCACAAGATGATCTTCCCCGCGCTTTACGCGATGGTGAAACGAGGCGTTCTCAACGTCCCCGTTATCGGCGTCGCATTTCCGAACTGGAGTCTGCAGCGTCTGCGCAACCGCGTGACGGACAGCATAAAACGATCGGGACGGATCGATAATAAATCTGCCCTTCACCATCTTCTGTCCCAGTTCAAGTATGTAAGTGGAGATTACAAGGACCCAGCCACGTTCACGGCGTTAAGAAAGGCATTGGGTAGTGCTCGGCGCCCGGCGCACTACCTGGCCATCCCGCCCTCGCTCTTCGAGACCGTGATTAAAGGGCTGGGTGCTGCGAACTTATCCGAGCATGCGCGCGTCATCGTCGAAAAGCCCTTCGGGCGCGACTTGGCCTCGGCGCGGGAACTCAACCGCGTCGCTCGGTCGGTGTTCCCGGAAGATTCGATATTCCGCATCGACCACTTCCTCGGGAAGGAGGCGATCATGAATATTCTCTATTTCCGTTTTGCCAATTCCTTCCTGGAGCCAATCTGGAACCGCAACTTCGTCACCAGCGTACAAATAACTCTATCCGAGAAATTCGGCGTGAAGGGTCGCGGCGCGTTTTACGAAACTGCCGGCTGTCTCCGCGACGTGATTGAGAACCACCTCTTCCAGATCGTCGCGCTCCTTGCCATGGAACCGCCGGCCGATCGAAACTTTGGATCCGTACACACCGAGAAGGCCAAAGTCTTTCAAGCCATGCGCCCTCTGAAATCCAACGACGTGGTGCGCGGCCAGTACGCTGGCTACCGCAAGGAGCCAGACGTGGCGAAGAACTCCGACGTAGAGACCTTCTGCGCCTTGCGGCTTTTCATCGACTCGTGGCGCTGGGAGGGAGTGCCGTGGTACCTGCGCTCTGGTAAATACCTCGCCGAAAACGCAACCGAAGTTCTTGTAGAGATGAAGCCACCGCCACAACGGCTGTTCGCCGATTCCGCGCCCGCGACCGGCCGCACTAACTACTGGCGCTTCCGGATCTCCCCCGGCTCGGCCGTCGCCCTCGCCGCCCGCATAAAGCTCCCAGGGGAGGAGTTTGTCGGAGACCAACGAGAGCTCTACCTCTTCGAAGAACAGCCGGGAGAGGAAGAGCCGTACGATCGCCTTTTGGGCGACGCTATGGCCGGGGACGGAGCGCTATTCACCCGTGAGGATGCGGTTGAGGCCGCCTGGGCTGTGGTCGATCCTGTCCTTAAGAAGCACCACCGCGCTCGCCCGTACAAGCGCCGCAGTTGGGGGCCAAAAGAGGCTGACGCGCTCATTGCTCCGGACGGCTCTTGGCACAATCCAGATCTCAAGAAGGCATCCGCAAAATAACTCTGTCGCAGACGTGTTTCTACCGCCGGGATCACCGTCTGCCAGATCAGCCACACCAATGAATCGCAATTCAGGAGGAAGTGATGAAAGCGACTCAAAAACTACACGAAATCGGACAAAGTCTGTGGCTCGATAATATCACTCGTGGTCTGTTGAGCAGCGGCACGCTCCGCCGTTACATTCAGGAGTTCTCGGTCACGGGGCTCACCTCGAATCCGACGATCTTCGATCACGCCATCAAGAACAGCCATGACTACGATGAGGCGATCCGCCAGAAAGTGAAGGAAGGCAAGTCGGGCGAGTCGCTGTTCTTCGAATTGGCGCTGGAAGACCTCAGGCAGGCCGCCGATTTGTTTCGGCCGATTCACGATCTGACAAACGGCGTGGACGGTTGGGTCTCCTTAGAGGTCTCACCCCTGCTGGCCCACGACACGTCGGCTACCCTCGCCGCGGCCAAGACTCTGCACGCTCGCGCAATACGGCCTAATCTCTTCATCAAAATTCCTGGTACCAAGGAGGGCATTCCTGCAATAGAGGAGGCGATCTACACGGGCGTGCCGGTTAACGTGACGCTCCTGTTCTCTAGCGCGCAGTACGTCGCGGCCGCCGAGGCGTATCTGCGCGGCATCGAGCGACGCATCATCGCGGGCCTCAATCCCGCGGTAGGCTCGGTAGCTTCTCTTTTCGTTAGCCGCTGGGACGTCGCGGTAATGAACAAAACGCCCGAGGCACTGCACAACCAACTCGGCATCGCCATCGCCGGGGAGGTTTATGAGAGCTACCGCACCCTGCTTGACTCGCCGCGCTGGCAGCGCATCCTCAATGCGGGCGCCCGTTCCCAGCGCCTGCTCTGGGCCAGCACTGGAACCAAGGACCCCAAGGCCTCGGACATCCTTTATATACGCGCTCTCGCTGCGCCCCTTACCGTGAACACGATGCCCGAGCCCACTTTGAAGGCTCTCGCCGATCATGGCGATATCGGCGAGATCTTGCCTGCGGATGCCCGCCACTGCAACGAAGTGCTGGAGAAGTTCGCCAAAGCTGGCATTGATATCGACGCCTTGGGAATCCAACTTCTCGACCAAGGGGCAAAATCATTCGTCGAGTCGTGGAACGATCTGATGGAGAGCATCGCGTCCAAAAGCAAAGCACTCAAGGCCGCCTGAGTTCGAAGGCGGTAAATTCTGCGCAGTTTCCATCTCCGCTCGTTTCGCACGCAGGGTCCATCGAGTTGAAGAGTTGGCCTATGTCACGCAACTTGAATCTAATACTGTGCGCGAGTCCCGATTCAATGATCGCTGCACGTACGCGAAGCGTTAGCAGCGGCAGCAGTCAAGCTTTCCTGCGCAGAGCATAAGCAAGGCTGCATCAATGGCCTTGCCCATCGTTCGACCGAGCCTTCCAAATCAAGAAATTCACATCGGCATTGCTCAATCGCTGAAGGTGTGCACTTCAGGACAGCATTCGAATCTCGTTCCTTGTGAAGATAAATGCGTTTTACCAATAAGCTGTCGGTGCATTTCGAGAGTTTGCGACGATACGGTTCACAACGCATCCAGAGTAACTCAACTGAGAGTGTGGAGGCCCCGTCAATGAGACTCCGTGCGATCGGAATCCAGCGGTTTCTGCAGGTTTCGAGCGGCTTGGTTATTCTGGGCCTGCTCGTTGAAATCGTGAGCCTCCTGTGGTTTCATCCACTCTCGTTTGTGCTCTTTGCCTTCGTTGGCGCAACCATGATGGGCTTGGGAATTCTGGTCTATCTCATTTCGCTGGTCTTTGCTGTTCCTCCACCCGCCGAGAACCGTGGATGAACTGCGAGCACGGACAACTAACTTCGAATGTCGTCGACGCTCAGTGGGGAGTCAAGTCGCTCGGGAACCACCATCGGTTATCTTTCATGGTCACACGCCCGTGAGCAAGAAACTCGGGATGGCCGATTTCTATTCGCCTGAAGCGCAGACCGAAACAGAGGAAGAATTGATCGAGGTCACGACGAAGGGCAAAAACAAAAAGCCCGATTTCGCGAAGAGCTGGTGAACGGTTCGCGAATCAAGGATATCTTCGCCTACATGCGCGAGCTAGGCCAGAAAAAGTAGGGGGACTGGCCGCCAGCGTTCCGTTCCTGATTCCAGCGATCGCGTGGCTAGGAGATGTTATGTTTGGACAAATCGGCATTCTCATCATTTTGGTCGTGTTGACGATTGTGCTGGCTGGCGTGTTCCTCGTGCGTCCCGCAATCACTGTGGGAGCCACCGGCAAGATCCTCGCGTTTGTAGGTCTATGCATTCTTCCGACACTGTGCATCGGCGCCGGCATGTCCTTTCATCTGCAGCGTTCACAACAAACGGCATACTGCGTTTCGTGCCACAGCATGGAAAGTCACGGACAAAGCCTGCACGTGCTGGATACAAGTTACATCCCCGCGCAACATTTTCAGAACCACCTCGTGCCGCCGCGGCAAGCCTGTTATACCTGCCATACTGACTACACCATGTATGGCCCGTTGAAGGATAAGCTCAAAGGCCTACGGTACCTCTATATGGAATATGTGAGTACACCACCCAAGACAATTCATTTAGACGGCAAGTACAGCAACTCGCAATGCCTGCACTGCCATGCGGGCATGCGCACCTTTAACGAAAATCTGACCCACACTGCGATTATGGGTTCGCTCAACACGAATCGGGTATCTTGTATTTCTTGCCACAATATGATTCACAACGCTTCTGAAGTGAGTCAAATGAAAATGTGGTTTGAAGGCGACGCACCAGCTCCGCCCGCTGCCTCGTCCTCAGCTGCGCCAGCCACGGCGGGAACAACTGCGGCAACCGGAACGTCGAAAGCAGCGGCTGGAAGTTCGGCAGGCAACGCGACCACCGCCCAGGGGAAGAGCATTTTTGATTCTCAAGGCTGCAGCGGGTGCCACGGAGAGGCTGGGGTTGGTGGCTCTGGCCCAGCGCTGACTCATTCTTCCAGTCAATATTCGCCCGCTAAATTGACAGCCGTTTTGAAAGCGCCCACTGCCAAGATGAAAGCTGCCGGCATGGTCCCTCTGACTGTGAATGCTGCTGATATGAAAGCCCTGGTTTCCTACGTGAACAGTCTCTAAGGGACATCGGCCGCCTATGTAGCAGTACACCCGGCTGCCGGATCGTCCTCAGCTGTGCCAGCTGCACCGCCCCCAGCGATTCTTCCGTTTCCTGGGAGAACGCCAACCGTAAGCGTCTGACCAACACACCTGTTCGAGGACGAGTGACTATGTTGAAGTGGCCGGATGAGCGAGGAACAGAAGGTTTCTCCCAAGCGACGTGCGCGCGCCGAAGACCAGCTCTTGGTGGCGGAGTTTGCAAGCAGCGGTACCGCGGACCGAGTTTTGTCGGAGTCGGGATCTGAGCTCTGTAGAATAGGGTTAGGGTCGTGGCTGGAAGTCGCAGCAACGAAGCTCATTGTGGCAACGGTCGGAGTGGCCGCCGTAACTGCTTGCTTGGATGAGGCTGCTCGATTGAAAACTTGGTTAGTGCGCCATTCGGCCTTCGACAACGGAGAGTCCTGAGATCGTTGGAGGAAGGAAATCTGCATGTTGATTCAGGTCGGCTATGAATTAGTCTTTAACTGTCCACAAACGACGCCGATGATCCTCATGGTCAACGTCCATTACTCCCGTGCCTCTCGGATATCGTCGTTCCCGATTGCCTGACCACCGATCCGGAAACGCCAATCACGGCGTATCGGGACGGCTTCGGAAACTGGTGTACCCGGATTGTGGCCCTCGTCGGGAGGATTCGCCTGAAAAGCACCGGGGTGGTTCGAGACTCGGGAGAAACCGACGTGGTAACGACCTCCGCTCAACAGCACTCTTTACAGGATTTGCCAGAAGATACGCTGGTCTTTCTGTCGGGCAGTCGTTATTGCGAGACCGATCTACTGTCATGGGAGGCGTGGTCGCGATTCGGTCAGACCACGCAGGGATGGTCGCGCGTTCAGGCGATCTGCGATTTTGTCCACAACCATATCGTGTTCGACTATCAGAAGGCGCGCCCCACGCGGACAGCTTGGGAGGGGTTCAACGAGGTGTGGGGGGCTGTCGCGACTACGCGCACTTGGCGATCGCGCTCTGCCGCCGTGTGAATATTCCGGCGCGGTACTGCACTGGATACCTTGGCGACATGGGACGCTACCGCCTTACGGCTGATGGATTTTGCAGCGTGGATTGAAGTCTATCTTGGTGGCACCTGGCACACGTTCGATCCACGGAACAACGTGCCCCGGATTGGACGAGTGCTCATCGCGCGAGGTCGCGACGCGGCCGATGTCGCCATCGCGACCACGTTCGGCGAAAATACGCTGTAGAGCTTTAAAGTCTGGGGGGATGAAATCGAGGAAATTCTGCAGCAGCTCGGTTAGGGCATCTCTCGTGATGGTGTACTGCGCGTGCCCTCAGCGGCTAAAGCCGGAGCGCGCTGGGGCCCTCGGCGGTACGGCTGAAGACGTGCCCTTCCCGTTCATGCCTTCCGTATGCAGCAAATCGAGATCTGCGCTAGGAATCGAGCGGCTCCATGTCTACGCCGACTTGGAGCTTATGAGCCCCACCGCCCAGGATTAAGCCGCGCAGAGGACTTACATCACCGTAGTCCCGACCCCAGGCAAGCGTCACGTGGCCGTTCGAGGGGACAAGGTTGTTCGTGGGGTCCACGTCAAGCCAGCCCATTCCCGGACAATAGGCAGACACCCAGGCGTGGGATGCATCGGCGCCCACCAGCCTCGGCTGTCCGGGAGGTGGATAGGTCCGAAGGTAGCCGCTTACATAGCGCGCCGCAAGATTCAGGGAGCGGAGGCAGGCGATTTGCAAGTGGGCAAAATCCTGGCACACGCCCCGCCGTTTCTTGAAGACCTCTTCGATTGGAGTCCGAACGCTGGTCGCTTTCGAATCGAAGCGAAAGTCCTTGTGGATGCGTGCGGTCAGGTCCAGAAGCGCCTCCGGCATTGGCCGCCGGGGCGTAAACGACTGAAGCGCATAGGAGACAAACTCCGGCCGTACCCGGATGCGCGGCGACTCAAATCCAAACTGGTAGGCTTCGAGGCCGGCTGGGCTGTGATCGTTGGGAACCACTTTGACTGCTTCTTCCCAAGGCAGCGGCAGTTGCGGCCAGGGCGTCCCGTTCCCGTCCACTATCACTTCGCTCCGCGCCTCTACCACCAATTCCCTGTGCGGCTCTTGAATAGTGAAAAAGCAGAGACGGTTCCCAAAAAAGTCCACACGCTCGGTGCGCGTCGCCGGGCGCGGCTGGATGCGCAGCTCGCTGTGCGCCAACTGGTGGTGCGGCAAAACCCGCGGCTTCAGGCACGCCACGTGGGTTCCGACCGAGACGGGATATTTGTATTTGTACGTGGTCCGATGAACGATTTTATAGATCATTTTTCTAAGAAGATCATTGGCCTATCGTGATCGGCAAGGTGCGTGCGTGGCTGAAATATCTGCTCGATAAGTTATTCGACCACGAAGGCAGCAATCCTTCCAGCTCCCGCAGGAAACTCGCAAGCCGCGAGAGCCCATCGGAACCATTCGCCGCCACGGCGCCCGGCAACGGGTACTTTAGCTTTCGCAAATCGAAACTGCGTAGCGATACCAGCGCGGACTGCATCGCCTGTAAGTCAACCAGAAGGTGACGCGGAAGCTTTTGATAGAGATCCGCGAGGTGGCTGAGTTGAAAGTCCAATGAGCGGGGATTCGTCTCATCCGACATAAGCACATCCAACACGGCTAAGGGTTGCAGGGTGGTGTAGTAGCGAGCGCGGTAGGTCATGGAGCTATCCGCAATTTCGAGCAAACTTTCCAAAAGTGACCAGTCCTGCTCAGTCAGGGGCGTAGTGATCTCGCGCAGTTGCCGGGTCAGATAGATGGCGCGCTCCAGACGCCGGCCCGTGGTCATGAACAACCAGCCCAATCCACGGTTGATGTTTTCCCGCTCCATTCCGGAAAATGCGGAAAGCAGTTCCAGACAATCGGTCAGCATCGCCGGATACTCGAGAAATTGTCTGCCACGGCCGTTCGAAATTGAATCCCGCAGCTGGCCGATAAGAAACATCATATCGGCCGACAATCGCTCGCGGATATTGCCTCCAGTCCGGCATACTTCCGCCAGAGTGCGAGCCAGGCTGTCGGGCCGCTTGGCATCGGTCAACAGTGAACTCATTTCCTGTTCAAGATCAACCGAGGTCGGCCGCCTGTGTTTAGGCTTGGGCAGCCTGCTGTCCCGCAACTCCAGGCATCGGTGCAGACGGATGAGGCAGCCAAGCTCTGCTTCCTCGGCGCGCCGTACGCGAGGGATCATGGCGCGTAAGATCCGGGCGATGTTTTCGGCGCGCTCGACATATCGGCCCAGCCAGAAGCAATTGTCAGCAACACTGCTCGGCACAACCCGCGAGACGCGGCGCAACTCCACGGGCTCATTCCGATGACGCAGCATGCTGAACGTATCGACGGGGCTGTCCCAGAGGACCCATGCGTCCTTGCTGTGGCCGCCCCGTTGCATGGAGACGACCGACCCTTCCGCTTCGGCAACACGAACCAGCCCTCCCGGAATCGCAATCCACCCGCTGCCGGTATTGAGCACGTAAGTGCGCAGCACTACGCTGCGCGAGTTGAGACATTCGTTATCCCACACCGGCGCCGTGGACAAAGCGACCTGTTCCTGCGCGACATACTCGTGCGGGCGAGATCGCAATTGCTCGGCAAACTTGCTCTTCTCGGCGTGCGGGATTTCGGCCCCGAACACCGGTTCCATATGGCGTGAGGGAAACGCCGGTTTCACCACCACCGAGTCGAGATGGTCGAGCACCCAATCGAGCGCATACGTCTGCCCGCACCACCAGGTCGCGACGGACGGAAGTTTGAGCTTCTCGCCTAGCAGTTCTGTGCAGAGGCCGGGTAGAAAGGGCATGATCGCGGCCGTCTCAATCAGACCGCTTCCCAGTGCGTTTGCCACCTTCACATTTCCAGCGACGATAGCGTCCACGAGGCCGGGCACGCCCAGCAGCGAATCGCCCCGCAATTCGAGAGGATCGCAAAAGCTGTCGTCCACACGACGCAAAATCACATCCACCTTTTCCAGTCCGTCGACGGTCTTGAGATACACGCGGCGTTTGCGCACTGTCAAGTC
>Ga0302325_10029118_pt1 | contig 11412 bp, 9 predicted proteins | sample Palsa_T0_2_FD_201948 | JGI IMG/M metagenome (GOLD analysis project Ga0302325, IMG submission 201948) | Peat permafrost microbial communities from Stordalen Mire near Abisko, Sweden - Palsa_T0_2 | ecosystem: Environmental > Terrestrial > Soil > Palsa > Peat permafrost | place: Sweden: Abisko... | reverse complement strand
CGACAGCCGCAGAAACGCCTCCTGCGCAACGTCTTCGGCCTCACCCACGTCGCCCAGCATCTGGTACGCCAGATTGACCAGGTACGGGCGATGCTGCCGCCAGGCCTGGGTGACCTGGTCATCGGACCGCGGTTGGTTCATGTGTTCACGACGATCTGGGTGGGTGAAAAGTTACAACGGGGCGATGTAACTTTCCCACCTCCCGGTCCGTCCTTGAAGAAAAGAACGCTGACCAGGAGGCCACCATGACCATCGTTGTAACCGGAGCGACCGGCAATGTCGGGCGCCCGCTAGTCTCGCTGCTCGCCGCCGCGGGTGCGCGGGTGCGGGCGGTGACCCGCACACCGGGCGCCGCCGGATTTCCCGACGGCGTCGAGGCGGTGGGTTCAACCATCGACGCACTGCCCGGGGCGTCGACCGTGTTCCTCAATTCGCGGGCGCTCGGCGATCACCTCGCCGACGTCGTCGCCGTCGCGCGGCACAGCGGGGTGAGGAAGCTGGTGGCGCTGTCGGCGATCAACGCCGACGACGACTTCTCGCGGCAGCCGTCGCGGGTGCGCGGCGACCGCAACTGGGAAGTCGAGCAGTTGGCTGTCGACTCCGGCCTGGACTGGGTGAGTCTGCGGCCCGCGGTCTTTGCGACCAACTTCGCCGGCATGTGGGGGGCGCAGATTAAAGCCGGCGACGTCGTCGGTGGGCCCTATGCCCACGCGTCCAGCGCTCCGATCGTCGAGGCCGATATCGCCGCGGTCGGCGCGCACGCGCTGTTGACCGATGAGCTTGTCGGCCAGCGCATCCCGTTGACCGGGCCGCAGGCGTTCACCAACGCGGAGCTGGTCGACGTCATCGGCACCGTGCTCGGTCGTCCGCTGCGCTACCTCGAGGCCCCGCCCGACGCGGTGCGACAGCGCTTCATCGACGTCGGCCTGGGTGCGGAGTTCGCCGACGCGTACACCTCGATGCTGGCCGACGCCGTCGACAAGCCGGCGCTGGTCACTCGCGAAATCGAAAAGATCACCGGCCAGCCGGCCACCCCGTTCGCCCGGTGGGTTTCCGATCACCGCCACCTGTTCACGAAATAGCAAGGGAGCCCAGCCATGTCCGATCCACGTCCACCGCGTTACCTCAAGCCGATGAACAAGGTGATGATCGCGGTGCAGAAACTCGGCGTGCCGACCGGGCCCGCCATGGTGCTGACCGTGCCAGGGCGCAAGTCCGGTAAGCCGCGCAGCACGCCGATGACGCCGTTCCAGGTCGACGGTGATCTCTACGTCGTGGCGGGTTATCCCGGTGCGGACTGGGCCGCCAACGCCCGGGCGGCCGGCACCGGCACCCTCAGCAGGGGCCGCCGGTCACGGCCGGTCCGGATCGTGGAACTGACTGCGGCACAGGCCCGCCCGATACTTCGGGTTTTCCCCGTCGAGGTCCCGGTCGGCGTCGCCTTCGCCAAGAGTTCGGGAATGGTGACCGACGGAACGCCCGACGAGTTCGAAGCGCTGGCGGGCCGCATCGCGGTCTTCCGATTCGACCCGACCTAGGCGGCCAAGCGCTCTACCCTGAGTGACGTGACAACGCCTCCGCATCCACACGGTTGGGACCACTTCCATTCAGCGGCGTCGTCGGGTCCCGGTTGGGTGCGGGCGCCAGATGATCCCCCCCTAGCGGGCGCGCCTCCTCACGGTGACCCGCGCCGAGATTGGGATCCGTGCCGCGCGGCTTTCAAGCCGAAGAAGGTGGATCCCAGTGCCCAGCCGCTACGGCGCGACCCAACCGCCCCGTATGGCCGTGTCGGTCCGGGCGGGGATCGCTACACGAGGTGGCAATACGCCAAGCGCTTTCACATAAAAGGCCCTGTCGGCAAGGCCTGGCCGCCAAACGAGGGTGCCGTTCTCGGCACCAAACTGGACTACACCGACGCCGGCCAGTTTGTCTACGATTTCGGCGACAGGATAGATCGTTTTGGGTTTCCGAGTGGAAAGTACTTCGCGTTGATGGAGAACGGATCCTCCGCATCCTATGAGGCACGGGCCATCCACTATGAATCGGTCTACGATCCGCTTCAGAGTTACACGCTGATGCCGGGGAACTTGCCTAGTGGGTGGAAGATTCGTGTCATGGATACCGCTTACGCATTGGGTCAGGCCGGCGGCTCAGCGGGGCTTGTCTTCTTCGACGAAAACGACGCTCCACAGACTGTTACGACACTGACCGATGACCTCGGGGTTCTGCGATGACTGATCGCATAAGGATCCCCCGCGACCTGAAGAGATGGGCATCGAACGCGAGCTTTTCTCTGACGCCCACCGCCCAGGACGGCCGGACCGTATTTTCGAACGGTGAGACCAGCTACTTCATCGGGAGAGGCGCTGACGGCTTGTTACGAGTCACCGCCTCTGACCGGATGGGGCCAGAACATTTGGAGCTGGCGGCACGTTCGCCCGAGACAATCGAAAGGTTTCTCTACGGACTTTTCGGCCCGGACGTGAGGTATGACCGCCACCTTGCGCGGGCGAGGCCGGCCGAGCGTCCACATGGCGGCTTCGGACCACTACCCGGCCGGTTTGGAATAAGTTCGCTCGCCGAAATGGATCAGGAATACCTCGCGCGGTTCGACGACACGAATCGCAACTACCTCGCGCGGTTCGACGACGCGAATCGGGACTACCTCGCGCCGCCTGACGACGCGAATCGGGACTACCTGGCGCTGATTGACGACCAGGGGGGGATCACGGCGGTTGACGGTTTAAGCATGGCCGTGGCAAGAATCCGACTCTTCGATCTTGCGATTTATCTGAGCGTCGACACTGCGGAGATCGAGTACGCGTTTCAGCAACCCGACGGCGCGCAGCTGCTCACCGTCACCGAGCGCGGGGGCGAAGGCGAGGGCACGGCTACGTCCAAGGGCACGCTCACACCCGGCTGATCCGACTTCGCGCGCTACAGCTGAACCGGCACGTGCTTTTCCGCGCAGGCATCAACGACCGCGGCGACCACGTCCTGGGTGCGTAGCGTCTCCAGGTCTTCGACGGTCACCGAGCCCTTGTCGACGCGGTGCTGAGCGGCGACTCGCGAATCCCGCAGCCGCTCAGCGCGTTCGACGACGTTGCGGGCGAAGCGTCCGTTCTGCATGACATCGATGCCGTGCGTGCCGTCCGGCGCGAGGTAGGCCCGCAGGGTCTTGCACACCATGTTCAGCGCCTCGCGTGCGGCGGGCTCGATCACGGTCGCCCGCGGTTCGCCGTAGCGGATCGCGATCTCAACCAACTCGTCGGGAGCATAGGAGGCGAACCGCAGCTTGCGGTTGAACCGGCCCCCCAAACCCGGGTTGACGGTGAGGAATTCGTCGACTTCCTTCTCGTAGCCGGCGCCGATGAAGCAGAAGTCGAACCGGTGCACCTCCAGTGCCACCAGCAGCTGGTTGACCGCCTCCATGCCGATCATGTCCGGCCGGCCGTCGTGGTGACGCTCCACCAGCGAGTAGACCTCGTCCATGTAGAGGATGCGGCCGAGCGAACGGGCAATCAGCTCATTGGTTTTCGGGCCCGAGGCGCCGATGTGCTCGCCACAGAAGTCGGCCCGCTTGACTTCGATGATCTCGGGATGGCGCACAATGCCCAACCCGGCATAGATCTTGCCCAGCGCCTCGGCGGTGGTGGTCTTACCGGTACCGGGTGGGCCGACCAGGAGCATGTGATTGGTCTGGTTGTTCACCGGCAATCCGGCGGCCAACCGAAGCGCCCGGACCTCGATCTGATCCTCGATTTCAGCGACCGCTTGCTTGACCTCGCTCAGACCGACCTGATTGTTGAGCAGGGCCCGGCCTTCGGTCAGCAGCTCTTCGCGCCGCCCCTCGTTCTCTTCTTCACGACGGTCCGACGCGGACCGCTCGGTGGTCACATCCCACCTGTTGCTGCGGGTGTTGATGGTTTCCTCGTCGGTGACCACCAGTTGCAGTTGCTGATCGGCCAGCGCGTCCTTGGCCGGTTCGATCAGCGCACCGTTGATGGTTGCCTTCGACAGCCAGATCTGTGCCTTGTCCTCTTCGTCGAGCTGGCGATGCGCCATCCCGCGTACATACGCGAGATCTGCTGCAATCAAGGGGAATTCGTTCGGGTCGATCGCCGTCACCGCAGTGTCGGTCAGCTGATGGCGCCGGGCCTCTACCGAGCCGCCCGCCCGCAGATCAACCCGATCCGCCCAGTCCAGCGCGACACGCGCCTGCCCGAGATGGGCCGCGGCGTGCGCGGCCAGCGCGTTGGTGGCTGCGGTGACCGCCGACATGATGATCGCCTGCGGCGGAAGAACGGTTGCCGCCACCGAAAGCGCGTCCGGCCAGCGCTGCGTGGCGAACATCAGGTACGCCCGCACATATTGCTGCCACTGGTGGTTCTCCCAGGTGTCCAGCAGCGCCGAATCCTTCAGCAGCGCTTCGGCTTTCTCGAACTGGCCGTCGTCGATGAGGGCGCTCGCCAGCGCCAGCCCCGCATGCGACGACTCGGTCACCGAGATGGCCAGATACGGACCGGCTTTGATCGACGCCGATAGCCGGACACCGAGCCGGTTGGTCTCGCGGTGCAATCGCGCGCCGTATGCGTACAGCTGCTGCAGCGACGAGAGCTCCTCGTCGCCGGCGGCGATCCGGCCCAGCCAGGCGTCGGCCATTGACGGGTCGATTTCGGTGGCCTCACGAAACCGCCCTAAAGCGCCGCGCTGGTCGGTGTCGAACGACGCCATGGCCTGATCGAACCGCTTGCGCGCGGCGGCCGTGGTATTGCTGCTAGTCAAGCGCCGCTCCTCTTCATCGCTCCGCTCTGCATCGTCGTCGGCGCGGTCATTTCCTATTCCACTGATTCGAGCTCGGACGTCCTCAGACTCGTCGGCTCTGACGAGATATAACGATTCTCGGCGCGGAACAACTCGATCTCCACCGTATGCAGTTGTCCGGCCGCCGTCACATCGACCGTCGCCGGGCCGATCTGGGTGATGAGCACGTCGGCCGATCCCCGGTAGGGCGTTCCCGGCTCGCCGATGGAGATCAGCGTGTTCGGCCGTGGCGAGGGAGTGATGCTCCCGTCGACCACGCTGATCGTGGTGCCGGCTATCGGCCTGACTTCGCTGCCCACCGCGATGTCGGGCATCCGCACGCTGGCCCAGCGCTGATGGTCCCGGGTGTGCACGGTGATCCGCTCGCCGGCGCCGGCCAGCCGCACCACGATTCGCTTGGCCAACGCGTCCTGCGCGGCGATGTGCACCCGGCTGAATTCACCCGGGTCGTCGAGCGGCAGCATCAGCCGGTTACCAGCGTCGACCTTGCCCAGCAGCACACCCGACGGCCCGATCGGGATGACCAGCGGTGCAGCCAGCACACCGCGACGCAGGCCGTGCAACGCCGGCATCGGCCCGCAGAGGTTGGCCGCGATGGCGCGGGCCTGCTCACCCGGCAACGTCTTGAGGATCACGCTCGGTGGCGCCGTCGGCGGCTGCGCGGTGCGCACGGTCACCGTCGCGGTCATGCTGCCGTCGCCGAATACCGTGATGTTCTGGACGACTCCGTCGGCCCGCAGCGCCCACGCGTGCTCGAGGTTCTCCGCGGTGATGTCGCTGGGCCGGTACCAGTACGACGTCAGCCAGCCGCCTTCGCCGCGCGCGGTACGCCAGCGCTGGTGATGCGCGTTCAACGCCAAGGACCCCAGCCGCCGCTCCAGCTCGACGATGTCGATGGCCGTCGCGACCTTCGCCCGAATACCGTGCTGGCGCAATGCGGCGGTGATCCGCTGGGCCGCGGCCAACGTCGCGGTGCCGACCGAGGTACGCGGTTGCAGCGCACCGGCATTGGGGATCGCAACAACCCGCACGATCAGCCAGGTCTCACGCTGCCCGGCATACGGTGGCGTGCCGATCAGCGTGTCGTAGACCCGCGGGTAGTCGCCGCTGCTGCGCCGCCGGGCGCCGACACTGACCACGCTGAGTGAATCGATCGACAACCCGAGGCTCTGGTGCAGCAGCGGCAACAGCTCGGCGATGTCGACGGTGTTGTCGGTGTAGGTCGCCGTCGAACCGGTGAACAGCGTTGGCCGGTGCGCCTTGCCGAGTAGCTGCACGGCCACCACCGCAACACCGTCTTGATAGCGGACACCACCACCGGCACGGTCGTTGGCCACCGTGATGGGTTCGTTCAACGTGATCGCCCGACCTCGCTGCCGCCACAGTGTCCACCACGACCACGCCGGCTGACGCCACCAGCGGATCACGCCGGCGGCCACCCCGATCACCAAACCCACTGCGGCGCCGGGGTACCCGCCGACCGCCCAGCCGATGAGGCCGGTGGCGAGAACGCCGACGATGATCGCCAGCCGGGTCGAGGCCGTCATCGCTCTCGCCGAGCCCGCGCGACGAGTGCCGCGATCAGCGCCGCGGCGATCACCAGACCGGCGAACACCAGTGCCGCGTTGCGGGCGCGGTGATCTGGTGGCGGCGGTGGCGCGGCGGGCACGATCACCCGACTCTGGGCACCGGCCGCGGCGCGGTCCCCGGGCGGCACGTTGAAGGTCAACGCCGCGACCGGATCCACCACTCCGTAGCCGACTTGGTTGTCCACGCCGCGCGGCGGGTTGTGCGCCGTCTGCAGAATCCGGTTGATGATCTGATGCGCGGTCAGCGCCGGATACTTGGCCCGCACCAGCGCGGCCACGCCGCTGACGTAGGCCGCCGAAAAGCTGGTACCCCAGAACGGCATGTTCTTTTCACCGGCCCGGATCGGCGGGTAGGCGTTCACCGGCCCACCGGTCTGCGGGGACAGCCCCATGATTCCGACGCCGGGTGCCGCGGCGGCAACCCACGGCCCGGACAGGCTCTTACTGACCGGAGCGCCGGTGTTGTCGACGGCGCCGACGGACAGCACGTAGTCGGAGAACCAGGACGGCGACGACACGGTCTTGACCTGATGCCAGTCGCGCGGATCTCCGGCGTCCAAGGGGTCGAAGCCGGGATTCTGGGCGCATTCGTCTTCGCCCTCGTTACCGGCGGCCGCGACGATCACCGCGTCCTTCACGGTCGCGGCGTACCAGACCGCCGCGCCGATTGCGCTCTGGTCCAACGGGTCTGCCGCTGACACGCACGCCGTGACGCTGATGTTGATCACCTTGGCGCCCATGTTGGCCGCGTGCACGATCGCGCTGGCCAGCGTGGCGATGGTGCCGGCCTTCTTGCGAGCCTCGGTATCGCCGCCGCTCGGCTTTTCCAGTTCGTAAGCCCGCGAGGACTGGCGGATGGAAATGATCCTCGCGTGGGGTGCGACGCCGGCGACACCGTCGGGCGCCCCTGGTGGCAGCGGCGGAACCTCGGGATCGTCCGGCGCACCGCCGGGGACCGGGTCGCCGGGCCCGTTGGACGGTTCGTCCGGCGGTGGCGGTGGCGGCGGTGGCGGAGCGGGTTTGGTTTCGGTGATCGTCACCGGCGACGGCGGCGGCGGTGGCGCGATCGGTGGCGGCGGTCCACCGGGAGGTGGTGGTGCCCCAACGGCCGGCGGCGGACCCGCTGGTGGCGGGAACGCGGGCGCGGCCGGCATCGGGGCGGGCATCGGAGTGCCTTGCGGCGCGGCCGCGATCAGCGACGCCACCACGGTGCCGTGCGAGTCGCAGTCCATCAGCCCGTCGCCGCCCATGATGTAGTCACCGCCGGGAACCACCGGCAGTCGCTGGCTGGGGTTGATTCCGGTGTCAATGACCGCGACGGGCACACCGTTACCGGTCGAGTACTGCCACGCCTTGCTGACGTTGAGCAACGTGAACCCTGGCGCGGTGACGGCCACATTCGGTTCGGCGACGGTGATGGTCCGCGCGCAGATGTTGCTCTGCCGCATCGGCGCTTCCGGCCCGGGCTTGCCGTCCGGCGGAACCCGGCCGGGGTCGACGACGGGTGGCGGAATCGCTTGTGCTGCAGGCAGAGTCGATGGCAGAGCGACCAGCAGGCCGACGAGAGTGAGGGCGGAGATCCGACGCGGCGCCAACGGACGCGTCATCGCATGCGCACCCAGTTGAACAACCCGCCGATCCAGGCGGCCAGCGGCAACGCGGCGATGATCGCCGCGATCTCCAGCCATTCGGCGATCATCCGCACCAACGGGGTGAACCTGGTGATCGGCACCAGCAGGGCCGCCACCAGACCCGCGGCGCCGAATCCGGCCAGCAGCAGCGCGCCCCATAGCACCGCATCGGACGACGCCGCCGGCGCGTGCCAGACGTATTTGATGACGCCGACGCACGTCGCCGCGGCAGCTCCGGTGACCAGCGCAATGGCCTGCCGCTTGTCGGCGAACGCCCGGCCCCGGCTGATGAAGATGAGGACGAACAGCCCCGCCAGCACCACCGCGTAACCACTGCGGTGATGCCCCGGCATCAGCGTGGCCCACACCGCGGCCGGCAGCGCCAGGCTCGCGCCCACGCAGATTCCGGTCAGCACGTTGTTGGCGCGGACGGCGGCCGCTGCGATCTGCGCCCCGCGCGGGGTGGTGTCGGGGCTCATCTCCTCCTCGGCGGCCTCGTCCACCGGTGACACCGCGTCGACCGGCAGGCCGGCGCTGCGCCGGAAGAGGTCGCGCCCGGTGACCGAACCGAAGTACGGCGGCCGGATCCTTGCCGACCACAGCGCGATCGTCGGCGACAGCGTCAGCAAGAACAGCAGGATGACCAGCGTGCACATCCCCAGCCACTGGGCGGGAACCGGTCGCCACATCCGCGCCGCGGCGATGACTCCGCCGAGCCCGCACAGGGTCACAACGGTCGCCGCCACGTTGATGTAACGCCCGGTCAGGAAGGCGACCCCGCAGGTGAGCATCGCCGCCGCGAGCGCCGTGATGAACAGGTGAGCTGCCCCGACGGCGCCGGGAGCGCCCGCGCCCAGGCTCACCGCAAGCAGCGGTACCGAAATCCAGGCAAACCCGCCGATCAAGTCGGCCCGATGCGGCCACCAGCGTGCCGCCGCGGCGGCGCCACCGATGGCGAGCAGACCGAGCACACCCGTGACGATGCTGGGCACCATCGAATCGCCGGCGGTGCGATTACGCACAGCGATGGCCAGCACCGCCGCCGAGATCATGGCCAGGATGGCCAGCGAGGTGTGCGCCGCTGTGGTGGCGGTGACGGGTTCGAACAGTTTCTTGCCGACGCGGGCCAGGCCCGTGGACAACGACTCGTATTGCGGCTCAAAGGAGTCGCCCTCGGCCGCGGGCACCAGCACCAGCGTGGCGCCGTCTTCGACGCCGAGTTCGTCCAGAGTTTTGGTGACGTCGAGTCGCACGCCGTTGGCTTTGTGCAATTCGTAGCCGACCCCGGATTCGAGTCCGGTCAAGCCTCGTCGTTTGAGTTCATCGTTGAGCAACTCGACGATGTTGTCGATGAAAACCTCAACCGGCACCGACGCCGGGTACACCTGCGAGACAAGGTGTTCGCCACATACCACCGCAACTGCGCAACGCGCCGGGAATGCGACCTTCGCCATTACCGCGGCCTGTCGGCGTCCGGAACGTATTTGTCCGCCAACGCCGCGGTGATCTCGAATAGCCGAAGCCGCGTTTTCTTTTGCAATTCGTGGCGGGTATCGATAATGCCGCCTTTAGCCAAATGCGGATCGAATGGCATGAATTCGACAGTCGCGCCTGATTGTCCGAATCGTTCGGTGAGATACGCGCGCGCGTCACCATCGTATTTATCGCGACTGTCATTCAGAATAACCATGCTGCGCGACACCAATTCGTGGTAACCCATCGACCGGAGCAGGTCGATCGCGCGGGTTACCGGCAGCGAGGTGTCGGCGGTCAGACCGGACACGAAGACCAACGTGTCGCAGGCGTCGAAGACAGCCTTCATCACTGGGTGCTCGAGGTCGTCGGAGGTGTCGACGACGATCACGTTGTGCGTGCGGCGCAGCCGCGACAGCACTCCGGCGAACATCGACGGGACCAGCGGCCGCGGTTGGTCCGAAGCGCGGTTCCCGGCCAGCACATCGAGCCCTAAGCTGTTCTGCCCCAAGTGCTCCCGAATGTCGGCATAGCCCTGGACATCGGTGTCGTTCAATACGGCTGAGTAGTCGCCCGGCGGGGACTCGTCGATTCGGCCGGCCAGTGTCCCGAAACCGGGCGCGGCGTCGATGGCCACCACGTTCTCCGGTCGGCATTCGCGGAACACGGCACCGATGCAGGCCGTCAGCGTGGTCTTGCCGACGCCGCCCTTGCCCGAGACCACCCCGACGACGTACTGCTTGCGGATGTGACGGCGTATGCGTCCCTGCAATTCTCGGTAATGCCGCTCAGCCGGTGATTCGCCGAGATTAATGGTTTGAAAAGATGCGGAATACAGAAACCTGCGCCAGCCCGACCCCGGCGGAATTTTGCGCGGCGTGACCATATCGGAGATGCGCAGTGTTTCCGACACCGAGTCGGGATGCTGTGGACGCGAACCCGCAGGCGGTCTTGGCGTTTGCCGGCCTTGCTCCGGTGAATTTGATGCCGGGTTCCACGGATTTGTCACGATGGCGATGCTAACACGCGTGCGGAACCCCTCACTTACACAACCTTTCGATACGAAAACCATTCATCGTTGGCGGGAAGTCGCCGCATCATCCGGTTGACCGCGGCGGTGATGTTGCTCGTCGTGCCCGGCGCCAGGATCATCCACCTTTTGCCGCGGGACGGTTCGTGCTCGGCGACGATCCGGCCCTCAGGGGTGTCGATGATGGTGACCGCGCTCGGTTCGACGTAGGCCCGCGTCGGTCCGGCAAGCGCCAAGCCGGATTGCACCGCGACGATCCCGGCCTGGGCCGATCGTTCGGCATCTGCGGCCATCTTCAGGATCTGAAGTTGATCGGGGTCCAAGCGTTGACTCGCCAGAAATGCGTCCAGGGCCTGCCGGCTGGTTGCCTTTTCCTGCATGGCATCGGCGTCGAGTGTCACCGGCCGCAACGGCGCCGGTTCGTGAATGCCGCACAGTCGCTCGATCTGGGCACGGATCACCGCGTTCGCGGCGCCTTCGGCGGTCGACGTCCCGGCGCCACCGATGCGGATCATCTCTTCGGAGCGCTCCATGATCACCCACCATTCAGCGAAGCGTCCCAGCAACGCTCCGGTGAGCGCGGTCCCGTTGTCCGGGGTGCGAACGTTGATCAGCAACGCGATATCGCGTCGCGAAAGCACGGTCAGCCATTCGACGACATTGCCGTCGACCTTGCCCGCGTCGTCGATAACGCCGGCGGACCGCAGATCTGCGGCGACCTTATGGGCCAGCGCCGCCTCGCGTGTCTCGACGCTCGGTCGGATGGACCGCAACCCCAATTCCGGGGCGAGTGTTTCGATTCCGGTGAGTATCTGCAGTACCCACAAGCCATCGACGGTGGTGGTTAACACGAATCGTCGCTTTG
>Ga0302325_10029117_pt1 | contig 11412 bp, 5 predicted proteins | sample Palsa_T0_2_FD_201948 | JGI IMG/M metagenome (GOLD analysis project Ga0302325, IMG submission 201948) | Peat permafrost microbial communities from Stordalen Mire near Abisko, Sweden - Palsa_T0_2 | ecosystem: Environmental > Terrestrial > Soil > Palsa > Peat permafrost | place: Sweden: Abisko... | reverse complement strand
GGCCTTCGTTGGGAGCTGAACACGCCGTTCTACGACAATGGCAACCGGCTACAAACGTTCCGTCCGGGACAAGCGACTACGCAATATCCCTGCTGGCTCTCGGAGGAGAACGCGGGCGTCCTGGGCCTGAATCCCGGAGACTGCGGCGAAAATAGCGGTACCAACAACGCGATTTTCCCGCTGGGCGTCGTTTTCCCGAATGACAAGGGGGTGCAGCGCGGCCTCACGTCAACCTACTACAAAGCGTTCGCGCCTCGGATCGGAATCGCTTACAGTCCCGGCTGGACCGAAGGCTGGCTTGGCAAGCTATTCGGCGGCCCCGGCAAGTCGAGCATTCGCGCCGGATACGGAATTTTCTATAATCCGATTGAACAGCTCGTCTTGGAGCAGTTCAGCGCCGAGCCGCCCTTCGGAGGAAGCTCATTTGTCTCGAGCCCACTATTTAACCTGCCTTATTTGTCGCAGGCCGGGGGCGTCACTCCCAATCCGTTCACGGGCGTGATAAACCAGACACCTCAGACTCCGTGTGCGGTGGATACTCCGGGAGGGCCGAATGGCTGCGTGGATTGGTCCACTTTCCGGCCCATTTTGCTGTTCGGCGAATTTGCCCCACATCTGAAGTCGCAATATTCCGAGCAATACAACCTGACCATTGAGCGTCAAATCACCAAGGACATGTTGGTGCGAGTTTCTTACGTCGGAACGCAAGCTCACCACCTGCTGTCCTCGCACGACCTCAACACCGGGAATATTCAGACTTGCTTGGGACTTATGGCCATCTCTGCGGCGAATCCCAACAACGTTCTTGATAGCCCCGGTGGTGATCCGACGAACTGCGGTCCCTTCGGCGCAGACAGCGAGTACTACGTTGCGCCGGGAACTGTGATTCCTTCCGTGACCCAGCCGGTACAGCCTTTCAAGGTAGCGCCGAGCGGCTGCAATGGGCTGCTACTTCCGTACTCGGGGCCTCCGGGGAACACTCCACAGTGTCTTTCTGCCGGCTCGACGGTGGGGCCCAACGGCATAATTCTTGTGGGGACGCGTCCGTACGGATCCCCCAACTGCATACCGACCAGTGGATCCAATATGACGGGATGTCCGGCCGATGGAGTGGACGTGATCAGCAACATATTCACCGAAGACACCATCGGAAACTCCAATTACAACGGTTTGCAGCTTTCGGTCGAGAAGAGCTATTCGCACGGGCTGCTGTTCCAGGCGTCTTACACGTTCAGCAAAGCGATCGACCAAGGCGCTTCCTTCGAAAACGAACTCAACCCGCTGAACTACAATGCGACACGTGGGACGTCGCTGCTTTCGGCGAAGCATCGCTTCGTTTTCAGTCCCGTCTGGGAGCTTCCGATTCCCAAGTATGATGGTGTCAAAGGCAAAGCATTTAACGGCTGGGGCGCCTCAGCGATCATTACGTATCAAAGCGGTTTTCCGATTCGAGTCTGGGACCCCAATGATGTTGAGCTCGAGAGCAGCGAATTCTTTGAAGGAGCCAACACTCCGGAGATTACCGGTCCGATCCACTTCACAAATCCCAGGGCCGTTAACGGTTCGAACCTGAATCACAGTTGGTTCGACGCTACGAATTTCAGTGACCCGAATCTGGGTTACTTCGGCAATGTTCCGCACTCGCTATGTTGTGGCCCGGCCATCAGCAACACGGATTTGGTGATTTCGAAGAAAACCAAGATTGGCGAGCGCTGGGACAGCGAATTTCGCGCGGAGTTTTACAATGCGTGGAACCACACGCAATTCTCCAACCCGGACGGGAATTTCGCTGACGGATCCCCGCCTAACGGGACTTTCGGAACGATTACGAACACGCGCGAAGGTCCGCGCGTGATGCAGTTTGGCTTGAAGTTCTTGTTCTAGAAAGGCTGGAAGGAGTTTGCAGAGCGAGGGCGTCCGCGGCGGAGTGGACCCCTCGCTTTGTTGCGTACGGGCGAAACCGGAGACGGCTTAGGAGCAGCGTGAGGATATTCGTTCTAGGCGCGGGGATGATGGGGCGGGCAGTGGTGCACGACCTGGGCGGCGCGCCGGAGGTCAAGAGCATCATCGTGGCGGATTTCGAGCGCGACCGGGCGAGCGCCGTGGCGCGCGAATTCGGGCGCGGGAAGGCGCGCGCGGTTTTTGCGGATGTGAATCGCACGAAGCACCTCGCGGGTCTTTTGCGCGGCTCGGACGTGGTGGTCAACTGCACGCAATACAACAAGAATCTTGAGGCCATGCGCGCCGCGCTGGCCGCTCGCGTGAGTTATATGGACCTGGGCGGGCTTTATCACATGACCCGCAAGCAGTTTTCGCTCGACCGCGAATTCCGCAGGATTGGCCGAATTGCAATAGCCGGAATGGGTGGAGCGCCGGGGATTACGAACGTGATGGCGCGCGCGCTGGCAGATCCCATGCACCGGGTCGATGCCATCCGTGTTTACAACGCGGGCGCGGACCAGCAGCGCTACGAGAGCCCCATTGCCTACACGTTTTCGATCGCCACGATTCTGGATGAACTGACCATGCCGCCGGTCATGTTTGAAGGCGGGCGTTACGTCGAAAAACCCATGCTCTCCGAGCCGGAGCCGGGGAAATTTCGCGCGCCGATCGGTTCGATCGTGCTGCGGCATTCGATTCACTCCGAGCTCGGGACGCTGCCGGGCAGCTTTCGCAAAAAGGGAATCAAAGATGTATTCTTTAAGATTAATTACGATCCGAAACTCGTGAATCTGGTGCGCGATCTCGATCAGGCTGGTTTTACCAGTCGTGAACCGGTGGCTGTGAATGGCACGAGCGTAGCGCCGCGAGCCGTGCTGCTCGCTCTGATGCAGACACGCGCGACGAAGAAGACACCGCTTGATGTGGAAGCCTTGCGCGTGGTCGTAACGGGGACTGTGCGGGAGCGCGGCAGGAGCCGGCGCGTCGCGTCGGCGATGGAAATGTGGGCGGACCACTCGACGCGTCCGCAACTTTCGGCAGTGGCGCGCGACACAGGCTTTCCGGCGGCGATTGCGGCGGTGATGCTGGGACGCGGCGAAATTCGCGGTGTGGGCGTGCAAGCGCCGGAGAACGTAGTGCCGCCCGAGCCATTTTTCGCGCAGCTCAAGAAGCGCGGATTCACCTTTCGACGCTGGAATTTTAAAGATTGATTGGCAGGAGTAAATCTCAGGGCCGTGCGACGGCCACCCGCTTGACGGTTTTACGGAGGATGTGATGCACGAAGGTCTTCAGAACGAAATCGCGACGTATGAGAAGCGCACGCCACGCTCGCGCGACGCGCACAAGCGAGCGGAACGGCGTCTGCCGCTGGGCGTAGCCAGCAATTACCGCGCGTACGATCCGTATCCGCTTTTTGTCCGCGACGGCAAAGGCGGGCACATTCACGACATCGACGGCCATGAGTACATTGATTTCAATCTTTGCTTCGGCGCGCTCATGGCCGGGCATTGCCATCCGGCGGTGGTGAAGGCGGTGCAAGCGAAACTCGGAACCGGAACGATGTTCGGCATGCCGCACGATCTGGAATGGGAACTCGCGGAGGAAATCTGCAAGCGCTTCCCGGTGGAGATGGTGCGCTTCAGCAACAGCGGCACGGAATGCACGATGCACGCGGTGCGATTGGCGCGCGCAGCAACCGGACGCGACAAGATCATCAAGATGGAAGGCGGATATCACGGGCTGCACGATTCCGTGCTCGTGTCGCTGAAACCGAAAGCGAATGAAATTGGTGATCCTAATTTCCCGACGCCTGTCCCTGGCGGAGCAGGCATACCAAAGGGCACGCTTCAAAATACGCTGATTGCGCAGTTCAACGATGTGGCCGGAGTGGAGCGGCTGTTCGCGAAATATCCCGGCGAGATCGCCGCGATTATCGTGGAGCCGATCATGATGAACGTGGGCATCCTCATGCCGGATGAGGGCTATCACCAGGCGCTGCGGGAAATCACAAAGAAGAATGGCGCACTGCTAATTTTCGATGAAGTGAAGACCGGTGCCAAACTGGCGCGCGGTGGCGCGTGCGAATATTTCGGTATCAAGCCGGACATCGTTTGCCTGGCGAAGTCCATCGGCGGAGGCTTTTCGCTGGCGGCGTTTGCGTCGTCGCGGGAAGTGATGAGCCAGATTTCCGACCACAAAGTTTTTCACGGTGGGACGTACAACACGAACCCGGTGGCCATGGCCGCGGGTCTGGCGACTTTCCGCGAGGTGCTGACGCCGGCGGCGTACGAGCACGTAAACCGGCTGAACAAGAAATTGCTCGACGGTTACAACAAAGAGCTCGGCAAGACGGGGCTGAAGGCGTATGTGGTGGGCGCGGGATCGAATGGCGCGCTGATGTTCTTCCCCAAGCCGATTCACAATTACCGCGATTGGCTCGCGGCGGACACGGATTTGTGGCGGCACTACTGGTTCGCGATGGTGAATCGCGGCGTGATGGCGCAGCCGTATTGGTGGGACGAGCAATGGACCGTGTCGGTGGCACATACGGATGCGGACGTGGATCGCCATTTGGAAGTGTTCGCGGATGTTGCGCCGGCACTGGCGCAGGCGCAGAAGCAGCCGCGCGTGGCGTCGAGCGCGGGACACTAGGAGCAAAGGCCCCTGGCAGAGCAGGCTAATCCGCCATCTGAAGCGGTGCACCTGAAGCGTGCGCTGGGACAATGGGACCTCGTTCTGCTGTTTATCGTGGCGGTGGCGAATCTGAATGTAGTGCCGGTAGTGGCCGCGAACGGGCCGGTGACCATTTGGCTGTGGCTGCTGGCGCTGCTGCTCTTCTTCTGGCCGCAGGGGCTGGCGGTGGTGGAACTTTCGCACCGCTACCCGCAAGAAGGCGGCATCTACCTGTGGACCAAGAAATTCTTCGGGGATTTCCACGGTTTTCTTTCCGGCTGGTGCTACTGGACCAACAACGTTTTTTATATTCCGACTCTGCTGCTGATCGTGGTGGGGATTTCGGTGTACGTGGGCGGGCCGTCGTTTCAGGCACTGGGCAACGACCGCGTGTATGTGTCGGTAATGGCGGTCGTGCTGCTGGTGGTGATGACCACGCTCAATATTCGCGGCCTGGGCGTGGGCAAATGGATTAACAACCTCGGCGGCATCGGCACGGGGATTACCGCGACGGTGCTGATGGGGCTGGCCGTGGGCGTCCTGCGCATGCATCGCAGCACAATTCATGCGAGCGATTTCCGCATCGCGGGCGCGGACTGGCACCTGGTGAATGCGTTTGGTTTTATTTGTTTTGGTTTGGTTGGCCTCGAGCTCGCTTCCGTGATGGGGGACGAAATCCGCGATCCTCTTCGGACCGTTCCGCGCGCGGTTTTCTGGGGCGGCATTCTTTCGGGATTGCTTTACGTGGGCGCGACTCTGTCTCTGTTGCTGGCCGTGCCGCAAAGCGAAATCGGGGCGGTGCAGGGAATTCTGCAAGCGGTGCAGAGCATGGCCGCGAAACTCTCGGTGATGTGGACCGTTCCGGTGGTGGCGCTGGTGCTGACGCTGGCGATATCGGGAACCACTTCGGCGTGGCTTTCGGGATCGGCGCGAATACCGTTCGTCGCCGGACTCGACAGTTACATGCCCAGCGCGCTCGGCCGCATCCATCCGAAATACGACACGCCGTATGTCGCGCTGCTGGTGCAGGGCGTGATGACCAGCCTTTTTCTGGCCATGAGCTTCGTGGGCTCGTCGGTGGAACAGGCTTACAAGGTGCTGCTCTCGCTCGCGGTCGTGCTGCAGCTGATTCCTTTTCTTTACATGTACGGCGCTCTGATTCGCATTGCTGCCGGGGAAGTGGTCCTGAAGGGACCCTATGGCCGCAAGACTCTGTGGGCGGCGGGAATTTCTGGGTTTGTGACCACCGCGGTGGGCATGTGCGTGGCCTTCGTGCCGCCGGCGGACGAAGTGGCGTGGATTTTTGAGCTGAAGATGGCGCTCGGCTGCGTTTTCATTATCGGGCTGGGTGCGTTCTTCTTTTTTATTTACGCGCGGCGAGTGAGCGCGCGGCGGGTAATGCGGCAGCCGGCAATTTCGACGCGAGGGGAAGGTTCATGAAGCGTTATCGGATGTACATCAACGGCGAATTTGTGGAGAGCGCGAGCGGGAAGTATTTCCCGGTCGTGGATCCGTCCACCGAAGAGATTATGGCGGAGGTTCCGGAAGCCGGGGAGAAGGACGTGGATCGCGCGGTAGCGGGGTCCAGGGCCGCGTTCGATTCCGGCGCGTGGCCGCAGACCACGGCGCAGGATCGCGGGCGCATTCTTTTTCGACTGGCCGAGCGCGTGCGTAAGGAAGCGGCGCACCTCGCGGAACTGGAGGCGCGGAATTCGGGAAAGCCGATCGTCGAGGCGGAGTACGACATGAACGACGTGGCGACCTGCTTCGAATATTACGGCGGAATGGCGACGAAGGTACTGGGGCACGTAAATCCCGTGCCGGACAACGCGCTGAGCCTTTCGCTGCGCGAGCCCATCGGCGTGGCGGCGCAGATCATTCCGTGGAATTACCCGCTGCTGATGGCGGCGTGGAAGCTGGCGCCGGCGATTGCCGCGGGATGCACGTGCATTTTGAAACCGGCGGAGCAGACACCGCTGACGGCGCTGGAGTTTGCGGGATATCTCGCGGATGCCGGGTTGCCGCCGGGCGTGGTGAATATCATTACCGGCTTCGGCGAGGAATGCGGAGCGCCGCTGGTGAGGCATCCGGATGTGAACAAGGTTGCGTTTACCGGGAGCGCGGCGGTGGGGAAGGCCATCGTGAAAGCGGCGGCGGACACGGTGAAGCGCGTGACGCTGGAGCTGGGCGGGAAGTCGCCGAATATATTTTTCGCCGACGCGGATTTCGAAGCCGCGATCGATGGCGCGCTGTTTGGCGTGTTCATCAATCAGGGCGAAGTTTGCTCGGCGGGGAGCCGTATTCTGGTGGAGAGAAGCATTTATCCGAAATTCGTGGAAGCCATGAGCGCCAAGGCCAAGACGATAAAGCTGGGGCCGCCGCTCGAACGCGAAACAAAAATGGGGCCGCTGGTGAGCAAGGAGCAGTTCGAGCGCGTGCGTTCATATCAGGAGCTGGGGAAGAAGGAAGCGAAACTCGCGACCGGAGGCGGGCGCGCGGCTTCCACCACTCGCGGATATTACGTGGAGCCTACGATTTTCTACGACGTGGACAATTCCGCGCGCATCGCGCAGGAAGAGATTTTCGGGCCGGTGGCGGCGGTGATTCCGTTTGCCGATGAAGCGGAGGCGATTCGAATCGCGAACGCGACTCCTTATGGACTGGCTGCGGCGGTATGGTCGCGCGATATTTTCAAAGCGTTTCGCGTGGTGAAGAGTTTGCGCGCGGGGATTGTTTGGGTGAATCACATGCAGCCGACGTATGTGGAAGCGCCCTGGGGCGGATACAAGCAGTCGGGATTTGGGCGCGAACTCGGCCCCTGGGGAATTGAGGAGTATCTCGAGACCAAGCAGGTTTACATCAATTTGAACGAACAGCCGATCGGATGGTACTGACATGCCTACAATCCAGCTGCGCACACCAGTTCCCGGACCGAAATCTCAAGAGTGGATGCGGAGGCGGCAAGCGGCCGTGGCGCGAGGCGTCTCGCATGCGACTTCGATTTTCGCGGCGCGAGCCGAAGGGGCGGTGGTCGAGGACGTGGACGGAAACCGCTTCCTCGATTTTGCAGGCGGCATTGGAGTTGTGAACGCAGGGCACCGGGCGCCGCGCGTGGTGGCCGCGATTCGGGAACAACTGGACGCATTTCTGCACACGTGCTTCAGCGTGGCGCCTTACGCGAAGTACATCGAGTTGGCGGAAAAACTGAACGCGCTGGTCCCCGGAAACTTTCCGAAGAAAACGATGCTGGTAAACAGCGGGGCGGAGGCGATCGAGAATGCGGTGAAAATCGCGCGGTGCTACACGCACCGGCCGGCGATCATCTGTTTCGAGGACGCCTTTCACGGGCGCACCATGCTGACCATGTCGCTGACGAGCAAGACGCATCCGTACAAGGCCGGGTTCGAGCCATTTGCCACGGACATCTATCGCATTCCGTACGCCTACTGTTACCGGTGTTCTTATTCGCTGCAATACCCGTCGTGCAATGTTTTTTGCGCGCAGCATCTGGAGGACACATTTAAGCGCGTGGTGGCGGCGGAAGCCGTCGCGGCGGTGGTGGTCGAACCGGTTTTAGGCGAGGGCGGATTCGTCGCGCCGCCTGGTGATTTTTTCACCATCATTCAAGATATTTGCAGGCGGCACAAAATCCTGTTTATCGCTGATGAAGTGCAGTCGGGATTTGGACGCACCGGGGCGATGTTCGCGTCGGAGCGCTACGGCATCGCGCCGGACATTCTCATTAGTGCCAAGTCCATTGCGGGCGGGTTGCCGCTGGCGGCGGTCACCGGCCGCGCCGAAATCATGGACGCTCCGGGCCTCGGGGGCCTCGGAGGAACGTACGGCGGGAACCCGCTTGCGTGCGCGGCGGCGCTCGCGGTTCTGGAGACCATTGAAAAAGAGGGGTTGCTGGCGCGCGCGGAAAAGCTGGGGAACCGATTTGAGGCGCGCGCGCGGGAATGGAAGCGGAAGCATCCCTTGATCGGCGACGTGCGCGGACTGGGCGCCATGCGCGCGATCGAGCTCGTGCGATCCGCGGACAAACGCGAGCCGGCCAAAGAAGAAACCGAGCAAGTGCTTCGCTACTGCCACGAACACGGCCTGATTCTGATTTTGGCGGGCAGTTACGGCAACGTGGTGCGCGTGCTAATGCCGCTCGTAATCACGGACGAGCAATTCGAAGAAGGCCTGGATGTGCTCGAAGGGGGCCTGGCAAGCGTGGCGGACGCCCGCATCGAGGCCGCGCCGCATCGAGCTTGACGTCAAGCCTGACAGCCGGCGCCGGGCTGAGCGTCTCCGGGCGCTACTCTCTCCCATCGAAAAATCGAATGGATTCGAATATTAGATTGACCACTTGCCCATTTCCATGATATTTGCGCATTACTGATGCGCGATTTGGGGTGTTTCCATGGCGAAAGCGGGCCGAAGACCGGCCGGTACGCGCCGGAAAAACTTGGGGGAGAGCACCTATGAAGCGGCATGAGCTGCATTTTGTGAAGGTTTGCAGTGTGCTTCTGGCTGTCTTTTTCTGGGCCAATAGGGCCGGGGCGCAAGCCACTACCGGGTCGATCTATGGGCGGGTGACGGATTCATCCAAGGCCATCGTTGTCGGGGCCAAGGTGGTGGCGACGAACGCGGGCACGAGTGTGTCTTATCCGTCGTCGTCGGACACTTCGGGCGAATATGTAATCCTGGACTTGCCGCCCGCTACGTATTCGCTGACAGCGACGAAGGATGGGTTCAGTACCGCGTCGATTCAGGGCGTGCTCATCGCCATCGACCAAAAGCAACTGCTGAATTTTGAACTGACGCCCGGGGCGATTTCGACCACTGTTTCGGTGACGGCCGCGCCCACCATGCTGCAGACCGAGGACGCTTCCACAGGCGACGTGATTCAGACGCAGGACATTCTTGACTTGCCTCTCCTGAACCGGCAGTTTCTCTCGCTTACGACTCTGACGCCGGGCGTGGTATCGGCCAACGGCGCCGTGAACAGCTTCAGCATAAGCGTCAACGGCCAGCGCGGCTACGCGAACTCGATCATGATCGACGGCGTGGAAGCGACGACGAACCGCACGCAGGACATCACCGTAACGCCGGGAGTGGATTCGGTGCAGGAATTCAAGATTCTCACTTCGGCGTTTTCGGCGGAATATGGGCGCGCAGCCGGCGGAGTGGTCAGCATTCAAACGAAATCCGGGACGAATTCTTTGCACGGAGACGCCTTTGAGTTTTTCCGTCCGAATTTCGGCGCGGCGCGGCCGTATTCCTTTGACGGCGGCAAAGAGCCTCCGTCAACTTTGAAGCAGCATCAGTTCGGGGGGACGCTGGGCGGGCCGGTCAAGAAAAACAAGTCTTTCTTCTTCGTGTCCTATGAGCGGACGCAGCTGAACAACGCCTATACGGAACTGGACGCCACAGTACCGCTGCAGATGATTAATCCTCTGCCGAATGGTTCCGTGGACTTGTCAAACCTGGTGGACCCGGGCACCGGACTGCAGATTCCGATTTTCGATCCCTTGAGCCCGAATCCGGCCAACCCCGTGCAGTTTCCGGGCAACGTGATTCCCGCGTGCGCACCCAGTACAGCGCCCAACGGCGGCTGCGTAAGCCCGGCGGGACTTAACACGCTCCTTAATTTCTTCCCGAAACCAAATCTTCCGGGAAACAGTTTTGGATGGTACAGCAACTTCCAGGCTTTCTCGCCCGTTAGATTTACGGGGAACCTAGGCGACGGGCGCTGGGACCATGACTTTTCCTCCAAGGATCGACTTTCGGCTGTCTATCATTATGGGGATTCCACGCAGCTCACCACCGATCCTTACCATGGGGCCACGCCGGTGCCAGGTGGCGGAGACGCGGACCAGGCGAACAACGAGGTGCTGCGCAACCAGGAGCTCTCCGTAACCGAGACGCACATCATCAGCCCGCGCATGCTGAATGAGGCGCGCTTCGGCTACACGCGGCTGCGAGAGGACCTGTACAGTTTGTTGAACGGTCATGACTATTCCACGCAGTTTGGCCTCGGGAACATCGCAGAGCCGGGCTTTCCGGCGACCGACGCGTTTCCGTACATATTCATGGGCACGGGCTACGTCACTGGAGGATCGACCTACAAGCCGTACCTCGAACTGGACAGCAACTTTCAATTCGCAGATAGCGTCACAATCACCTCGGTGGGCAAGCATGATTTCAAGTTCGGAGGCGATTTCCGCAGGTTGAACTCGCATCCCAATTTTTCTTTATTCCCCACGGGTTTTATGTATTTCGCCAGCTACGGATATTCAGCGACTGCGAACAATTTCAACACCTTTTATCCGGGGGCGTACATGTTCGACGGCGGGTCCGATGTTGCCGATCTCCTTTTGGGAATTCCGGCGAGCGTGGACATGGGGTTGCAACTAACCAATCCGCATACGCAAAGCTGGGAAATGCATTACTACGTGCAGGACGATTACAGATACTCTCCCAAACTGACCTTGAACTGGGGACTGCGCTACGAATTCCAGGCACCTTACACCGAGGCGAGCAATGGGATGTCCAATTACTGCTTGAACTCAACTCTGTTGGGAGCGACGTGCAATACCGCGCCGGACAGCCTGCTGCTGGCTGGACGCGGCCCGAATTCCGCGTCTTTGGTCAACTCGCGCTGGAACAATTTCGGCCCCCGGCTTGGCCTGGCTTACCAGGTTGATCCGAAAACAGTGATACGTGCAGGTTGGGGCTTGTTTTACTCCCCGGAAAACGACGGCCGAGAGGACATCCTGACCAAGAACTATCCTTTTGCGGTGCAAACGA
>Ga0302325_10029116_pt1 | contig 11413 bp, 12 predicted proteins | sample Palsa_T0_2_FD_201948 | JGI IMG/M metagenome (GOLD analysis project Ga0302325, IMG submission 201948) | Peat permafrost microbial communities from Stordalen Mire near Abisko, Sweden - Palsa_T0_2 | ecosystem: Environmental > Terrestrial > Soil > Palsa > Peat permafrost | place: Sweden: Abisko... | reverse complement strand
CGGCTGCCAATCGAAGAAGCGGATGTATTCAGGGCGGGCACGAGCGGAGTGCCGCCGGTGAGAAGCGTGGAAAGGGTGCGCGCAAACTGGGCAATCTCGGCCTTAAGCCAGATGTCGCCCAAAATCGGGGCGCGAGGCTTGAGGCGATCAATGGCAATGGCTCCTCGATCCGACCGCGTCCAGACGACCACGAAAAGCGCTGTGGCGACAGCGGCCGCTATGATGGCCAGGAAATACGTGCGGAGCGGCACGGCGATAGCCAGCAGCACCATCGTAATGGCGGGCAATGGAATGCCAAGCTCGTGGTACAGGCTTCCGAATTGAGGCATGGCATAGGTGACAACGTAAGTAACCAGCAGGAACGCTACCGCCACCAGCACCGCGGGATAAATCAGCGCGGTTAGCAAACGGCTCCGAAATCCGGTGCTTACTCGCAGGTATGCGATGTACTGGTCGATGACCCCCGTGAGGTTGCCGCTTCGCTCTCCCGCCGTGATGGCGGTGACATAGACCGGAGGAAAGGAGCCCTGGGCCGCCAGCGCTTCCGAGAGCAGCGATCCATCGCGGACGCGTTGCCGTACCTCTGCCAAAATGGGGCGCAGGCGAGGAGCTGCGGTGCGATCGGCTAAAAGATCGAGGGCTTTCAGAATCGGCAACCCGGCCTTGATCAGCGTGCTGAACTGCTGGTTGAAGATCAGAAAGTCACGCGGGCTTATGGTGCGGCTATTGGAGGATTGCGTGAATCGCGCCAGCAGGTCGAAATGGTGGCGCACGGAAAATACGTAAAAGCCCCGCTCGGCGAGCTTTTGGCGCGCCTCTCCCTCGGACTGGGCCGATTCGATTTGCTGGTGAATGCGCCCGGAAGCGTCGCCGACTTTACAGATAAAGTCCGTCATCGAGAATACTCGGTCCTCTTTTGCGCGCCGTCCCTGAAAACTCTAGCATACCCTTTTCCAGCCGCGACTGGGCGCGCGACAACAATGCATTAATAGAATGTGACAATGGCAAAAAGGCTGTACAGTTATACATCGAGACAAACGGAGGCAGGGGACGCCGGTAACGACCTCTTATCGAATCGTATTCGCCAGGTCGTCCACGTCCACGATGGCCACTCCCGGGGGCGTCTGGAAATGAAATTGGGATTCCGGGATATCGATGTTTTCTTCCCAGTTTTCGAAACGAAGCTCGGTTTCAGTATTCCCTTGGCTGTGAATCAACACACGCACCAACTGAGAAAGCGAACTGACTTCTATGACGATCCGATCGGATCCCTCAGACGATTGCGGTTGTCCTTTCGGAAGGCAGCTGAGGAGAGTATCACCCGGCGAGAGCGCTTTCCCTTCCGGCTTGGCATCGGCAATTTTGGGGTCCAGTATTTCAATCTTGCGGCACAGGCTGTCCAAGCTGGCCTTTCCGGTCAACAGCGCCAGAGGGGTGCGCCAGTCCGAGCTCTCCTTCATTTTCGCGTGGCTGGCCGTATGGTCGGCAGGAACGTACGACCACGCACTGACGCCATCCACGAGGAAAAGCTTTTTTTCTGGAGATTCGTACTCCCAACGCATGCGGCCGGGGCGTGAAAAGTAGACCGTACCGGATTCCGCGGCTACGCCTCCGTTCCCATCGGAATAGCGTTCGAAGAACGCCGCTTTCAGCGTCCGCGCATGGTGATAGCGAGCCTCAAAGGCTGCAGCAATTGAGTGGGCGTCGCTGGCCGCCCCCGTGGAAAGTGCAGCGGTCATGAGGAACAGTACCGTGCGGAACATTGCCAACGAGTCTAGCGAGGAATGACGGAGAAGACCAGACGGCACAGAACGCATCAAGCAGTACTCACTCAGGCCGAAGACGAGGCCAAGGGGCCTGCCTCGCAGTTAGAGCTTCTATACGGCGCTCACTTCATATTCGGAACTCACTCTACTGGATGATGGGGAGGGCGTCGCAGGCGGCCGCTGACGCAGCGGTCATTCCGGACGTATCGTAATGAAGAATCCCGGCTTCGTCGGTGCAATAGCTCATATTTCCAGTTATGCCAACCGAGATTGGAGTTGCGGTCAGCAGATAGCCAATAAAACCTGGACTCGTACAGTTCGAAGGCGTGGGAGAAAAGGTTCCCTGATCTCCCGTATAGGCAAACTGATAGCCGCTTTTCTGGTAGGGCGGCGCTGCGATCGTCTCGTCGATGAGAACAGCCGCACTGCAAGTAGCCGGTGATATTCCTCCCAAGGAAGCGAGCGACGGCGGGTAGCCGTTTGCGTAGGTCACCGAATAAGAAACCGAAGCCGACGTAATTGTCCGTAGGTTTGCCACAGCCGAGGCTTGGTTTGCGGTCTGTCTAGAGCGCAGCAAATTGGGAATGGCAATCGCGGCAATGATCAGAATGATGGCAACAACGATCAGCAGTTCGATAAGTGAGAAGCCACGGTTGCTGGGGCCGAGATTTCGTTGGCTGCGCATGGTCGGTTGTTTTTAATTCGAATCACGTTCTTGTCAGCACCTTATCTTATGAAGGTATAGGGGAGGAAGTGTTTCTTCCTCCCCTATTATCCGGTCAGCAATTTACTGCAATGGCGAAAGCGCCGTGGGGCACAGACCACCCGCAACTGCTGGGTGGGTACCCGTCGGGTCCTGCCGAATCACACCGGTACCGTCCGAGCAAAAGCTGCGGTTGCCAGTGGTACCCGGATTGGATGGCCATGCACTAATGGTGTAGCCGTCGATGTATCCAGCCGTGCATCCGACTGGAACATTCGCCGCTGCAACCACCGTGGCACCCGCTCCGAACGTGAACGTATAACCGCTCTTGGATGCAGGGTCCTGTCCCAGAATCGTATCGAGCAGCTCGGCATTCTTACAAGTCACAGCTCCAGTGCCGCCCATGGTTGCGAGAGTCGGAGGGAAACCGTCGCCGTAGGTCGTGTTGAAAGTAACGGAGGCCGTGTTAATCGTGCGGATAGAACCGACCGCCGACGCTTCGTTCGCAGCCATACGCGAGCGAAGCAGGTTGGGAATTGCGATAGCCGCGATGATCAGGATGATCGCGACGACGATCAGTAACTCGATGAGCGAAAAGCCTTTCCTTCCCTTTTGCATGAAGTCTCCCCCAAGAGTAAATTCCATCTTTCGGATACCGCCTCACGCCGAGGCGCCTTCCGAATTCCTTTTTTCCTGATGTAGAGCTGGATTTAGGAAAATAGGGGAGGAGAGCTGTCCGTCGCTTGACGGAAAAAAGCAGGTTCGTACGAGGGTGTTGTGCCTTCGAAAATCTGCCCAAATGAAAACAAGTTACAGCGGAAAACAGAAGCCCATGCCAAGTAGTCCAACGCATGGTTCTCTACTGCCACAGTCGGACTGCAAACAAGCCGAGGAACCAGGATATGTTGATCCGTCTGCGGCTGAATAGCAGGCGGATCGGGTATCGTGTCGACAGAAGTCGCAATAACGATTAGGCACAAGATACATGCCACGACTCGGATTCCCATAAGCTGATTACCCATCGGCCGTCTTCCTGAAGACTGTCATGAGCTTCTTCTAACCGCTACAATTATGCCCGCAGGTGCGCCTATCCGTCTGACGATTTTTGCCTGCCGGTACCAGTTGCTAACTCCTGATTCCCAGAAACAATCCGCAGGCCTGTGAGATGATGCAGCAATGAATCGCGCTTGGATGGCAGCTCTAACTTTTGCATTTGCCTGCAGTTCCGCCTTAGCGCAAGCCGCCGTCCAAACCAGGAGGGATGTCGAATACGCGGTCCATGACGGGGTTTCTCTCAAGGGTGATCTGTATCTACCCGCCCCTCCCGGCCTACATCCCGCCATCCTCTTGATTCACGGGGGCGGATTTCGCGCCGGATCCAAGGCCGGTTACGGAACCACCTGGGGACCCTATCTCGCGGCCCGAGGAATCGTCGTGTTTGCCATCGACTACCGCCTGTCTACCCCCACGCAGACGGCGTGGCCGCAAGCCCTGCTCGATTGCAAAGCCGCCCTGCAATACCTGCGCGGAGATGCCGTCGAACTCGCCATTAACCCGGAGCGCATCGGCGTAGGAGGTGATTCGGCCGGCGCGTCACTTGCAGCGCTGATAGCCAGCACTCAGGACGCCCCCGCGTTTGCCGACCGCTACCCCAAGGACGCTTACGCCTCCGTCAGTACCCGCGTCAAACTGGCCGTGACGGTCTACGGCGTGTACGACATGTTCGCATGGGAGAAATACACGTCGCAGCAGTCTAACAAGCTGCTCGAGCTGTTTTTCGGCGGTTCGCCTGATCAGACTCCGGGGGCCTACTTTGAAGCTTCGCCCCTCAGTTACATGCGCGAAGCGGCAACGAGCCTGGGCAAGGTATCGACGCCCAATGCCGGAACGAAAATTCCTTGGTTCCTGGCCTGGGGCACGGTGGACGCCGTGGTGCCTCCCGATAGCCAGTCGGTACCCTTCGTGCAGGCCCTTCGCGACGCTGGAGCCAACGTCACAGCAATCGCCGTGCCCGGTGTGGACCACTTCTGGTTTACGTCCAGCGCACTAACCGGCAAGCAGGGTGAGCCAAAATGTGAAGAGGAGACTCCCGCGCGGTTTACCTGCATCGGCGCCACGCCCAACGATTTCATCGCTTCGCAGCTTCTCGATTTCCTTAGCCGCAATCTGTAATCCAAGGGTCGTTCCAGACTGCGAGTCCGCCCTCGCCGCATTTAACGCCTGAGCTGGCAAGCCAGAAGAATAACAGGGGCATCAGTTGCGCTGATTGCTTGGAGGGATTACGTCCGCCCGTACCGCCGTGTCCTCGGCGATACCCAGCCGCAGAAATACTCAGAGCGCGGTCGCGGCACTACTTCAGCTTGTCGGCAACCTTCGCGAGCCCGGCGTTGGCACAGGCTGCATCCTTATCGCCGCCGGGAGCGCCGCTGACTGCGACCGCCCCGATGAGATGGTCCTCAACCATGATTGGCACGCCTCCCATGGCATTGACCGTTCCCGGAAGAATCGGTGGCGGAACCGGAGCTCCCGGCGGCAGATTGGCGGGAGGCCCTGACGGGCGTCCGAATCCCATCACGGTGTTGGCCTTCATGCGAGCGACTTCCACGGTGGCCATGGAGGCCCCGTCATCGCGAAGAAACGCCTTCTGGACATTGCCGCTGTCCACGATAAGAACGCTGACTTTGTAGCCGCTCGCACGGCAAGACGCCATAGCTTCTTGGGCGATCGTCCGGGCTACATCAACGGTGAGCACTTTGGTAGAGGGAAGCCCTTGAGCCGAGGCATGTGCCGACAATCCCCCTACAACAGCGATCATTCCTAGAAACCGAGAAAATTTCATTTCAGATCCTCGCAATCTTCGGCGCAAATGTACACCGTGACCCCCTGCTAACGCAATGGGCGGCTAGGATGCCGTACCTACTCATGTCGATTGTTTCTGAGTGCCTCGTCGCTGCCCTTCCCGAGTAATGCAAACAACCGTGCGGTACGGGCGGCGAAAGCAACTTCGATAGAGCGTTGTCCGGGACTTACGCAGTGAATCTGTCATACACTTTCGCGACGGCCCGACACGGCCCGAGACGACTCGATCAGAGAACTCGATGGCAAACGACCCACAATCGCAGCACGCCGTTCGACCGAAAGCGTGGCTCGCCTGGAGTAGTGGAAAAGACAGTGCCTGGGCACTCTATACTGCGCGTCAGCAGCGCGAATTCGAGATCGTTGCTGTACTTACAACCGTGAACCGCACGCACGAGCGCGTCGCCATGCATGCGGTGCGGGAGAGCCTGCTCGAAATGCAGGCTGCCGCGGCCGGCTTGCCATTGGTAAAGGTTCCGATCCCGTCGCCGTGCCCCAACGAAATCTACGAACAGGCGATGAGCGAGGCGATGACACGCGCGAGAGCCGAGGGAGTCCGGCACGTTATTTTCGGCGACCTCTTCCTCGAAGACGTTCGAGCCTACCGCGAAAAGCAGCTCGCGAGCTGCGGGATGACTCCCGTTTTCCCACTGTGGGGGAGAGATACGCACCAACTCGCGGAAGATATGCTTGCGGGCGGTCTGTCCGCCTATCTAACCTGCGTCGATCCGCGTCAGCTCGATCGCTCGTTTGCCGGACGCCGATTTGACAGAGATCTGGTCGCGGCTTTTCCTCTCTACGTCGATCCCTGCGGCGAAAACGGAGAGTTCCATACTTTCGTGAGCGCGGGACCAATGTTCCGCGCTGAAATACCGGTCACAGTCGGCGAGATTGTGGAGCGCGATGGGTTTGTTTTCGCCGATCTTCTGCCGCATATAGCGGCTGGGGCATCCTGAAACTACGCGCTTTCGTGCCAGCTTTCCGCCTTGCGAGTACTCCCTTTTCACTCAGTTTTAGAGACCCGTCATCTTCTCCAGGCGTTCCGGGTATCGATCCCCTTCGACCTTGATCTTCGCGGCGGCGCTATCGATATCGCGGAGATCGTCGGCCGTCAATTCGACTCCCGCCGCTCCGATGTTCTCTTCGAGGCGGTTTAGCTTCGTCGTGCCGGGGATTGGAACCATCCACGGCTTTTGGGCGAGCAGCCAAGCGAGCGCGATTTGAGCAGGAGTCGCTTTCTTCTGCTGAGCGATGTTGCCAAGCAGTTCAATCAAGGCCTGGTTCGCCTTGAGAGCTTCCGGCGTAAAACGAGGAAGAGTACTTCGGAAGTCGGAGCTATCGAATGTCGTGTTCTCGTTCATCTTTCCCGTCAGGAAGCCCTTGCCAAGAGGGCTATAGGGCACAAATCCAATCCCGAGTTCCTCAAGAGTCGGTATCACTTCCTTCTCTGGGGTTCTTGTCCACAGTGAGTATTCGCTTTGGAGAGCGGTCACCGGCTAGACTGCGTGCGCGCGGCGAATCGTTTTTGCACCTGCCTCGGAAAGCCCGAAATGCTTCACCTTGCCTGCTTGAATCAGTTCCTTCACCGCTCCGGCGACGTCTTCAATTGGCACGTTCGGATCGACGCGGTGCTGATAGAGGAGGTCGATTGTCTCGATCTTGAGCCGCTTGAGCGAGCCTTCCACGGCTTCCTTGATGTGCTTTGGCCGGCTGTTCACGCCCGGCGCTCCTTTCATTCCCCGGGGATCGGAATTCGGACTGACGTCGAACCCGAACTTGGTCGCAATTACGACTTTCCCGCGAAACGGAGCGAGGGCGTCGCCCACAAGCTCTTCGTTCAGGAACGAGCCATACACTTCCGCGGTATCAAAGAATGTGACGCCGCGCTCCACGGCGGTACGGAGAAGGGCGGTCATCTCCTGCTTGTCTTTGGGTGGGCCCTAGGAAAAGCTCATTCCCATGCAGCCGAGTCCAAGGGCCGATACTTCCAGATTGCCTTTTCCAAGTTTGCGCTTTTGCATTGCCTCTCCTCGATGTGTGTCGAATACCAGAGTATGGCTCCATCAGTACCGGCTCGTTATAGGATGCCAGGAGTAACGGGAAAGAATGTACCAGCCCTTCCCTTTGCGGCGACACGAGATATAGAATGGCGGCACCGATGGAGGCTGCGGCCACCTCATCATCTGAGCAACCGCGAACAAAACTCGATTCTGGCGAAATAGCGAACAGGAGACTACATGCTGGGCAAAATTACGTCCTACGTTGCTACATTGTCGTTGGCCATCGGCGCATGTGCGGCAACCGCCTTGTCGCAAGCAACCGACCAGAAGCCCGGGCCCGAGACGCCTGTAGGCCGCGGCGCGTTCGCAAACTTCAGCAAGCCGCTCTATAACATCGAAGACGGCTACCTCAAGTGGCCTTTGCCGCCAGCGCTGCAAAAATACGAAGCAATTGACCCCAAGCAGCTGAATCAATACCTCACCCAATTCATGGATTTCGCCTACCACTATCGCGACCAGGGGCACCAGTGGTGGGGCCGAATTCAGGGCACCTCCGCCGATGCCGAAAACGCACAGTGGATGGTCGATCAATTCACAAAGATGGGTGTGCCGGACGTGAAGAATATTCCCGTCGATCTCCCTCCACAGTGGATGGCCAAGTCCTTTTCGATTGACGCCTCCGGCAACGGCAAGACCATGCATCTTGACTCCGCTTATCCGGCAGTGGGCTCTCCCGCCACACCCGCGCAAGGTTTGGACCTGGAAGTCACCTACGTCGGATTCGGAACCGAGGCCGACTACCATCACATGGACGTCCGCGGTAAAGCCGTCCTCATGTTCAGCATGCCGTTGCCTTCGCAGCCTCACGGCACCGCAAACATGGAGGGCGCCCTCCAGCGCGCCACGGCCAAGGGAGCCGCGGTCGTCATTCAAGTGATCATGCTGCCGGGAAACACGAAAACACAGTTGATGGGCAGCGGCGGAGTTCCCGCATTCTCGATGGGGATGGTCGAAGGCTATGCGCTGCGCGACCTGATCGGCGAATGCTCCGCCGACCGGCCCGTGCACCTCAACATCAAGCTCGATGCGGGAATGGTGCCCAACCTGAAGACCAGCATCGTCATGGCGACTCTGCCCGGCGCAACCGATGAAAAGATCTACATCCTCGGCCACCGCGACAGCTGGTTCCAGGGCGCGGAGGACGACGCTTCAGGAATGGCGACCATGCTGGGACTCGCGCAATACTACGTTAAGGTGCCGCAAAAAGACCGCCGGCGAACCATTATCTTCATGGGCGCGCCCGGACATCACAACAACACGCGCGCTCCTTGGGGCGCTCAGTATCTGCTCGATCACAAGGAAGTCCCCGACAAGACTGCGCTGGTCATGAACGCGGAACACACCGCGGCCATCGGTTTTCATCAACAGGGAGAGACCATCGTGTTGACCAACGAGCCGGATGCGTCCAGCTGGTCCGTGAATGGCAGCCCGAAACTCGAGAATATCGTCATCAAGGCACTGCGTGACTTCGGCGTCCCCACCTATGCAATCCCTCTCGCAGACGCTCCCGGAGAGATCAGCACTCTCTTCAAAGTGGCGCCGGCGTTTCAATTGATGAATCTCACCGGCCCTTATTTTCACTCCGATCATGATGACTCGGTGCCGGACGTGGGTCTCGCGCAAGCCACTCGCGCCTACGCCCACATCATCGATGAGGTGAACAAGTTGAGCATCGCCGCACTACAGGCTCCGCCTGCGACCCGCTGAGTCTCGTCACGCGATGCACAGGTCGTGGGCTGGTACTCCACATGTCCGGTAACGGCGGTGGTCTGTAATGGGCCGACGCAACACTAGCTGGAACGTCTAATTGCAGGCGTTTCAAGCGCTAAGGCCGTCCGCAAGCGTAATTCGAAAGCACACTACCCTGTTTACATCTAATTGAGCACAGCACGGCAAACCGGTGTCCGGGAGGAAGTATTTTCAGATCAAGTGATTAGACGCTGTTGCATCAACCGGATGAGCCGGCAGCGGCGGACTTGGGCGATTACTTCTGGTTTTCCGACAATCCGGGCGTAATTCTTAGTTTGAACAGAAGACGGCTTCAAAGGAAAATAGCGACGTTCGGGAGCAGTTGACGATGATGAAAACCTTCGCATTGTTCCACCCCGGTGAAATGGGTGCTGCGCTGGGGGCGGCTCTGACCTCGCGTGGATTTCGCGTGTTATGGGCCTCACAAGGCCGAAGCACACAGACGGCCGCTCGCGCCAAAGCTGCGAGCCTTGAAGACGCCTGCACGATCGAGCAAACCGTGAAAGCTGCTGAAGTTGTATTCTGCGTGTGCCCACCCGATGCCGCTCTGGCGTTGGCGCGTGAAGCTGCTGCGGACGGTTTCGGCGGGATCTACGTTGATGCTAACGCCATTTCGCCAGCCACGACCCGGGAGATTGGCACAGTGATCGAGGCTGCAGGAGGAACATTCGTAGATGGCGGCATAATCGGCGCTCCTCCCACGGTCCAGAAGCAGCCCACACTTTATCTGTCCGGGACTCAAGCCGCGACAATCGCGGCTTTATTCGCCGGGACAAACATACACGCCGAGGTGATTGAGGGCGGGGTCGGAGCGGCTTCGGCGCTCAAAATATGCTACGCCGCGTTCACCAAAGGCACCACCGCTCTTTTAGCCGCAGTGCGAGCCTTGGCCGAACACGAAGGCGTGGAACGTCCGCTACTGGAGTCGTGGCGGCGCACACTACCGGATGTACTCCGCCGATCCGAATACGCTGCCGCAGGAGCTTCGAAGGCATGGCGCTGGTCGGGTGAGATGGAGGAGATTGCAGCGAGCTTCGGAGCGGCAGGGCTGCCGGAAGGCTTTCACCGTGCGGCGGCCGAGATCTACCGGCGACTGGAAAGCTTCAAGAATCGCGTTACGCCCCCGTCGATGGCGGAAGTGACTCAGGCGATGCAGCGATCAGCGCCGGTCGAGCCAGCGAGTGGGGCTACCGGAACGTGACCGAGCTGAATCCTGGGAGCTTTAACGGAACGTGCTAACAAGGGAGATGCATCTAAACGGGCAGTTGCGGACACCCGCCGTCCGCCTAAAGGAGAACCTCATGAGTACCGCCGCCACAGCGCCAACTACCGTTGCTTACACCATCGACCCGGCCCATTCCGGCGCCGGCTTCAAGATCAAGCACTTGATGGTCGCCTATGTTCGCGGAGGATTCGGCCGCGTTACAGGCGATGTGATTTTCGATCCCACCAACCCAGACAACAGTAAGATTCAGGCCAGCATTGATGCCACCACTCTGCATACACACGACGAGAAGCGCGATGCGCACGTGAAGGGCGCGGATTTTCTGGACACTGCCAAGTACCCCACCATCACCTTCGTATCGAAGAAAGTGGCGCCGGATGGCAAAAACCGATGGAAGATCGTCGGCGATTTGACATTGCACGGCGTCACGAAAGAGGCAACCCTCAATGTCGAAAGCGCGGGCGCTGAAGCGAAGGATCCATGGGGCAATCTGCGCACCGGCGCTGAAGCCACTACGGTGATCAAGCGCAGCGACTATGACCTGAAGTTCAACGCTCCGCTGGAAACCGGTGGCGTGATGCTGAGCGACGACGTGCATGTCCATCTTGATGTCGAACTAATCAAGAAGCCCTGATCAAACCAGCCATACGCGAATCGTCTCCACCACCAGTTCGGGTGCACCGTTACCTCGCCCCCCACAGACCACACAGAATGGGAATGAGGGAGCTGCCCGATAACGCCGGTGGTACCAATGGATCGACACAACACTAGCTCGAACGCAGGCGGTGAGCTAGTACTCTATATGGACGTAACGGCGTTTATCAGAACTTGAGCATCACGAGCACACGCCGCAGCCTCTAGGTGCCGTCCTAGCGTGGGGGTAAATTAATGCCGAAAGTCCATTCCCACACATCGGCAGACTTAACGTAGACTGACGTGCCCCAAACAGCTCCAACCTTCTGACCGTAGCACGTGCCGTCCGCAGCAGCCTTGAATGTCAGGATGCCGACCGTCGGCGAGAGCATCGTGCCCATGGCGTCGGTGAGGCTGACGC
>Ga0302325_10029115_pt1 | contig 11413 bp, 7 predicted proteins | sample Palsa_T0_2_FD_201948 | JGI IMG/M metagenome (GOLD analysis project Ga0302325, IMG submission 201948) | Peat permafrost microbial communities from Stordalen Mire near Abisko, Sweden - Palsa_T0_2 | ecosystem: Environmental > Terrestrial > Soil > Palsa > Peat permafrost | place: Sweden: Abisko... | reverse complement strand
AAAAAATTTTAATGTAAAAAAAAAAAAAAAAAAAAAAAGATACTTGTTCTTAGCCCCTATATCTTCTTGCTCGGCATACTCTTTAAGATGCTAGCCTTTAAGTCTCTAAGCATTAACTCCCCAGAGAGGCTTTATAGCCTCGACGTCTTAAATAGTCTAAATAAGCAATAATTACTACTCCGGGAGACGCTTAACGAGAAGTTTGTCTTTTATTAGGCCGTTTGCGAAGCATATAGCATTTGCATCGCTTATAAGCTTAAGCTCTCGTCAAACTCGGTATAATACCGGATAAAGAAAGGCGGCTAGATTATAAGCTTTATTAAGGTTATAAAGCTATATTACCTCTATAACTCGGCCGCTAAAAGGCTAAACAAGAGCTATAAGTGCTTCCTCCTCCTTCTCTGTGTATAAGCGTTTATACTTACATAAGATACTTAATATAGCAGACGTTAGCGATTTTATACAAAACCTTATCTTTTACCATTTTAGCATCGACACCTTCCTTAAACACTACTTTAATTAAAGGATTAACGTCGACCTTTTAAAGATTTACTATAATATATAGCCCGAGAAGGAGCTAATAAAGTTTGCGTGCTCGATAAGCTAGTCGATTAATCCCCGGTAGCTATAAAAGCTAACGCTATAATAGTTTGCGTCGGTTAAGTACCTTTTATATATTATAAAGTTAGCCTAGCGCGCAAACCGACTCTTAGGGGCTCCCGAAGGCAGCCCGCGAGAGGAGAAGCACTAAAATGCTCGTCGACGCCTTCGAAACGAGATAGCGCAATAGCAAAGGCTACTCTTAATTAAGGTTGTCGACCGCTTTAAGAAGGAGCAGCTAGTAATTAATAGCAAACGGCAACTCTTTAGCAAGGTAGTCGACGAGGACACGCGTAACGCATTAGAGTAATCCGACTAGATAACGCTAAAATAGCTACTCTTAATCGACACGATCTTAACCTTACTTAAGACGTCGCCGGAGAAGGAATTGCAACAGAGGATCGCAGCGATTTACGCTATAATAGCGTATTGCGGCATAGAGGAGGAGAAGTCTCACTTCCATATTCGGCGTAATAAGCTTACTAGTAGCGGCGTCCTTACAATTGTCAAGGCAAAAGAGTAAGCGCAATCGGAGCGCGACGCTATGCTAAGCTAAGCAATTTCATCTGTAATATCGGATAAGAGGCCGACAAAGTATTTCTTATATCTTAGAAACTAGCAGTTAACAATTCGCGAGAGGATCCGCGATTATATTACCCCTAGCTCTCTTAGCAAGCACTTTTATAATAAACACGTCAAGAAGATGTTAGCGCAATAGCAAATAAACTATAGCGTTTGCGATATAAGGCTTTTGCATCAGATGCATCTCTTAAACTATGCAAAGCGCTTTTATAAAACCGTCTTACGGCATATTGTTTAAATTAACACGAGATCATATACAATTTAGGTTGCAAGTAAACACGGCAGTAATACACTTTTTAAGAGGGTATAAGCGGCATAAGCTATTCATTCCCCGCGTTATTGTTTAGCTCTTTCCTTTAAGTGTCTAGGATATCATCTCGTCTCCTATAGCATATTAGGGTTTTAGTTTATTATTTCAGATAATTAGTCTATTTATTTTGAGATATATATTTAAGTTAGTAATTAACTTATAGTTTTTTGTTCCTTTAAGGCTAAAATAATAGACTTTCTTTTGCTTCGCAACTACTTCCTCTATTAGTTCTATAATACTAACATCTGTTCGTAGCTGTAACTTTATAGTACTAATAGTCCCTTAGGACTAACCTTTTCTTTGTACTAACCACTCCCTAAACTACTCTCTACTCGTGCAATACTGCTAGTCCTATTTACATCCTTCTCTTTACTCTCGATATTTGACAAATCTAATTAAAGCTTTTTTGTAAAACGTTATTAGATTTAAGCTTCGACATCATATAAAAGTAGAATATTAGGGATAAGGTATAAACACATCTAAGGCCGAGTTAAGTTAATTTGTCTATCGGAGGTCTTGCTTACTAGTTCCTTCTTCGAAGGTGGAAAATCGGCTCGGTCGACGGATTAATAAAAAGTATACTATCCATTTTAACAGATAATAAGTGCCACATCTATACTAGGAAGTTTTCCAAGTTTATAAATATTCTAAATTAATGTCTTTTTCTTCTTGCTTATAGCCTTATTTCGCCTTTTTCGAATTTTATCCGGCATATTTAGCTAGGTAGGCGTTATAACTTTAAGGAATCGACAACTTCTTTATATAAAAGAAGTATTAGCAGAAGTCGCCTAGGAGATGCTTCTTTAAAGATAAAGAGAGGCATATACTACTCTAAATATTCTAAGCTTGCGTATCTAATGCCGGAAAGTCTGCAAACAAATGCTTGGAACAAACATGTCCTAAATATTAAAAGTTAAGATTCCGCGGCTATAAGAAGTTGAAAATGGAAAGTGATATCTAAAATTAGAAATTAGAAACTAGAAGGTATAATTAGCGCTTAAATTTTGCCTAGGATATAAGGTCTAAATCCAACTTCACCTTTTTCTTCTCGCAAACTAGCGTCCTCTAACTAATCTTAACTACATCGGTCAAAGCGTAAGTAAGGCACTAGACTATGGTTATAGCATATTCCTCTAATCCCTATCTGGGTTGGCACTGCTGCCATCGCCTCCTAATCTCAATCTGGGTTAGCACTACTGCCACTGTCCTCCTAATCCCAATCTAGGTTAGCACTACTGCCATCGCCTCCTAATCCCAATCTGGGTTGGCACTGCTGCCATCTCTTTCTAATCCCAATTTGGGTTGGCAGTGGCTCTAACCCCCATTTGGGTTAGGTACGACTGCGATTTACTTAACCCTGATTTGGGTTAGCACAATATACTGCGGCAGTGATGACAAAGTTTATTAAAAGTTGCACGTGACGTCGTGTGACATGTGAACCGTTACACTTATGTATTTTCGTCAATTTTTCGTTCCCCGTCCAGTTAACCTACTTTAGGACAAGCTCAGAGAGGGGTGCGAGCACTACCGGGCGCTGAGGAGCCAGCTGCCTGGCTGCGATTTCGTGCCTGAGGATGTGTTATCTGACCTTGTTGAGAATTGCATCCTTAGTTTCAAGGCTTTCAATGAATAGTGCTAGGAGAACTCCTTTAGGCTTAGCGCTTGCCGGATTAAACTCTATAACAAATATAGAATTAACTTCTCGGAAACTAAATACTTTATTAAAAAATGGAATTAAGGAAACAAATAGCCGTTTACGTTCGCTCTTTATAGCTACGCTGCGCATCCTCCTCGTAGCATCTCTAGACCCTTTACTAGTAGCTTGTTATGTTTAGAGACTTATTTAACGCGAACGCATTTAACTTACAAGGGCAGCAACTTGACTTGACCCGTTTTACTGTTTGCATTCTTAAAACACTATCCGCTAGCGGACATAGACTTATAAATAGCTATAACAAATATATTAATAACAATCTTGTAAAAGAGCTTAGCTAGTTATCTATTAACACCCCACCTTTGGCCCCTTACTTAATCGATCCCTTTGCCCTCTCTATTCCGATGCTAATAAAGAGTTAAGGAGATATATTAACATCGGCTTATATATTAAACGATACCGAGAAGAGGCATGCTAACGGCCAAGCGACAAGGCAAGCTAAGAGGACAAAGCACCTATTACGATCTTTGCAGTTAACTTTAGCGCAATAAGATGCAAAAGGTTTAATAAGAATAAAATGTGGCAAAAAGGGAAGAAGGCAAAGAAGGAGGTTGCTCCCGATAAGTATTAAAAAGGACTTAATACTTAGTCAAATATATAGTGTTGCTAGCAACTTGGTCGAAAATAATGCACTTGCTTATTTTCTTGAAAATCGTTAAGTTATTTTCGTAGCTTAAATGTCTTTATCCCTAATAATAGCTTTAACGAGCGTCGATAAGTCCGTCGCCGTTGCGTTTAATACGGTATACTCTTTAATTTAGAGCAAAGATCGCAAACGCCTTAACTTAAGGTTTGCTTATATTTATTTAAATAGCGCAATTAATGCCCTCGATATAGCGGGGGAAGTTGCTTATACTAATATATACCTTAATACGAAAAACAATTTATTAGATATTTTAAGTGATTAATTGACCGAGTATATATACAAGGGTAAGCGTTAGTTTACGCTTATAAGCCCGTTACCTTTCTTATTATCCGTGTATTTAAAATTAGCTAAGACGATAGTATATATACTCTCCGCCTCCTTTACAATTTCGTCGATACTAATTACGTAATAAAGCTTTAATAATTTAAAAAAGTTTCTTAGCTTGCATATATTAGCTAAGATAGTTTAAGCTATTTATCTTAAGCTTATCCGTGTCTTAGTCACTTTTAGCGATAATAGGGCAACGACATGCATTAGAAGAGAGGTGTATATCTAAGCAAAGTAATCCGGGGAGGTTAGTTTGTAAAGACTAATCTAGGCAAATGCGGAGATGTATTTAAGGAGACTAATTTAGGGGTTAATTTAAGGAGGATTCTTAAGCAAATATATTCGATAATTTATTTTAGGGAAATAAAGGGGAGGTTAATTTAAGGAGGTTAATCTAAGGAGGTTAATGTGGGCAGATTATTAAGCAAATATATTTGGGGATTTTAATTTTGGGGAAGTTAATTTGGGGACATTAATCTAAGGAGATTTATTAATTAAATATAAGGAGATATAAGAAGATGGACTAAAAGAAATGTGGTAATTCCTTTATTGCGAGAAATTTTAAATATAAATAATTAATTTTAAGAGATAAAAGACTTCTTATATTATATATTATAATTAGTCTTAAGAGAAGATATTAAAAGATAGGAATCGAGAAGACTAAAAGCTTGCCTTTTAATCAAGTTTGTGGCGACAGGTTTGCTGCTAATAAGTTTACTATAAACAAGTTTGCCTGCTAACAGGTTTATTGCAGACAGGTTTATTGCAGACAGGTTTATTGCAGACAAGTTTGCTGCTAACAAGTTTGTTGCCGACAGGTTTACTGCCGACATGTTTGCTGCCGACAACTCCTTGTGCTAGTAGGCTTCTAGCTTGCAACTGGCTTATTAGTCATTTGCAATTTTGTAACTGCAAAAGACTTGCTACGTTAACCCGAGATCCTCGATTAATTAACTATAAGCATATAAGCAAAGACATATTGTTATAAACTTACCTTATAAATATAATAGCTTGCTTGCTAAAAATATAAGTCAAGTATATACTAGGTTTAATATTCTCTCTTTTCGCTTCTTAAAATACTTATTACTTTAGACTATTAATGCATTCTTTAAATAGCTTAAAAGCGAGTAGAGCGCCATTTCTTAGTACTTTAATCACTGCCTTTTTATCCGCTATTTATTCTTAGAAGCAGTGTAATGGGTTGCCGGCCGCGGATCCTTAATTACTCCGGCTATAACTCTTGCGGCAAACGTGCTAAATGACGACCTTATAGTATATAATTCCAAGGACGATACTAATCGGATAAATTTAATAACTCGCGACAACGTGGACGAAAGAGCTTATAACAAGGCTAGTCCTATTATAAACGAACTTTATATAGACAAAGATAATCTTCCGGGCATATAACTATTATAGTTAAGTAGCCTTAAAATAACAAAAGCATCTCGGCGCTTAACGGTGCCGGTTGGCTACACGATTGTAGACGGCATAGCCGGCCCCTTTTTTGCTAATAACGAGCACTTAAGCAAGTATTTGCAAAAGCTAGTAAATAAATGTGTAAAGCTAGTTAATAAAGGTTATTAACCTTATCTTAACGCTCCTCGAGCCGTTAGTGATTATTTAAAGGCTATAACCCTCGACTTTAGTAAATAAATAGCAAATAAGCTCCTTATTTTCTTTTTATAGCGCTAACTATTAAGATATTGCAAAATCCTCCTCTTATAATAATCCGACTTAAGTTTATATTATATTACAACCAAAAACAAAGCGCAAGCGTTTAGTAAATAGTAAAATCGACACTTTAATACTATTTACGCTTCCTCGCAACACTTTAAACAAGTAAAATAAGATTGCTAGCCTTAAACATCTTGCTTAATTGTGGCACTATCTTTAGGCAAAGCGCTAGTCGCCTTCGAATAAGGAGCCGGATAATACACCCGAGACCTCTAATCCCTTAGATATTAGCATAAAAGGGCAACTAAGAAGGTATTAACTCTAATATTAAAGAAGTATTAAGGGAGCTTTAAAGGGAAATAAATAGTTTGCCGAAGTGCTATAGCGATTATATTTAGCAAATATAAGCAGCCTTTATATAGCGCGAAAGAAAGCAAAGGAAAGACGCAAAAGAAACCGAGGTTGTAATCGAAGAGCTACTAATATACCTTGCAAATTTGCGTTTAATGTCTTTGTCGATGCCCTCCTCTTAGAGCTAGTAAAAGAGGACACTAACACACGTGAAAAAGCTAAAATAAGGTTTAATAATTGGATATAATATAAAAAGCAGTAAGCTAAACTAATTAAATACTTTAGCTCGGGCATTTTACTCTTAATACCTTAAAATCTATCAAATAACAAGTAAGTTATTATTTACAAGATCTCCTTCTCGATATCTTAACTATATATTAAGTTTAGTTATTAATCTTGCCGACTATAGCCTCCGAAATATGCAGCTACTTGAGGTAAATACTCTTGTAAAATATCTAGATTCTTATAAGCTATTACTTAAAGCTGATATTTAAAACTTTATATTTCTTCTTTTGCTATTAATCGAAGATTAATGCTTACTAGATTAGAGGCTATTGCTTAAAATGTTAATTGAAAGTCAAATTACATTTAAAGAGCATATTACTCGATTATTAAAAGAGTTATTTGAGTACTTTAATGATTATTTGTCTTTTTTAACGGAGATTGCTTATTTTAATCCTTTTACTAAAGCTTTAACTAATGCTTTAGCAAGCTTTAGAGGACAAGCTAGCGGTAGTACGGCCGTGCTAGGGCACTATATCCTTAAGCCTAATAACTTAAGTATTATATTATTTATAAATTATCTTTTATCTTTTACAAGTTAAGGAGAGATAGACTAGTTTAAAGAAGATTTTTTTATTTAGTTAATATATAAATATTACATAAATAACGCAATTTTCAATATTCATATTATCCTTGATTATTTGTGCAAGCAAATTCCGTGCATCCGCTAGACTAATGACTGCTTGGGACGATTGATTGAGAGAGAGCCGCTTAGGGGTACCCTAGGGAGTGAGGACTAATAACTGAGAGTCCCAGCCCTGGGAGTGACGGCCTGGGACTGATAATTGAGAGTTCTTGGCCTGGGAGTGAGGACTGAGGAGTTCGAGAGTTTTGGCCTGGGAGCGACGGCTTAGGAGTGATAGCCTGGATTGAGAAGTTCGAGAGTTTTGGCCTAGGAATAACAGCCTAGGACTGATAATAATTAAGCTACAACTAGCCTAGCTACAAGTGGGCTCCTTGTGTCGGTAAAAATAGAATAACGCCTCGTATTAGCCTTATAACAATAGACGAGGCTACTACGAGGGTATTAGGAATCGAATAAATAGTTATTGCCCCTGCTTAACCTTTATAAAACGCGGCTGCTACGCATATCGACTTGCGCTCTTTGCTTATACTTTTTTACTTCTTAAACGCTCGCCTTCTGCAACTTAAACTCGATAATTTATACAAGCGTGTACGAACTCGAGATGGCTGATTTGCAGCATTTTCACCTGTTCCTAGGGCTCCCTTTCGAAATCCGAGAGATGATCTGGATATTCTCTCTCCCCGGTGCCCGCTCGATTCGGACACATCTCGCGCTCGAAGCTCTAAGTTGGATTTACCACAACCGCAAATCTCGAGAGGTCCTTGACGTTAAATTTTCTTACGAGGATAGTGATCTTATAGCGGCACTACGAACTTCCAGAGAATCTCGCGAGGCAGTCTTACCGGTTTACCGGCCTCGCGTCATAGGGTAGGGAACAATATACTTTTGTCCCGATCGTGATACTGTCTTGTTCGCAGGGTTCGAGACGGTGTTCGAGACGCTTGTATCCCATGGATCGAGGCTAGCCTCTATCGCGCAGTTACTTATGAACATATGCGAGCTAGTTTGCGGATTCGTCTACGAATGTCGAATAGTGGGAGCCGGTTCTCGAAAGACTTGGGTATATCACGAGGGAGCTATCACTCAGCGGACAAGCGCTTCCTTACCAAGAGAGGACGAACAGGTACACCCCTTCGAATATACTCTATATAATATACTAAGAGGGCGACATAGGGCAAAGCGGCCAATAAAGACTCGTCGAGCTCTGACGCCAGCTAAGATCTGGGTTCGTATGTCGAGGACAAGCTTCGACGGATTATATAAATCACAGAGTCAGGTTTAATGTGCAAGACGCCGTTCTTAGGAGTGGCATCACTGATGATGGGCTGACACTCTATGGTTGAGGGGTGAGGAGAGGGAAGGTAGTGACATTGGGGGTAAAGGACCCGACACAACTGAGCAGGAGCAGGAGCAGGAGCAGACCGTAGGCGAGCGATCGAGAGATGGCGTGCAGGCTTGGTGGTGTTGCGGAACCGAGCTCCATCCCGCCATGGACAGTGCTCTCTGGGGAGATGGACGAGGACGTCTACGGAGGTAAGAACGAACAACGCGATGGTTGGCTGGACAACAGGCCGCAGATAAGCCAGCGCATGTCTCGTGAGTCACCTGCTAATGCCTTCCTGCTGGAAATGCTATCCGGAAGGATCTCTTGGTTCGGTATGGTGTCTCTATAGTGAGCCAGTTAAAAAAAAATGAAACATCGACCGCCCAGTCCCCAGACTATAGCCTGACCAGATTGGTTGGCAAGCTTTTTTGGGCGCTTATTCGCATGAACTGAGAAAGCCTCGCAGCCTCGCATTGCAGGCGTCACGGCTTCCCATATTTAAATCGTTGAAGACCACGCAAGAAACGGAGGGTTATCCTGCAGTTCGCAGAGAGGTATTTCAGATCCACCAGCCTAACAGCGTACCCCAATGACAATTTCTAGAAGCATCGCCGCGGCTTATCAACATTACTCCTACAATGGCACATCCCCCTCCACCTAAAGATCGGAATGGATTTGAAATCGCTATCATATGTGCCACAAAAGTTGAGGCTGATGCAGTTGAGGCTACATTCGACAAAATCTGGGACCACAAGTACGAAAGGGCGCCAGGAGACACCAACGCTTATACAACTGGTGTCATTGGGGATCACAATACTGTTTTAGCATACATGCCAGGCATGGGAAAGGGGGCGGCAGGGAGGATGGCAGGCAGCTTTTGCTCGAGCTTCACGAGGATCCGGCTTGCTTTGCTTGTAGGCATTTGTGGTGGAGTACCAGATGGAGGAGGAGACCGTAATAACAAGGAAGTCTTACTCGGAGATGTGGTTATCTCGACAAGTATTGTGCAGTACGATTTCGGTCGCCGATGGCCGGGCAGATTTGATCGGAAGGATACCCTCGACGACAACCTAGGCAGACCAAATAGCGAGATCCGAGGGTTTTTGGTAAAGCTTCAGGCGTGGAGGGGTACGAAAAAGCTTCGAAATAATATGATGAGGTATCTTGCTGTCCTTCTTGAGGAGGCTGACTTCGAGGAATCACGATATCCAGGCCCTGATAGAGACAAGCTCTTCCAGGCGGTGTATCGCCATCGACACCACCAGTCTGAAGGGCGCGCCCCATGCACAGATTGCAACAAAGGAGAGGACAATATCTGTGAGAATGCACTTCGTTCATCCTGCTCCGTTCTTGGTTGCGACGAGACGAGGCTCGTACACCGTGAGAGGCTTGTCAAGGCTCAGGAGGCTCTGGAGTCACCCCAACCCGCAATACATTATGGGAGAATAGCCTCTGGCGACACCATTATGAGGTCAGGCGAGGACCGTGATGAGATCGCCCGAAATGAGAAGGTTATTGCGTTTGAGATGGAAGGTGCCGGGATATGGGATAGTTTCCCCTGTGTAATCATAAAGGGGATCTCTGACTATGCCGACAGCCATAAGAGCAAAGAGTGGCAAGCATATGCTGCCGCAACCGCGGCTTCGTGTATGAAGTCATTCTTGGACGAGTGGACAAGTAGCGCTCAAACGCAATGTATGTCTATGTCTGATACATAATGCAAGGTGCGGAATATAGATACTGAATACAAGACTTACAGTGTCCGATTCAAATGAGCACCACCCACCCTCTCAGAATGCACAGAGAGCCGATCTTCTCAAAGCTGCATTGCAGAGTCACAGAATGCGAGGAGTGAAATCGTCGGATATGTCTGGACAACCACAGCGACGAGATGCAACAGATCCTCCTCAGGGGAAAGACCACGTGGTGAACGATGAATCCAATTCACAGCCAGCCTGCGAAGAGCTTAGTGCGCCAAAACTGTTTAACCTTGGGATGTTCGAGATTGGACGACCTTTAGGGAGAGGAAGATTTGGTCGTGTTTATCTCGCTAGAGAGCGTAGTTCTGGATACGTTTGTGCCTTGAAAGTCCTCTACAAGAACGAGATGCAGCAGGCCAAGACGGAGAGGCAGGTTCGGAGAGAGATCGAAATTCAGAGCAATCTACGACATCCAAATATTCTCAAACTACTCAGCCACTTCCATGACAGCAAAAGGGTCTTCCTCGTTCTCGATTTTGCAGGCAAGGGGGACTTATCTACGCACCTTCGTCGCGAAAACCGGTTTCCGGAATGGAAGGCAGCTCAGTATATCGCGCAAATAGCCTACGCTTTGAAGTATATGCACAGGAAGCACGTCATACACCGTGACATTAAGACAGAGAATATCCTTCTCGGCGTGCATGGCGAGATCAAAATCTCGGATTTCGGATCGAGCGTCCATGCACCTGCACCAATTAACAGGAGGCACACTTTTTGCGGAACATTAGATTACCTGTCACCCGAGATGATAGAGGCTGAAAGCCAGAACACCTCTTATAGCCAAGAGGTTGACCTTTGGGCATTGGGTATCTTAACATACGAGTTTTTAGTGGGAGAGCCACCATTTCAAGACACGCAAATGATGACCTTGAGGAGAATTGCCAAGGGGGAGATGACCGTCCCAGGTTTTGTAAGTCCCGAAGCAAAGGACGTGATTCAAAGAGCAAGCTCCCTCTAAACCTGTGAAACGCACTGCTAACCATATCCAGCTTCTCGTTCTTGACCCGGAGAAGCGACTTTCCCTCGAACAGCTTCAAAAGCATCCCTGGATCATCGAACACTGCCCAAAGAGGATACCACCTAGATCGCCAAATAAAGGCCCGATCTGAATGCATAGGGTCAAAGTAAGTAGGTCTAGGTGGTGGGCTGGTAAGGCGACGCGGGGCGGTATAGCCGGTCAGCCGCGCGACCCCTCGAAAACCGCGCGACCCCAATAACCCGCCGCGACGCCCACCACCACCCGAATTTCATCATTTA
>Ga0302325_10029114_pt1 | contig 11413 bp, 11 predicted proteins | sample Palsa_T0_2_FD_201948 | JGI IMG/M metagenome (GOLD analysis project Ga0302325, IMG submission 201948) | Peat permafrost microbial communities from Stordalen Mire near Abisko, Sweden - Palsa_T0_2 | ecosystem: Environmental > Terrestrial > Soil > Palsa > Peat permafrost | place: Sweden: Abisko... | reverse complement strand
CCGTGCCATCCGGAGAGATATCCCATTTCTCCGCGACGCCGGGCACGACCTGGCCGTGCTCGTCAAAGGCGGTAAGCCCTTCGAAAAGCGCTTCGCCTATCCTCATCTCGGGCTGGCCGGTAATGAGGGAAGGGTCGAGCGTCTCCGGCTCCGCGCCATTGAGGAAGACGAAGTCCGCGCGATCCATGGCCCGCTGGCATCCGGCGAGGCCGAGCATGGCAACGGCTGCCAGGAGCAGTACCCCGAGACGAAACGTGGTCATCGCGCCGGAATCGCGCCGGCGGTCACTGAGCGGCCCCGCCGCTCGAGCCGGGTTTGGGCTTAATAGGAGAGGCAGCAGGAGACGGGGTGGCGGCGATCGTCGGGACGGGCAGGAGGGAATTGCTCGATGAGGCGGCGGGGACGCCGAGTTTCACGTCAGCACCGGAGAAGGGAGCCGCGGTGCCGGAAAGGGGCGCGGTGTCGGAAAGGGCGGTACTGCCGGGGAGCGCGGCGCCGGAGGCAGGAGAGGCCGAGGGCTCCGGGGTCGCCTCGGCGGCGGCCTTGATTGCGGCAGCCTGGATGGCGCTGTGCTGGCGGGACTGCTTTGCGTAAAGGATCGAGAGCAGGAGGGTCAGGAAGAAGAAGATGCCGCCGAGCCAGCGGGTGAAATTGGCCAGGACATTGGAGGTCTGCGCGCCGAAGAGATTCTCCGTCATGCCCCCGCCAAAGGCCGCTCCAAGGCCTTCGCTTTTCGGCCTTTGCATGAGGACGATGAAAATGATCAGCAGCGACACGACGACATTGATCGCGAGCAGAAAATTGATGGACAGCGAAAGCATGGGGCGGGGAATATCGGGGAAACAGGGGGGGTTGTCCAGTGGCTTCCTGACCGGGCCGAAGGCCCGCTCTATTCCACTTGAACTTACTCTTTAACTTTCACTTGAACCCTCTGAGCTCCGGGCCGGAAAGTTCAAGTTAAAGTTAAAGTGTAGGTGCAAGTGATCCCCGCGCGACCGGGTTCCCGGTTTCGGTGGTGACGGCTGGAGACGCGACCCCTTAATTGCCCGCGCTGGCCAGTCCGGCCTGCCGGCGGGGCTGGGCGGCGGCGCTCAGCCGGGCGCCAACTTTATCGGAACGGGCGAATTGCGCGTCCAGGTAATTCGCGGCCAGATGTGCGGCGTGGCCCAGATCGCTGGTGCCGCCAAATTCACGCTCGAGCTCCCGGAGGATGGGAATGGCGTCGGCCTTTCCCGTCTGGGCCAGGGCCTCGACGGCGGAGAGCCGGTAAACGGGACTCACCGATTCCTGGCGCGCCCATTTGGGCAACATCTGCAAGGCGATGTCCGGGTAGAAGCGGGCGATGCCGTAGAGGGCGTAATGGCGGGTCGAGGGATCGCCCTGGAGCAATTGATTCTTCCAGTAGGTCCACTCGTCATTGATGCCGTAGTAACTCAGCGCGAGGCCGTGCGCGGCGGGGTCGATCATCGCCTCGACTTCGAGCTGCGGGTCGATGGTGACGGCCAGCGGGCGGTCGATGCCGAGGTCGTTGATGATGGTGAGCGCGGTGAGGATGTCAACGGTATCGGCTTTGAAATCCTCGCTCTCCTGGATGCTCTCCACGCCGGCGCTCAATTCATTGAATTTCGCGAAGGCGGAGAGCGGCAGGTTTTCCGTTAAAATGAGGGTTGCGGTCTGGACGGCGGCGGGGCTGGCCTCGGGATGGTCGGCGACGTAGGCGGAGAGCTTGTCCAGATCAGGCAGCGTGCCGGAGGAGAGGTGGAACTCGGCGCCGGCGACCTTATTGGCCGCGGAGGTGGCCACGGTCGGGAACTCATCGTGGCGCTCGGAACGGGGGGCGAAGTCGAGGGTCTGGGACTTCAGGATGACGATCGTGGAATCCACCGAGGCAAGAAGCTGCCCGGCGCCCAGGTGCAGGCGCAATGGCTGGTCGCTCGTATTGCGGGCGTCCATGACAAGGCGGTCCTTGCCGTTGCCGCGCCACTGGCACTCGACGAGGCCCTGCTGGACGGCAGTGGGAACATTCAACTCGATAAGAACGGGTTGCGGAGGAGCCGCCGGCTGTTGCGCTACGACGGGCGCGGCCGGGGCCGCGGCGGCCATGGGCTTGCGACCCCCGTGGGGAGGCAATAACAGTAAGACGATCACCACGGCAAAGAGGACCGCAGCCACGGCCAGCAGCGCTCCCCGGTAGCGATCCGTAGCCGCAAGAACCTGGGAGAAAAGGTCTTTCCTCACAGGCCCATCCAGGTCCGGGGTGATGTCGATCACCTTGTGAACGATGGCGGTTTTCGTAAAACGCGCCAAACTTTTGGAATCATTGGTGGGCATGACGCCCTTCTCAGGAAGCATGAATTGGTCCCGGAAAGCGGCCTGTTGATAATTTTTCAGCCGCGCATTATATTCCGCCGTGGCGTCCCTCACTCTCAAGAAGGTTCCGGCGCCGCTCCGTGCCCGGCTTGCAGCGCGGGCGAGGGCGCACAAGCGCTCCCTGGACCAGGAGGCGGTCGCCTGTCTTCAAGAGATGCTGAACGCCCCCAGGCAGCCCACGGCGCGGGAGTTGATCGAGCGGTTCCGAAAGGCCCGGGAGAGCATCAACGCGCCTCCCCCGGACGAAGAGTTCCTGCATTGGTGGAGGAACCGCGGGCGCGAATGATCGTCGCGGACGGCAAATCCGTGGTTCCCACCGGCGCGCCTGCCCGTTAAAAAGGGCCCCTTCATGAAAATAGTGGTCGCTTACTCCGGGGGCCTCGATACCTCCGTGCTGCTCTCCTGGCTGAAGGAAACCTACCGGGCGGAGATCGTCGCCTTTTGCGCCGACGTGGGGCAGGAGGAGGAGCTCGAGGGCCTCGAGGCAAAGGCGCTCCACACGGGAGCGGCCAAGTGCTTGATCGAGGACCTGCGCGAGGAATTCGCGCGCGATTTCATTTTCCCGATGTTCCAGGCGGCGGCGATTTACGAAGGGCAATATTTCCTGGGGACGAGCATCGCCCGGCCGCTGATCGCCAAGCGGATGGTGGAGATCGCCCGGGCGGAAAAGGCGGATGCCGTGGCGCACGGAGCGACGGGCAAGGGGAACGACCAGGTGCGCTTCGAGCTGGCGGCGGCGGCGCTGGCGCCGGAGCTGCAGGTCATCGCCCCATGGCGGCAGGAGCGCTTCCGCGAGCAATTTCCCGGGCGCTCGGAGATGATCGCCTACGCGCGGAAGAACGGCATCCCGGTGGCGGCGACGGCCAGGAAGCCGTACTCGATGGACCGGAACCTCCTGCATATTTCCTTCGAGAGCGGCATCCTCGAGGATCCCTGGTTTGACGCCAGCGCGGAAAAGGCGCGCGAGATGTACATCCTGAGCGTCTCGCCGGAGGAAGCGCCGGACAAGGCGGAAACCATCGAACTCGATTTCGAGCGGGGGATTTGCACGGGCATCGGCTGCCACGAGCTGGATGCGCTGCTCGAGGAGCTGGGAATCAGCGGCGTCTCCTACGGCGCGGACAATCACGCCCGGCTGAGGCCGCTCCAGGTGATGCGGGTATTGAACAAGCTGGGCGGAAGGCACGGCATCGGGCGGGTGGACCTGGTGGAGAACCGCTTCGTGGGGATGAAATCGCGCGGCGTCTACGAGACGCCGGGCGGAGCGATCCTCCACTTTGCGCACCGGCAGGTGGAATCGATCACCATGGACCGCGAGGTGATGCACCTGCGGGACTCGCTGATCCCGAAGTACGCGGAGATGGTCTATTACGGCTTCTGGTTCTCGCCGGAGCGCGAGGCGCTGCAGGCGTTCGTGACGGAATCGCAAAAGAACGTGACGGGCGCCGCGCGGCTGAAGCTTTACAAGGGGAACATCATCGCCGCGGGCCGGAAATCGCCCGTGAGCCTGTACAATCCCCACATCGCGACCATGGAGGCCGACCCGACCCAGGCGTACAACCAGAGCGACGCAACCGGCTTCATCAACCTGAACGCGTTGCGGCTGAAGGTGGCGGCGCGGGTGCATGGCGGGCAGGGGCAGGCATAGGACCTATAGGGCCTATAGGTCCTATGCCTGCCGCCGCAAAAGGTGATGGCCGTGACGGAAGGGAACCACTACGGTCCCCGCATGGCCTTCCCGGTCCGGCTGCGAATGTTGCGCGTCCTGCTCGTGATGGACGCGACGGTGCTCCTTGCGATGGGGGCTTTGTTCATGGCGATGCCGGCGAATGTGGGGATCGCCTTCGGGTTCCGCGATTTGCCGCCGGCGGCCTGCTACCTGATCGGGCTGTGGGGTTGCGCGCTCATCAGCCTGGGCATCGGCTATGCGTACGCGGTCGCGGACCCGGCGCGGAATGTGACGTGGGTCCGCGCCGGCATCGTGCGCGGCGCGCTCGAATGCATGTTTGGGTTCGTGGTGCTCGGGCACCATATGGTGACCTGGCATCAGGCGGCCTTCGGCACCATTGTCGCGGGAGCGATCGCGGCAGGTTACATCATCCTTTATCCGGCGGAGGCGGCCTGAAATGGGCGCGCTGATCGGCCAGGTGATTCCCATCCTGGTGCTGCTGGCCTTCGGCGGGGGAATTGCGTTGGCGGGGACATTTTGCAAGAGCGGCGTGGCCCAATTCTTCGTGGGGATTCTGCTCGGCATCGGGATTCTCTTCGTGGTTGCCGGCGTGGCCTTTGCCGGCTGCTGCATGGTAGGGGGCGGCCTTGATATAAAATGACCTGGGACAAACCAAAAAACGCGCGCCAATGGCTCGTCTTACTCGTGCCGGCGGGGATTTGTGTGCTCTCGACGCTGGCCGGCGCGCTGTTGGAGCCGAAGGATGGCGATTGGATGTCGTGGGCTCTTGCCGGGCTTTTCATCGCCACATTGATCTCGCTGGGCCAAAGCATCTGGCTCGCCCGCATCAATCCTTCGATGGAAGGCAAGGTAGGCGCCGCGCTGGTTTGCTTCGCGATCCTGATGGCCGTCAATAGTGCGGTCTCTTTTGCGGGGTGCGCGGTGGGCTGGTCAACCCTGCCCACCATGAACTTCCACTGATGATGCGCCTGGAACTCACCAGCGAAACGCTGCTCAAGCGCACCACCAGCCGCTGCCCGGTCTGCCGCGAGCCGGCGCCGGCGGAGGTGATCCGGGTGACGCAGGGGAAGGAGGCGAAGGTTTTCCTGAAGAAGACCTGCCCGGAGCATGGGTCGAGCGCGGTCTGCATCGCCTCGGACGCGCGATTTTACTGGATGGCGCAGGGCGACCCGCAGAATGCCTGTTGCGGCGGGACGGCCTGCTGCGCATCGGAGGAGGGGCAGCCGGGAACCCTGGGACGCAATGCCGCCGGACGCGGCGACGGACCTTTCGAGACGCTTTCAACGTGCCTGGCGCTCATCGAGATCGTCAATTCCTGCAACCTTGCCTGCCCGACCTGTTTCGCCGATTCCCCGGTCGGCGCGAGCGGGCTGAAGCTGGATGCGATCCCGGTGCCGGACTTGCAGCGGCGCATCGACGGAGTGATCGCGCGCAAGGGACCCATCGAGATTCTGCAACTCTCCGGCGGCGAGCCGACGCTACACCCGGAGTTCTTCGAGCTGCTGGCCTGGACGCAGGCGCACCCGCACATCGGCTACGTGCTGCTGAACACCAACGGCGTGCGCATCGCCACGGACGCCGATTTCGCGGAGCGGCTCGAGGAGACATTTGTCGAGCGGCGGTTCCAGCTCTATCTGCAATTTGACGGGCCGCAGGAAGCCGGCCAGCGGGCGTTGCGCGGGGCCGATTTGCGCGCCATCCGTGACCGGGCCATCCGGCGCTGCGAGGAAATGGGCCTGCCGGTCACCCTAGCCATGACGGTGACGCCGGACAATCTGCCGCATGTATGGGAAACCATCGAGTACGGCTTGCAGTTCGCCAATGTCCGCGGCGTGGCGTTTCAGCCCATGTTCCTGAGCGGGCGAGTGCAGGGGAAATTCGAAAATCAAAAATCAAAAATCAAAAATTCGCCCGACCGCCTCAACACGGCGGATGTCATCCTGGCGGCGGTGGGACAATCGGCGGGGAAGCTGCGATTCGAGGATTTTACCCCGCTGCCGTGCGGGGACCCCAATTGCGCGACCATCGGCTACCTGCTCAAGACGCCGGGCGGCATCCGCTCGGTAAGCGACTTCATCGATTTCACGCAGATGCAGGGCTTCCTGCACGATAAGATCAACTACTCGCTCGAAGACCTCTCGCAGTGCGGCTGCGAGAACCAGCCGCTGGCGGAAATGCTGCGCGCCTTCGAGTTGAAGGAATCGGACACCTTCCGGCTCTTCATCAAGCCCTTCATGGACGGGTGGACCTGGGACCAGGACCGCATTGACCGCTGCTGCACGCATGTGATCCGGCCGGACGGGCAGCTCGATTCCTTTTGCCGGTATTACTCCGGGTTTGCCGAGGTATGAAGTGGTCCCCCTATCCGGTGCTGATGCTGGCGGGGATCATCGTGAGCGGCATCTTCTGGTCGCGGCTGGCGCGCAAGGATGAGCGGCTCATTTTCATCTACGCCGCGGCGCTGGGCGGCGCATTTGCCGGGGCCAAGCTGGCGTACCTGGGCGCGGAGGGATGGCTGCATTTTGGCCAGCCTGGGATGTGGGTGCAACTGGCCACGGGCAAGAGCATCCTGGGCGCGCTGCTGGGCGGGTACGCCTCGGTGGAGCTGGCGAAGAAACAATGCGGCTACCGGGAGGCGACCGGCGATTGGTTCGCAACCATCGTGCCGCTGGCGGTGGCGCTGGGGCGGGTGGGCTGCCTGTTGCACGGCTGCTGCCTTGGCATCGAATGCCAGCCGGCCTGGTACACGATCCGCGATCCCTTTGGCCAGGCGCGCTGGCCGGCGGTGCCCGTCGAAATGGGGTTCAACCTGCTGTGCGCCGGGGTCTTCTACCTGATGCGCCGCAACCGGGTGCTGCCGGGGCAGCATTTTCATATTTACCTGATGGCCTACGGGGTCTTCCGCTTCGGGCACGAGTACCTCCGGGACACGCCGCGGATCCTTGGCGGGATGTCCGGTTACCAGGTGGCCGCGGCGGGGTGCTTCATCCTCGGCCTCGTAGGTTTCGTCCGGCGGCGCGGGGCGCTGGCAAGACGAATGCCGGCGCTCCAGGCAGCGGGCTGAACCGCTGAAGAGAACGACCGCTCGTTACCGTCCCGACGTCTTTCCCTTCTTCCGGTTCGGCCGGAGCCGCGCTGCCTTCTGCATCAACTTCGACAACAGCTTCCCGTAATCCCTGGGCTCCGTTCGTTTCAGCAACCGCCAGGTTTCGACGAATAGACCGCCCCGCCGCCGCCACATCCGCTTGCGTTGCAGCCCCGCCGTATCCTTCTCCTCCATCCACGGGAAACTCCTGGCGTGCGCGGCAGGCACTGGCGGAATTCCAAAAGTGAGGACATACGCCAGCCGTGGTCCGCCGGAAAGGTTGGGGCCCGAGGCGTGCAACGTCCGGCTCGTGTGGATCGTGCAGCTTCCCGCGGGGATCGGGCACGACACCGCCGTGGCTGCATCGAACCCCTCATAACATTCCAACCCATGCACGTGCGGATCATTGTTTGGAGACCGGTGCGGAAGCACCCCGCCGAGATGGCTCCCGGGGATGAATTGCATGCACCCGTTCACCTCGTTGACGGGCTGCAATGGCATCCAGATATTGATCTCCTGGTAATCAAATTCCGGAGCGCGGAACGCTTCGTCCTGATGCCAGGGCGTCGGCGGCCCTTTGAGCGGCGGCTTCATCAGTGTGTGATCGCCGCAAAACCTCGCCTCCGGTCCCAGAATCTGGCGCGCGAGGGCGAACCCGTGCTTGTAATACTCCGTCTTCCTCAGGCTGGCCGCGTAATTGTGCGGCGAGATGATTTGCGGGAAGCTCGGCGCGTTCGGATCGTCGTCCGGCCCGGCGAAATTGAAATGCGCCCCCTCCGTGTGGCCGGCCTTCGACGCAAACAGCGCCTCGATCACCTTGCGAATGTACGCCACCTCGGCGGCGGATGCGACCCCGTCGAGCGTCACATACCCACGGTCGCGAAAATGCCGCATCTGCGCCTCGGTCAGCAATTCCGCGGAACCCTTCGCACTCACGCTTGCCCGAACGCCCTCTTCAGCAATCGCCGGAACCGCGGCCATTTCATTATCTCCCATGACAATTCATAACAGCCGATCCTTTCATAAATGATATTGCCAATCAAGGCGAATATGGCGTCACCGCGATGTTTCGACAGAACGCATTCTGCTGAATCTGGCTGAGGCGAAGCGGTTGCCCGTCAATCGATACGTTATCGAAGGCCACTTTGTCCACGAGGTGAGTGCCGTCGAAGCCCTGAAGCGCAATTTGCGCGGGTCCGCTGTCCACACGAATATTATCGAAAGTCACGTTCTCTATGTGACCCCGCTCCGGATCGCGGCTCCATACCGCGGTGCCAATCCACAGTGAAATGAACCGGGGAGACTCCGCAATGCGAATGTTTTCGAAGCGGACGTTCGTAACATGGCCGGAATCGCAATGATACACACGCAATGTCCACTCGCGGCCTTTGTCGTGGATTACGTCGCAATCGACGAAACGCACGTCGTCCACGTCCTCGCGCAGTTCGGCGCCGATGCTCAGCGCATGGGCAAGTTCGTTCCAGAGCACACATTTGGTCACGAGAATGTGGCCGGCTGTTCCCTGCCCTTCGAACGTCTTCACGACAACCAGATCATCCCATGTCCGCACAAAACAATCGCTCACTGTGACATTGTGGCTGTTGCAGATATCGATCCCGTCCGAATTGGAGCGATATCCCAATATCTTGACATCATCCACGGTGACGCCGTCCGACCTGCGGATTGGCATGGTCCAGGCGCTCGCGTCACGCAGGATCACGCCCTGGATGAGAATGTTGCTGCCTGTAATCAGGAGAAGACTCCGGCTATGGGACGGGTAAAGGCTGCCGTCAATGATGCCCCGGCCACAGAGGGTGATATTACTGCCGGTCAGCACAAGCACCGCGCCACCCTTGTTCACGGGCGGAAGCCTTCCGCGAACGATGGCGCCGGCGGCCACATACACCGTCTGGCCCGAGGAGACCTTCAGGTTGTCCGTTTCGTGAATGCCCGGCCCGAAATAGATCACGTTCGGATCGCCGGCTTTGGGCGGATTATCCTCCCAGGGATTTGCGAAAATGTGCAACGATCGCACTTCATTGCCGTTGACCTCGAGGGTGAGGTTTGCCGGGCCGCCAAGGTCAAAGGAGAGGGTGTTCCCGTCGATCTCAGGTGTTATCCCGCAGGAAGCCGGCAGGAGCTTTGCTTTCTCGATCCGCCCGGGGCAGGTGACGACCACCCTGGTCGAGCCCCTTAAGTCGAAATAGGCGAACCCGGCCTCGTCACAGAACAGCGTGGGGTCGAGCTTGGCCTCCACTGCCGCTATAAAACCCTTTCGATTAGAGCCCTCGACCGTGGCGACATAGACCGGCACGTTTTGCCCTCCCGCGGTGACGGAAAACCGCCTCGAGAGCGTTTCTCCAGACGGAGCCGGGCAGGTCTGCACTTCGCCGGCCGCCGAAGCGGCAACGCCACGCGGGCTTGCCGCGATCATCAGGCATCCCGCAATCCATATTCGCACCAGGAAAAGGCCATTTATTCCCATAAATTCGGCTTTTTCCCATTCCCGCCTGTCCGGACGGGTTGCACAAGGCCAAAATGGGATGGGGCTTTTGCCCTTGCGTTTGATTGAAAGAATGGATACAATCCGGCGCCAAGGGAAAATGAAATTTAGGGTCGCATTAGTATTTCTGAGCCGTGCCGCGGACACCAGCCGCCAGGGTTTCGCCGTCGAGTAAGGGCCTGCAATCAGTTTCCCAGCAAGGACTTACATCAATTCAACGCCGCATTTATTTTGAGTATTATCGTGGGATGATTTCGATTCCAAAATGATAAACCGATTATTCAAACCGGGCAGGAGGGAAGGCTGCGGAATCGTCCTCGCGGCTTTCGGGCTGCGTCTTCCTCCGTGGCTGGTGTTCGTGGGGATCGGAGGGCTTTCCGGCTGGCTGCTGCCGGCGGCAGCCGATATGACGGCAGTCTCCAATCAGACTGGCGGGGGCTCCGATTGGGCTGAACCGGACCAGATAGGGCAGGCCCCGGGTGCACCCCAAACCGGCCCCGCAGCGGTCTCCGCCCCGCCCAGCCAGGATGCGGCGGTCGCGGAAGCTCCGGCAGCCAGCGAGCCGGAGGTAATCATCAACGGGGCCAAACAAAGCATCGGACGCCCGGACGTCGCCCCCGTCGTGGAAGTGCGGACCACGTATGACGACAACATTTTCATCGGCCATACGAACCGCGTATCCGACGTTTACACGACGGTCGTGGCGGGTCTCGCCGTCGGGTGGGGCGATTTCCGGGATCAGGTGACGCCGCTGGGCGCGTTCGAGGAGACCTATGAGCAATTGCGTACGCCGGACTTCGACTCACGCCGGTTTCTCTTCGCCAGCTATACGCCGGGATACACCGCGTTCGTCAAAAACTCGGACGAGAACACCGTCAATCAAAACGCGACCGTCGGAGCCAGGTGGTCTTTCGGCGACCTCACCTGCGACCTCCAGGCCAATTACCGGCTTTTTTCAGACACGACCGCGGACGTCGGAACGCGCGCCCAGGAGTCCCAGTTCAATATCGCGATGAATAACCAGTATGTGATGACCGCGCGGACCGGCCTCGAGGCTGACCTCAATGTGATCACCCACGACTACAACCTGAGTTCGCTGGTTAATTCCACGGAGTTCGTCGACCGGAATTACCTCAATTACCAGCTCCTGCCAAAGACGATGGTCTCCGCCGGCCTGGTTCTCGGCTATGTGGCCGTGGATGAGGGTCCGAATCAAACCTACGAGCAGGGGCTGCTCCGCATCGCTTACGATTCCGGCAGCAAGGCTACGGCAAACCTCTTTGGCGGCGTCGAGTATCGGCAGTTCACCGAAGGAGCCGGCGATGAAACCAATCCGGTGTTCGGCCTGCAGGCGAAGTACGCGCCGGTGGATGGCACAACCATTCAACTCCAGGCATCGCGGCTGGTGACCAACTCCGCCGAGTACGCCTCCCAGAATATCGTGACCACCGGCGGCACCCTCTCAATCTCGCAGTTGCTTTTTCAGAAGGTGACTCTGACGCTGTTGGGAGGTTACGAGCACGATCAATACGGCGGCGTCAGCGGCGCCGGCGATATCCAGCGCACGGACGACGAGATCGAAGGCGAGGCTTCTCTCGCCTTTCATGTTACCGCGTTCATGGCAGTGAGTCTTGCCTATGACTACTGGCATAACATATCCAGCCTGGCGACTTACAGCTTCGAGGACAGCCGCGCCTCGATCGACCTCAACCTGATGTTCTAACCCAATCCACCGCATGACTTACCTATTCAAATCGCCATTGCT
>Ga0302325_10029112_pt1 | contig 11414 bp, 13 predicted proteins | sample Palsa_T0_2_FD_201948 | JGI IMG/M metagenome (GOLD analysis project Ga0302325, IMG submission 201948) | Peat permafrost microbial communities from Stordalen Mire near Abisko, Sweden - Palsa_T0_2 | ecosystem: Environmental > Terrestrial > Soil > Palsa > Peat permafrost | place: Sweden: Abisko... | reverse complement strand
TGTCCCTGTTCAGCGACGAGCACGACATCGAAGTGCTGATTGAAGGATTGGTGGAAGCCGGTAGATTGTTCGGGTGATCCCCACTGAACCCGAGGCCGGCTAATGGGCGACTTCGACGACCTCTACCGCGAGATCATTCTCGACCACTACCGCTCCCCCCGGAACAGGGGCGAGCTGGCCTCCCCTCCGGCCCACCGGGTCGAGGGCTTCAATCCCCTCTGCGGCGACGAGGTCGTGATCAGCCTCCTGGTCGAGGACGGCACGCTGTCGGACCTCAAGATCGAGGGTTCCGGCTGTTCGATCAGCCAGTCGTCCGCCTCCCTGATGTCCTCGGCCGTCAAGGGCAAGTCGCTCGACGAGGTCCGCGAGCTCATCCACACCTTCAAGGGAATGATGTCGATCCATGAGGCCCTACTCGGCAAGGACGGCGAGGCCGAGGAGCCCGAGGCCATCGACCTCAACGAGCTGGGTGAGCTGGCCGCCTTGCAAGGGGTCGTGAAGTTCCCCGTGCGCATCAAGTGCGCCACGCTCAGCTGGAACGCCCTCGCCCAGGGGTTGGACGAAGTGGCGGCGGGAGTCGGCTGACATGACGGCCGTCGGCGTCGAGGTGTTCGTCGACCCGAGTTGCCCATGGGCCTGGATAACCTCCCGTTGGATTGCCGAGGTGGCACCCGCCCGAGACCTCTCCGTCACGTGGCGGTCGTACTGCCTCGAGATCCGGGACGACTACGGGGTAGCTCCGACGGTGCCCGAGGAGTATCGGGAGCGGGCGCTGGCCGGACATGCTCTCTCGCACCGGATGCTGCGTCTCTTTGAGGCGGCGCGGGCCGAGTCAGGAGAGGGCGCCGTCGATGCGCTCTACACCGAGTGGGGTCGGCGATTCTTCCTGGGTGGCGGGGGCGGGGGCGGCGGCCGTCCGGGTGATGGCGAGGCCCTCCTGGCCGGGTGTCTCTCCGGGTCCGGCCTGAGCGCCGATCTTCTCGGAGCGGCCGACGACGAGAAGTGGGATGCACCGATCATCGAGGCGATGGAGGTCGCCTACGAATTCGGGGGACCCAGGACCCAGACGCCGACGATCGTCGTGCGGGCGGCCACGCCATACGGGTTCAAGGGACCGGTCATGGCGCCGGCGCCGCAGGGCGATGCCGCCATTCGCCTTTGGGACGCCATCACCGTCCTCGCGCAGGAGCCAGGCTTTTTCGAGATCACTAGACCTCGAGCGAATCCTCCGCGGCCCACTCCCCTCGACTGAATCTGCACTGATTTCTTCCGAAGCTGCTTGAATCCGCCCCGAGTTTGCGAGGCGCCGCTGTTCAGAAGTGCCGCTGCAGTTCGTTGGCGTACTGGCGGCCCAAATCGTCTTTGTGCGCCGCCAGCCACTCCGACAGGGCCGTCGTACCGGTAGCCGGCCCCTCGGTGTCGGCCAACCCGGCGGCCATGGCCTCGTACTCGTCCCGGGTCAGAAGGACATCGTGGAGGGCCAGTCCGACCAGGCGCGAGAGAAGCGGTAGGGCGACACCCGGCACGTGCACGATGCGGGAGCGACTGCCGATCACCTCTCGGATCGAACCCACTAGTTCGACGAAGGTCGGTCGCTCGGGGCCCACGGCGTCGGTGACGCTGTCGTCCCGCTCGGCCCCCTTGCGCACGCAGAGCTGTGCCAAGTCGTCGACGTGGATGGCGCGGATCCGGTAGTCGCCCCGGCCGCCTACGGCGAAGACCGGCAGGTGGCGCAGCAACCAGGCGATGTTATTGAGGAGCACACCGTCGCCTCCGAAGAGGATGGCCGGTCGCAGCACCGCATAGGGAACCTCCGCTTCAGCCAGGGCGCGCTCGACCAAGGACTTTCCCCTGAAATAGGGCCAGGGCGAGTCGACGCTCGGATGCGTGATGCTGACGTGCACGATCCGCTGCACACCGGCCCGCTTGGCCGCCCAAAAGAGGGTGCGCGAGTTGGCGACGGCCAGCTCGTGGTCGATGCGGGCATGGGCGAATCGGACCCAGTACGTGTTGTAGAGCGTGGTCACCCCCTCGAGTGAGGCCACCAGGCCCAGTTGATCGTCGAAATCGAGAGGCCGGGTCTCCACCGGTGAATCCTGAGGCGCGCGGCCCGGGTGTCCGGTCAGCGTGCGCACCCGGCGGCCGGCGTCGGTCAGGGCGGCCGTGATGGCCCGACCCGAATAGCTGAAGGCTCCCGTCACCACGTCGAGACCGGTGTCGCTCTGGGCGCTGGCGGATGTGGATGCGGGTTGCTGTGTCGGCAGGGCCGTTGGTGTCATGGGGTCTCCTTCGTGTTCGTCTTCGCCTTTGTCTCTGTCTTTGTCTTTGTCTTTGTCTTCGAACTCGACCTCGTCGCCGCCTTCGCCGCCTTCGCCTCCGTCGCCGCCGTCGGTGCGCCGTCGTACTGGGGGGCAAAGAGTGCGGCGAGCTGGCTGGCGTGGGCGAAGAGCGCCAGGGCCGGACCTCGATCACCGTCGAGGTGACTGAGCATCTCGAGTCCGAGGTACAGCGCCACGATGCCGTAGGCCACATCTTTCGAGGGCAGCACCGATCCGAGTGGTGAGTCGGCCAGCGCAGTGTCGATGGCCCGCTGGGCGAATTCGGTCCAGGGCTTGAGACGCGCCGCGACCTCGGGGCCGAGCCCAGGCGTCGCCGAGGCTCCCGCGATCATCTCGACCAGGACGGTGACATAGCCGGCGTCGAGATCGTCGCTGAATATGCCGGTGGCAGCGCCGACAAGCTCGCCCAGCGATCCGGCCCGGTCGATCGACGCACCGTAGTGCGCCAGCCGTTCCGAGCTCACGGTGTCAAGGGCGGCCAGGAGAAGGTTGGCCACCGACCCGAAGTGGTAGAAGATCAGGCCCTGGTTGGAGTTGGCGCGCTCGGCAATCGCCCGGGCGCTGGCTCCGCCATAGCCGTCCTCCTTCAAGGTCGCAATGGCCGCCTCCACCAAGAGCCGGCGGGTCTCGGCCGAGCGGCCTGCGCCGCCCGTCGTCACCGTGCTTGGACTTCCGGATTTCCCCATCGCCACCATCCAAATTGAGTGATTGCTCAAACTATACGCTCAATTACTCGGCGCCGTCCAACCACCACACGGGTGCGGGTCCGTGAGAATCTCGATCTACCCTTGCGAAATGCCCAAAGACTCCCCCCGAACCCAGTGGTACACGGTCAGATGCCTGTTCGGTGCTCCGCGCGACAAGGGCTTCGTCTACGAGGAGCGGATAACGCTTTGGTTTACGGACAGCTTCGAGAACGCAATCTCCTTCGCCGAGTCCGAAGCGGCGGTGTACGCCAAGGCCAACAAGCTCGAGTACCTGGATCTGGCGCAGGTCTGCCTTCTGCCAGGTCACCCCTCGAGCGGGGCAGAGGTCTTCTCGCTGGTCCGGGACAGCGAACTCGGAACGGACGACTACCTCGACAGCTTCTTCGACACGGGCACCGAGCGACAGTCCACGTGGAAAGGATGAGGCGATGAATCCCCCCCCGCCCCCGCCACCCTCATCCCCGCCGCCCTCACCGCCGGCGCCGGCGTCACCGGCACCGGAGTCACCGGTGGTGCCGAAGTCGTCGTCCTTCCCGCGCGTCGGTCTGACCGCGATCGGCGTCGCCGCCATCCGGGCCGCCGAGAGTGCGCGACCCGACCGCCTCTTCAACGACCCCTATGCGGCCGCCTTCGCCCAGGCCGCTGGCGATTGGCGCCCGGAGCCGACCGCACCGCCATCGGAGGAAGCAGCGCGGAGGCGCCGCGCCCTGACTTCGTGGATCACCGTGCGCACCCGCTTCCTCGATGACGTGGTGCTCGACGCCTGCGCCGGCTCGTGCCGCCAGGTGGTGATTCTCGGAGCTGGGCTCGACTCCCGCGCCTTCCGGCTGGCCTGGCCCGAAGGTACCCGCCTCTGGGAGCTCGACCTGGCCGATGTCATCGAGTTCAAAGCGCAGGTGATCCGCTCGGAAGGGTGGCAACCGCGCTGCGAGCGGACCACGGTGCCAGTCGATCTGTCCGAGGACTGGACCCAGCCCCTCCTCGGGGCGGGCTTCGACGCCAGCGCACCGGTGGCGTGGCTGGCCGAAGGGTTGCTGGCCTATCTCTCAGAGGAAGTACGAGACGCCCTCGTCTCTCGCGCCGCCGGCGTTTCGGTCCCGGGCAGCCGGATGGGTGTGACCTTGGCCGCCTCGGCGCGCTTGGCCACATGGCGCAAGGCCCACCCCGATGCCGACACGGTTCGCGGTGACTACGTCGCCCTGTGGCAATCGACCGCTCCGGCCGAGCCCGCTGACTGGCTGGCCTCCTTCGGCTGGGACGCCACGATCTTTGATGTGGCTGACCGATCGGCCGCGTACGGCAGGCCGCTGGACGACAGTCTCGTCAACGCTGAGGGGGGCCGGAGCGAAGCCAGGCTCGTCGACGCCACTCGCCTCTGACGCTTCCGCGGCGGATCGGGTTCAGGCTTCGAGCGCGACGAGCGCCGGCTCTTTGTTGGCGCCCCATTGCACCGTGATGCCGTCACCGCGCATCATCACGACGAACTGCCGTATGGACAGATAGATGGCGAGGGCGGTCATGGAATAGGTGACTCCGGCGCGCTCGAGCACGAAGGCATGCAGCGAGGAGGTCAGGAGCAGCCAGAGGACGAATCCTGCGTTGAGGAGGAGCACGGTGGCCCAGAGAACCGAGATCCGCACGAAGAACCGGTGCACCAGGGGCCGTTTGAGCAGCTCGGGATCGATCGGGCAGAAATCACCGGCAAAGCGTTGCGTGAACGGCCGGCCCAACAGGGCCGAACCAAACAGGACGAAGGCGATGACGATGGTGCCGGCCGTCGGCTGGGCAAAGTAGAGGAACGAGCTTCCGGTGATGAACGACACCGCCGTACGGAGCGTAAGAAGCAAGGTGCCCAGCAACAAGAGCATGGAGATCCGCTCGCCGCGGTGCAGTCGGCGCCCCAAGGCCAGGAAGGACCAGGCCAGCGCGGCGATCAGGGCACCGCGGAAACCCCACAACATGAGCACGAGATAAAACAACCCGAGAGGAGCCACAATTGCTTCGAGAACCACTGGAACCGCGTGGCGGAGCGCCGCACGCGGTTCGGGCATTCTGAGGATGCCGCCGCTCTTGCCGCACGCGTGTGCGCAGATGGTGAGCCTCGGCAGCGCTCCTCGGGAAGTACCTGTGCCCTGCACTGCGCTCCCTTTGAGTCGACCTGGACGCACTGTTGAGTGGCCCCGTACGCGAAGGCCATTGCTCTGTGTGAGCGTGGCTTCACTCTAGGACGGATCCGGGCGCCGGTTGGGGTCAGTTCGGGTGCAATCAGGTTGCCTTTCGCTTCACGCAGAGGTCAACTCGGGATGCCGGTCGACTCGAGCCCGAGGTCGACTCGGGGCCGGGGTCAACTCGGGGTGCAGGGAGTCGGATCGAACGACGGCGGTGGAGTGGTCGTCGGGGTCGTGGTCTGGGTGCCCGCGGCGGCGGTGGTGGGGGTGACGGTGGGCGGAGCCTCCGGGTAGCCATTTGGCCCAGGCGGAGGATTGGTCGGCGTCTGGAGGGAGGATCCGAAAACGTTGACCAGCAACTGCTGTGCCGCGGGCTGGTCCGGCACCAAGACGTCACCCAGGTCGGGAAAGGCCGACGTGTCCACTGTGGGCAAGGTCTGTGACGCCAGTTCGTTTCCGTTGAAGGCGTGATAGGTCTCGGCCAGCCCGATCAACTCGCTCGCACTGAACCCGTCGTCGATCTCCAGTCCCTTGTGCAACGAGCCGGCGAACTTGGCCAGCGCGATGGGATTGGTCTCCTTGGATTTGACGGCGGCGATAAGCGCCCGGAGGAAGGCGTCTTGGCGTTGGATCCGCCCGAAGTCGCTGGTGCCGTCGTACTGCCACTCCCCGTCCTCGTAGTACTGGTAATGCCGGGAACGGGCGACGCCGAGTGCCTGCGCCCCGTCGAGCAGCTGGCACCCGGGCGTGGTGATGTTGAGACCCGAGTAGGCGTCTTTGGCCGGGTAGTTGAAGTCGAGATAGACGCCCCCGACCGCGGTGACGGCGTCCTGAAAGCCGGCAAAGTCGATCTCCACCACGTGGTTGATGGGAATGCCGAAGTTGGCCGTGATCGTCTTGACCAACTGACTCGCCCCTGTCTCGAAGGCAGTGTTGATGCGGTTGTAGTCGCCGAACTCGCTCACGTCCGGAGGGAGCAGCGACACCACCGTGTCGCGCGGGATGGAGATGACCTGGACCTGCTTGTTGGACGGCGTGAAGCGCCACAGCTGCACCACGTCGCTCCGCTGTCCGGCTACCTCGGCTGCCGAGCCGAACTCTGCAGAGTTCTCGCCGACCCGGGAATCCGATCCGATGACGAGCACGGTGAAGGGAGCGCCACTTTGTACCGCCACCTCGTCGTTGACGTGCAGCTTGTTGATCGAGTCGATGCTCCTCTGCAAAAAGATGTAGCCCGATCCGACGGCCACGAGGGCGACGATCAACACGAAGCTCAGAGCGACGACGACCTTGCGCCGGGTGCTCCACCGCCGTCGCCCCGACCGGCCGGCGCCACGTCGGCCGGGAGGGTCAACTCCTCCTCCGCCGCCGCCCCCTCCGCCGCGTGGCCCGCGTCCACCCCTTCCGCCCGCCGCGTCAACGCGGGCGCCGAGGGCCAGCAGGCCGGATTCGTTGGCCACCGTCTCCGAGGTCCCCGAGGTCCCCGAACTTCCCGGGGTGGCCGAGCCCCCAGGCGTCCCCGAGCCGCTCGGTGCAGCACCCCCTTCCAGCTGCCTGCCGAGGGCCTCCAAACCGCCCGCGTTGGCAACCTTGTCGCGTCTTCTACGGGATGATTGACTGGACCCGTCGTCCGGTGGACGACCGTTCGCCATGGGGATCTACGGTACCAAGCAGCGACCCCGGATCTTGGTCATTGCCCTCACTTGGTGTAGCCGGCGTAGCCCGTCTGCTCGAGTTGCAACGCCAGATCGGCGTCCCCGGTGGCCACGATGCGGCCATCCACCATTACGTGGACCATGTCGGCCTCCAGCTCGACCAAGAACCTGTGAAAGTGCGTGATGGCGAGAATGCCCACCTCCCACTCGACCGTCGCCAGTTGCAACCGCCGGGCCACGTCACCCAACGCATCCACGTCCAGCCCGGAGTCCACCTCGTCCAAAATGCAGATGGCCGGTTGCAGCACCCCCAGCTGCACCATTTCGGTGCGCTTCTTCTCACCTCCGGAAAGATCGACGTTGAGCGGCCGGGCCAGCAAGCTCGGCTCCAGCCCCACCGCGGCGGCTTCCGCAGCCAATCGCTCGTCGAGCGCGGCGCTGCCCTTCCCGTCCGCGGCGGCATTGAGTAGCGAACGCAGTCCGACGCCGGGGACCTCCACCGGATTCTGAAGCGCCAGGAACAGCCCGCTCCGGGCCCGCTCCCACGCCGGCAGCCCGACGAGCTCCTGCCCGTCCATCCGTATGCTGCCCTTGGTCACCGTGGTACCCGGCCGGCCCATCAGCGCATGGGCCAGCGTGCTCTTGCCCGAACCATTGGGGCCCATCACGACATGGACTTCCCCGCTCTTGACCTCCAGGTCGATCCCGTGGAGCACGTCGCGCCCACCGACCGACGCGTGCAGCCCTTCGACGACGAAGGTGTGCGCGCTCATGGCAGGACCACGGACACGTTGCCGTCGGCCACCGTGACCTCGTAAACGGGCACGGCGTGCGTGGCCGGAAGGGAGCAGGGTGTGCCGGTGAAGAGGTCGAACGTGCTCCCGTGCCGGGGGCACTCGATTTCGCGCTCCTCGACCCAAACCTCACCCTCGGCCAGCGAGTAGTTCTCATGGCTGCACCGATCGCCGATCGCATGGAATTCCTCGTCGGTGCGCACAAGTGCGATGCGATGCCCGCCGACATCGAACCGTCTGGCTTGGCCGGACGACAACTCGTCCGTGCGACACAGGATCACGGACTCAGACATCAACCGGCTCCCGGATCACCCGGCGGTCGCCCAGAGCGAGGTCGAGGCGCGCGTGGACCTCGCGCTTGAGCAGCGGTGTCACGGCTGGAACGGGCCCCCGATCGATGATGGCGTCGAAGAATCCGCGCACAATGAGTCCCTCGGCCACGTCCGGGGCGACACCGCGCGACTCGATGTAGTAGCGCTGGTCCTCGTCGATAGGCCCGACCGTCGACGCATGGGAGCACTTCACGTCGTTCTCGAGTATGTCGAGGTTGGGAACCGAATCGGCATGGGCACCCTCGTCGAGCACCAAGTTGTGGTTGGTCTGGCGGGCGTCGGAGCGGACCGCTCCCCGGTGGACGCGGATGAGGCCGCTGTAGACCGACCGCGAGGTCCCGGCGACCGCGCCCTGACAGAGCAGCTCGCTGTTGGTGCGGGGGGCCACATGATCCTGCAGGGTGCGGATGTCGTGTACCTGTGTCCCACTCCCGAGGTAGGCGGAGAGGATTTCGCTGCGTGCCCCGCGACCGTCCACCGAGACATCGGCCCGCACACGGTCGTAGTCGCCCCCCAGGCCCACGGTGAACGTCCGTATGACGGAGTCCTCGCCGCCCCGGGCCGCCAGGCGGGCGATGCACCATGTGGCGTTGTTGAGGATCTGCAGCGAGACGTACGACAGCGAAGCCTCGTCACCGGCCGACAGCTCGGTGACCGGCACGACAAGCGAGCGCAGCGACCCGATGGGCCCGACAAAGACCTCGACGACCGCGGCACGAGCGCCGTCACCGAGTCGGACAGCGGTGCGAGGGAAGACGGCCACGCCGGCGGACGCGGCCTCGCCGGGGTCACACCAATGGACGATGAGTATGGGGTCGGGCACCACGACGCCGGCGGGCACATCGATGAGGACAGCGTCGGGCACGAAGGCGTCGTTGAGGCGGACCAGCGCGTCGCCACCCACCTGCACGCTCCCCACCATTGTCTCGGCGCCGGGCACATCAGCGGCACCGCCGATGGTGGCACCGCTATCGGAACCGCCCGAACCGCCCGTACCGCCCGTACTGCCGGCGCCGCCGGCGACGTCGCTCCCGCCCCGGGGACTGAACGAGAGAGGGAACCCGTTGTGCACCACCACCATTCCCGACAGCTGGCCCAGGTCGTCTCCGATTACTCCGGTCACGATCCGGCCGGCCTCGGGCAACTCGCCGGGGGACGAAGTGACGGGCACGAACTCGCCCAGGTCGAGCTCGTCGATGGGCGAGTAGCGCCAGACTTCCTCGCTCTCGGAGGGCATCACCGTCGACTCCACGGCCGCCAGGCCGGCGGCGCGTCGCTCACGGAGCCAATCGGGGCCGGCGAGGGCAGCGGAGCCCTCGGCGTTGAACGTATGCAGGTGAACCTCTTTCGGATGCGTGTGCGGCGCGGCTCGGAACAGAGACCGAGAGGACTCGGACGTGGAGTCCCGGTGTGCCGGCAACAGGCGGACCAACCGCCCCTTGCACTCTAGTGGCCCCTCGGAAGGCCGTTTCGGGCGGATTAGCCTGCCGGTATGGGACAGAGCTCAGCATTCGACTCACCGGTCTTGACCATCAAGCGCCAGGACGCCGTGGCCACCGTGTGGCTGGACCGGCCCGAAGCCCGCAATGCGATGGGGCAAGACCTGTGGCGTGACCTGCCCCTCGCCATGCAGGCCGTGGGCACCGACACCGAGGTGCGGGTGGTCGTCATCGCCGCCAAGGGGCCCCACTTCTCGGTGGGACTGGATCTCAAGGCCATGGGGGGGCTGCTCACCGAGGGCAGCGATGCATCCGAAGACGGCGCGTCAACTCCGTCGCCCGCAGTCCGGGCCGGCCGCGCTCGGGCCGACATCCTCCGCTATCAGGCCGCCATCACCGCCGTGGCGCAGTGCCCCAAACCGGTCATCGCCGCAGTCCATGGCTATTGCATCGGCGGTGGAGTGGACCTCATCGCCGCCTGCGACATCCGCTTGGCCTCGGCCGATGCCATTTTTTCGGTGCGCGAGGCCAAGGTGGCCATTGTGGCTGATCTCGGAAGCCTGCAGCGGCTGCCCTCCATTATCGGGGCCGGCCATGTCGCCGAGCTTGCCTTCAGCGGAAAGGACATCGACGCCGAACGGGCCCGGGCCATCGGGCTGGTCAATGACGTGGCATCCGACGCCGAGGGGCTGATGAAGGCCACCTACCACCTGGCCGAGGAGATTGCCGCCAACTCCCCCATTGCCGTCCAGGGGACCAAGGCGGTGCTGGCGGCGAACGAGGGTCGGACCGTCGCCGAGGGGTTGGACTACGTCGCCACCTGGAATGGCGGCATGCTCGCCTCAGACGACCTGGTCGAAGCGATGACTGCCTTCATGGAACGACGGACCCCGCGCTTCACGGGGCGCTGAACCCGTTGCGCCGCTCAGCGTTTGCGGCGCCACCAGCGGTTTGACGCCCGTTCCCGGCGGGCGTCCTGCTCACGGACCTCGGCCAGGATGTCGGGCGCAGCTTCATTGACAATGTCTTCGACCGAGCTCAAGAACGCCGCCACCTCGGGTCCACCGGCGCCTGGCTCGTCCTCAATGGCAGGCTCGACCAGGCTGCCGTGGACCCACCCGACATCGGCCAGCCGTCGCCGGTAGGAGGGGCAGTTCTCGGGGCAGCGCCACGGGGCTTCGGGCGCCAGGTCGAGCACGCAGAATCGTGCCGCCTCACCGGAGGCGTAGGTGCGGCTCTGGAAATGGGTGCATTCCTCACGCATGGGCACCCCACAATGGTGCCACGCCACAGGTGAGCAGGCCTGTCACACGCCCGTCACGGGCCTCTCAGCCGATGGAGCCCTCCATCTGCAGCTCAATGAGACGGCTCCACTCCACGGCGTACTCCATGGGCAACGTCCGGGTCACGGGCTCGATGAAGCCGTTGACGATCATGCCCATGGCCTGACTTTCGGAGAGTCCACGACTCATGAGGTAGAAGAGTTGGTCGTCGCCGACCTTTGACACGGTCGCCTCGTGGCCGATGCGCGCATCACGCTCGCCGACCTCCATGTACGGCTTGGTCTCCGAGGTGGACTCGTCGTCGAGCAGCAGAGCGTCGCAGCGCACGAAGGACTTGGCCCCAGTGGCACCGGGGTCGACGTGCACCTTGCCGCGGTAGGTGGTGATGCCCCCGTCCTTGGAGATCGACTTCGACACGATGGTCGAGGTGGTCTCGGGAGCGACGTGGTACATCTTCGCCCCGGCATCTTGATGTTGGCCCGCGCCGGCATAGGCGACCGACAGGACTTCGCCCGAGGCCTTCGGACCCATGAGGTAGACGGACGGGTACTTGATGGTCAGACGCGACCCAATGTTCCCGTCGATCCATTCGACATGGGCCTCGGCCTCGGCGCGGGCTCGCTTGGTGACCAGGTTGTAGACGTTGGTGGACCAGTTCTGAATGGTCGTGTAGGTGATGCGCGCCCCTTGCAGAGCG
>Ga0302325_10029111_pt1 | contig 11414 bp, 14 predicted proteins | sample Palsa_T0_2_FD_201948 | JGI IMG/M metagenome (GOLD analysis project Ga0302325, IMG submission 201948) | Peat permafrost microbial communities from Stordalen Mire near Abisko, Sweden - Palsa_T0_2 | ecosystem: Environmental > Terrestrial > Soil > Palsa > Peat permafrost | place: Sweden: Abisko... | reverse complement strand
GGTTGCGGTGGAGGCAGCTCGAGTTCATCCACCTCGGCGCCGCAAGCCATGACGATATTGCACGCTTTCAGTACCAGCGCTGGCTACGGACCAAGTTCAGGCGTCGTGTCCGACGGACAAGGCAATCTATACGGCACCACCGCCATTGGCGGCTACGGTGCAGTGTACAAAATTGAGGCCAGCGGTGCGGCGAGTACATTGCACTCTTTCGACGGTAGTGATGGCTTGACTCCATCGACTCTGCTGCGCGGTAGCGACGGCAACTTCTACGGAACAACCCAAAGCGGTGGCGCGTACGGCGCTGGCACCGTGTTCAAAATCACGCCCCAAGGCGCCCTGACCACGCTGCATTCCTTCAGCGGACCCGATGGGTTTGCGCCCATCGTGCTGATATGGGGCAACGACGGCAATCTATACGGCACGACATTGGTCGGCGGCGCGACATTTGCCAGTAACGCCGACGCCACGCTGACAGGCGCCGGCACGATCTTCCAGATAACTACGAGCGGCGAGCTGACAACGCTGTACTCCTTCAAGGGCCTCGATGGATACAACCCGATCGGTATGGTTCAGGGTACTGACGGCGCTTTCTATGGCGCGACGGTCTTTGGCGGTCCGGCTTACGTGAGTTCGGCTCCCAGTGAACAAGGCGCCGGCACGGTATTCACGCTCGCCGCCGACGGCACGCTGACGACGCTCTTTGCATTCAGTGGCACCCAGAGTCCCAGTCCCACGGCACTGATTCAGGGTGCCGACGGCAATTTGTACGGGACGACTTATGGCGGCGGCGGCAGTCTCGACACTGCCTTAGGCACGGTGTTCAAGGTGACGCTGAACGGCGAGTTCACGACGCTGCACTCGTTCAGCGGCACGGACGGAATGTACCCGGACGGCATCAACCAGGGCGCAGATGGCAATCTGTATGGCGCTACGGGGCAGGGTGGGCCGACCTACAGCAGCACCAGCAATGGGAACGACCTCGGCTACGGCTCGATATTTAAGATCACGCCTGCTGGCGGCTTCACGTCGGTGTTTTCGTTTGCGCAGACCAATGGTGCCACCCCCGACGGAAGCCTGTTGCAGGGTAGTGACGGGGCGCTTTACGGCACGACCATCCAGGCCGGTCCATCCGGGGGCGGCACGGTGTTCAAGCTAAATCTGCCGGCGACCCAATAGGCTACTCAAGTGGACCCGAAGGTCTGCGCTGTTATTTCGATCTACGACGTCGGCGTCTTGTAGCCCTTGGCCGTCATGCCCTCGACTTCGCTTTTGAGCTCACCGGCGTCGATCAGGATCTCGGTGCCAGGCACCGGAACGCCGTGCGCCGTGTCCTTGATTGCGTCGAGCGTGGCGTACCGAGAGGATGTCTTCATTGAGTCGCTGACGGAGTCCCAAACCTGAAATCTATGCACTGCGATCTTCATCGTCATTTCTCCACCAGATTGCTGCAGCTTATTCCGGACCCTCAGCCGCGAGGTGTCGCCGCCGTCCACCCTAGAACGAAAAGCCGGCCGCGACCACGAAGGTCTGCGGCCCAAAGGTGATGTTCGACGTGCGGGCCACGCCTTCCGTGTGGGCGGTCAGCTGAGTTTCCACCCGGGACGCGGAATAGGAGGCCGAGACGCTCCAGTTGCGCGTGATCTGGTAGTTCAGGCCGGCGGTTACGGCCGGTCCAAGCGAGCTCGGCAGCGAGATGCGGGTCGGGCCGCCGGCCGCCGCGTTACCGGCCGCGGTCGAATCACGGTCGTAGAAAAGCACGTAATTGAATCCGGCACCGATATAGGGCCGCAGCTTGTAGCTGTCGTCGAGGAAAACATATTGCATCAGTACGCTCGGCGCCAGCCAGCGCGCGGTGGATATCTCCTCGCCATTGTAGGGTACCGAACCGACGGTCGCGGGGCCTTTGCCGTAGGTCTTGGTCAAGGGCGGAACGCCAAACGAGAGCTCTAGAGTGAAGTTGGTCGCCAGCCGGCGCAGATACGCGAGGTATGGCGTCTGCACGTCCTTCACGCTCAGATTCAGGCCGTCCGGTACATAGGGTCCCTTGATGTTATCGGCATAGACGTGATAAAAAAGCCAGTACTCGCCGACGCGGACCGTGTTGCTCGGGACATCATCGGCCCAGGCGAGTGAGGCGGTCAGGGTTAGCAGCGCGACGGGCAGTGCGCGGACGGCGAATTTAGTCATTGCCGATTCCTTCTAGAATTGGCTCGTCAAAACTGGCTGAAGAACGCGCGCGCTGCGATCGAGCAGAACGGCGGCACCGAGGTACCGTGGTACTCCTCGACCAGCTGCTCCTTCGCCTCGGCCGGGGACAAACCTCCGCCGGCGACAGTCTGCAGATAGGCATACTCCTCGGCCTGAGAAGTCTGAAAGCCGGCCTGGATGGCTGCGAACGGGCCCGAAGGCGCCGTGGCCGGATCCACGTCGAGCACGGTCACGGCCCCGAGCGGCAGTAAGCTCCAGAACGCCGCCATGGTCAGGGTATCGACGCTGAAGAATACCGTCGGGTCGTTTTCCCCACCGCACAGCAAGGTCGGTGAGTTCGGTGCCCAGCTGGTGTTGCGCAGATCATTCTTATAAAGGTCCAGGCGCAGCGGATACGTCGGTGCCTTGGCCGCGATCGATGCCGATCCCGTGGCCGTGCCGTCGGGATCGCTCGCCGCGTCGAGCGTGTAGCCCACGCGCACGCTGTTGTTGATCAGATACGGATTGCCGAAGCCGGCCGCGAACAGCGGCGTCAGCGGATTGGCCGGATTGCTCGGCACCGCCAGCAGGGCCGTGAGCTCTCCCGACAGCACCGGATTCCCGGGCACCGTCACCACCGGTGTGGTGCTGTCGAACACCGCGGTCTCGGGCAACTTGCCTTGCAGGAACAGGTCCTTGTAGGGCGTCACCGTGGTCGGCATCAGGGTGGCGATTCCCGTGGCGTAGGTCGCGGAATAGAAATCGGTGGGGACGCTGTAGATGTTGCCGTAGGCCTGCTGATAACTGGTCGTCACCAGCGGGGTAAACAAAGTCGAGCCGACATTGACGTTGCCGGTCACGATCGCATCGAACAGCGCCTCGAGCGCGTAGGGTCCGGACATCGGCGCCGCGGCAGTCACCTTCGCGCCGGTGGTTTCCATCGCGCGCTGCGTCGCCATCGCCACGAAGCCGCCCTCCGAGTAGCCGCTGATGAACAGCACCCCACTGTCGGTGGTCGAGGCGGCGAAGGTCGTCGGCAGCGCCGTGCGCCCGGCCGCCAGCGCATCGATCATCTCACCCGACTCTTGCGTGGCATTCAGAAACGGGTGATAGCCCAGCGTGGAGCTGTCGTAGCCGGCGTAGTTCGGCGCCACCACGATATAACCCTGGGCCGCGAACGTGGCCGCAATCAGCGCGCCCTCGGTGTTGGTGGGATCGGTGATGTTGGCGATGTTGAAGGCCTTCTCGAATTGCGTGCCGTGGGCGTACAGCACGATCGGCCGCGGTCCGGAGCAGGCCGGCGCGGCGCCGGTCGGCACCATGAGGGCGCCCGATGACTCCGTCACTTCAGCCGCTGCGCCGACGGTCCAGAATTTGATGTAATAAAAATCGACGCCGCAGGTCGGCGCCCCGGTGATCTCGAGCAACTGCGGGCCCGAGGCGGTGGCGCTGATCTGCGCCTGAAAGGTAGCGGCGTCCACCGAAGCGATGCGCAGCGGCGGGCTGATCGCGAGCGTGCCACGCGCGGTCGACGCGCTTTCGGTCCCCGTCGGACTGTCCGAGCCGCAAGCCGCCAGCACCGCCGCGGCCAGTGCCACGCCTATATGACAGAAAAATCGGTACATGCCCGCCTCCACCCCGTCGGCAAACGAAAATCGAACGACACCCCGCGCCAGGGCCATCTTTTTTTTTGCGGCGGGCGCACGGCCGCGTGCGGCGGCGATTCTACGCCTGTTGTTTAGCCGAGAACATCGGGAGGCGATCTTTACGTCAAGCTGCGTTATTCTGGTCGTTCAGGTCCGCAAAGAGCGCCGCGACGCGGCGGTATGTATGAAATACAAAGATTACTACGCCATCCTCGGGCTAGAGCGCGGCGCGAGCGACGAGGCGATCAAGAAGGCGTATCGCCGACTGGCGCGCAAATATCACCCCGACGTCTCGAAGGAAGCCGGGGCCGAGGAAAAATTCAAGGAAGTCGCCGAGGCGTATCAGACTCTCAAGGACGCCGACAAGCGGTCGGCCTACGATCAGCTCGGCGCGCATTCGCCCGGACAGGAATTTCAGCCGCCGCCGGACTGGCAGCAACATTGGCAACCCTCCGGCGATGACTCCTTCTCGACCGAGGGCCTGGATCTGTCCGAGCTGTTCGAGCGCATGCGGGCCGGCCGCGGCCGCGGCAGCGCTCGCATGTCGATGCCCGGACAGGATTACGAGATCGCCGTGCCCATCACGATTGCGCAGGCGTATGAGGGTACCGAGATCGATCTTGATCTGAACATGCCCGAATACGACGCGCAGGGGCAGTTGCGTCGCGTACCCCATGCCTTCAAGGCGCGCATACCCAGGGGCGCCAGCGATGGACAGAGATTGCGAGTGCCCGGCAAAGGCGGCAAGGGTTTCAATGGCGGGCGCAACGGCGATCTGTATTTGAATATCAGCCTGCGGCCGCATGCGCTCTACCGCGCCAGCGGTCACGACTTGTATCTGGATCTGCCGCTCGCGCCTTGGGAGGCGGTACTGGGTACGTCGGTGGAGGTGCCGACACCGGGCGGTCTGGTGCGCCTCACCGTGCCGCGCAACACGCAGGCCGGCCGCCATCTGCGTTTGCCGCGGCGCGGCTTGCCGATACCTAAGGGCGGGCAGGGCGATCTATATGCGGTGGTGCTGATCGTCGTGCCCAGCGTGGCGGGCGAACAGGAAGCGGCCCTGTACCGCCAGTTGGCCGAAGTTTCGACATTCGATCCGCGCGCCCATTTCTCCGAGGAGGGCAGCTATGCGAGTTGAACTGACCGAGATGCTCTGGTTCGAAGAGCACGCCGTATCGTTATCCGAGCTCGCCGAGCTGACCGGTCTGTCGCCGGGGATGCTCGAGGAACTGGTCGCCTCGGGGGCCATCGAGCCGATCGATCCTGCAAGCCCCGACCCGCTGTTCGGCGCGGCCGCACTGGAGGCGGCCCGCCACGCGCATCGCCTGAGCGAGGACTTCGAGCTCGACACGCAGGCGCTGCCGCTCGTGCTCGCTCTGCTCGAGCGCATCGAAGGACTCGAGCAGCAACTGCGGGCGCTGCGAGCCAAACTGCCCGGGCGAATCCGCTAGAGCCCTAAAGGAGTACTTCTTGAGTCAGCATTTTCATGCAGTGGTGTGGATCGATCACCACGAGGCTCGCGTGTTCCATTTCAACGCCGATGACGTCGAGCGCGCCGTAGTACACCCGGAACGGCCGACCCGGCATATCCATCACAAAGCCCATGCGATCGGCAGTGGCAACAGCGCCGAGGACCAGGCCTTCTTTCACGCGGTGGTGGAAGCCATCGGCGGCGCGGGTGCGGTCCTCATCGGCGGTCCCGCAAACGCCAAGCACGAGCTGTTCAAGCACATCGAACGCCATGCGAAGCAGTTGCTGCCGCGGATCGCGGCGGTCGAGGCACTCGATCATCCGACCGATGGTGAGCTCGTGGCGCATGCGCGCCAGTTCTTTCGGGCCGCCGACCGCATGGCGCCGCAGCGTACCTAGGCGTGCCCCGGGTTGTGCTGGGGGGATGGGGCCGACGTTTTACGGTGCGATAGTGGTCTCGCACCTGCGCAGTCCGTTGCCGAGGCGCTGATGGGCAAAAGCGCCGGCCGGCGCTTAAGGATTTCGGGTCAGTTGCCGGATTTCATCACTCCCAGCGTCAACGCCGTATCCACTTCCGCCTCGGCACTCAGCCAGTCTTCGGTCTCATGCCCCGGCTCGAAGCCGCGGCGTTCGGCACGATAGTAGGCGACCTCGGCGATCAGCGCACGGCGATGATCCGGGTCGATCACCGCGGCCACCACGTCCGCTCGCAGCGGGCGCATTGTCTTGGGGGCCGGGCGGCGAGTGCTTCGCGTGGCGGGTGAAGTCTGTGCTGCCATAGATACCTCTCGATTTAATATCACCAACTCAGCAAGTTTAATCTTCTCTCCATTTGCATACAAAGAGCAACGGTCTTTTTTTGGTGACAGTCGGCTCTCGAAGCATGTCGGCGCGTACCTTGAAGTCAGTGACGCTAAATTTCTGCGGACCAGCTCACAAATTCGAAGGCGCATGCGAGCGTGATGCAGCTGCCTTAGGTGCGATGTTTGCACGCGCCATCGCCAGTGGGTATGTCATGCGCACAGCTCGGCGGCAATGCAGCGTCCATCTTTTCCATAACGCGAAACCGCTGGTTTTCCAGGGTGCGCTGGCTTATGCCAAGGTCGGCTGCAATGACGGCGGCGCCGACGGGGCCGGCGCTGGAATGGGGCTTGAGCGGGCGTCAGGGAATCAGCGGCAGCGCCGGAACCAGCCGCGCTCCGCTCGGTCTGCGTGCGATACCTGACTTGAAACGCGGCGGTTTGACGACGAGCAGGTCGCAGGACAGATGATCGAGCACGCCTTCGGCCGTATTACCTAGAATCCATCGCCGCAGCCCCGACCGCGATACTGCTCCCATGACGACGATATCGCTGTGCACGGCTATGGCCGCCTGCTCGATCGCCTCGATCGGCCTCAGGCCGATCAACAGCTGGCGCGAACGCGGAATCCTGACGCCGGCCAGCGCGCGCTCGAATCGGTCGCGCGCGCTCGCTTCGGTCTTGGCATTAATGCGCGCGGCGGTCTCGGCATCGAGGGCGTCGGTGGGCCGTCGGCCGCCGGGCACCGGCACGTACGCGTGCACGGCATGCAGTTGTCCGCGCAGCGCGGCGCTGACGGCAACACCGATGGCCAGAATCCCGGCGTCGAGGCGGGCAGGCTTTCCCGCCCGATGGCTCGGATCCACCGCGGCCAGTACCACCGGGTGATCGTAGACCCTGGGACTCTTAACCAGCAGTACCGGCACCGGGCTCAGACGCAGCAGCTCCCAATCGTTGAGGTGCAGCAGCGCCGCAGCGATATGGCGCCCCGCGTGCTGTTCGGCCACGATCAGATCGGCCTTGCTCGTCTGGGCACGTCGGATGATCGCCTCATAGGCGGGGGAATCCCACTCGGCCGCAACGCTGATCTTCAGCCGGCGCTGCCGGCCATGACCTTTGAGCCGCGTGGCCAGTCGCTCCAGCCGTGTGAGGGCCTGCTGCTGCATCTCGCCCGTGACATCGCTGAAACTGCGATCGCCGTAAATGAAGGTGTCGGCATAGATCGGCACCGTCAGCGCATGAAACAGCTCCAGCCGCGCCCCCAGCGCGCGCGCCAACTGCACTGCCTTGTTGACCGCCGCGGGTGTTGCGCGCGCGGCAGGCTCCTTGACCGCAACCAGGATCCGGCGAATCGAGCGCATAAACCATGCCTCCAGTCCGCATCAATCGTGAAATCTCGTGGAGGATACTGCATCGCAGCTGCCGGCGCCGACAATGGCCGGAGGGTCTGCGGCACGCTGGTCGATCACCGGCGCTCGATACACAATAGGGGATGGCGTACGTATCGGCTGCCAAGCCTGCGGTATACCGAGGCGATCCAGGGCGCATCGGCCCTACGCTGCCGGGGCCATATCGTGGATGTTATAGAGTGTCGGGCCTGCATCCCTGCGACGCCGTGCTCCAAACCCATGCCCGACGGGCGGACTGACGCCGATGCGGCAGCCGATTCTGGTGATTAACGCCGGCTCCTCGAGCATCAAGTTCTCGGTGTTCGAAACCGCGGCCGACCGATCGCTCACGGCGGGCGTGCACGGCCAGGTGGAGGGGATCGGCAGCTCACCGCGACTCGAGGTCGCCGACGCCCGCGGCCGCAAGCTCGCCGGACAGTCCCTGACCGGCACCGGCCACGAGGACGCGATCGCCGCGATCAACCGCTGGTTCGCCGCTCATATCGGCAGCGAGTCCGGATTCGACGGCGTCGGGCACCGCGTGGTGCATGGAGGGCTCAAGTATTCCCAGCCCGCGCTGGTCAACAGCGAACTGCTGGGCGATCTCGAGGCACTTGTGCCGCTTGCGCCGCTGCACGAGCCGCACCAGATCGCCGCCATACGCGCGGTCAGCGCTGCCGCGCCCAAGGTGCGCCAGGTGGCCTGCTTCGATACCGCCTTTCACCACGGCCAGCCTTCACTGGCGCAGGATTTTGCGCTGCCGCGCGAGCTCACCGCCAAGGGTATCCGCCGCTACGGCTTCCATGGCCTGTCCTACGAATACATTGTCTCGGTGCTGCCGCAGGTCGCACCCAATTGCGCCCACGGCAAGCTCGTCGTCGCGCACTTGGGCAATGGGGCGAGCATGTGCGCGATCGATCAGGGCCGCAGCATCAGCAGCACCATGGGCATGACCCCGGTGGACGGCTTGCCGATGGGCACGCGGACCGGCGCACTCGACCCCGGCGTGCTGCTCTATCTGATGCAGCACGAACGCATGGGCGCGCCCGCCATCGAGCAACTCATCTACGAGCGCTCCGGCCTGCTGGGCGTATCCGGACTGTCGAGCGACATGCGCACGCTGCTGGCCAGCGACCTGCCTGCGGCGAAGCAGGCCATCGATCTGTTCGTCTATCGGATCGGGCGGGAGCTCGGATCCCTCGTCGCGGCGCTGCGCGGCCTGGATGCCCTGGTGTTCACCGGGGGCATCGGCGAGCATGCCTGGCAGATCCGCTCGCGGGTGTGCCAGGACGCGCGGTGGATCGGCGCCACGCTCGATGAGCCGGCCAATGTCAATGGCGGCCCGCTGATCTCGCGGGCCGGATCGGCGCCTTCGGTGTGGGTGATTCCGACCGACGAGAATCTGATGGTGGCCCGGCATACGCGCCGGTTGCTCGACGCCTGAGGCGGGGCGCTTTCACAGCGAGCCGATCGCCGACGTCAGGTACACCCCCCGGCGCAGGCGCGGCACGGCCGTCACGAAATGCGCCGGCTTGACCACCAGCAGATCGCAGCGCAGCTCGTCGAGCAGCTGTTCGGCGCTATTGCCGATGAAGAACCGCTTGAGGCCGCGGCGCGATATCGCGCCCATGACGACGATGGCGGCCGACAGCCGTCGCGCGGTGCCGGTGATGGCGTCCACCGGGTGCGCTTCGACGAGGTGGCGCCGGGCCGCGGATACCCGCGTGTGGCGCAGTTCCCGGTCCAGGGCGGCGCGCGCCGCGGCGCGCGAGCGCGTCTCGAAATTCCGTGCCGCGCGGCTGACCGAGATGGCCGTGCCGTGCGGCGCCAGGGGCTGCGGGCGATAGGCGTAGACCACATCGAAGGCACGGCCCAGCGCGCTGGCCAGGGTCTGCGCTTCACGCAGGATGTTGCGGTCGAGACCGCTCGGCTTGGAGTAGCGATGCAGCGGATCGATCGCCGCCAGTATCCTCGGCCGGTGATAGCCGCGGTTCGACTTGACCAGCAGCACCGGCACCGGGCTGTCGCGCAGCAGGCTCCAGTCCGTATAGCCGAGCAGTGTGGGCAGGCGGTGGCGCGCGCGGGATTGCGTGACGATCAGGTCCGCGCGCGTGCGCAGCGCGCGCCGGATGATCGATTCGTGCGCCGGGTAGTCCCATTCTACTGACGTGTGCACGGTCAGTCCGCCGGCGCGCAATGGCGTGGCCAGGCGCTCCAGGCTGGCAAGCGCGCTGCGGCTCCCATCGCGCGTGACCGCCTTTAATCCCGCAGGGGTATCCAAAGCCTCGACGAAAACCGGGTTCGACAGATCGTGAAACAGCTCCAGCCCGGCATCACAGGCGCGCGCGATCTGCGCGGCCTTGGCCAACGCCGGCTGCGAGCGGGCGCGGGGATCCTTGATGGCGACCAGAATCCGGCGGATCTTTCGATTCGGCCGCATGCGCCGATCTCCTCTTGGACGCATCGCGATGGCGGCGCATCCATAAGTGTGCCTATGGCTTTTAGCCCTTGGCGAGCAGCAGCACCAGATGTTCCACGGCCAGGCGATAGCCATCGATCCCAAGACCGGTAATCACTCCGGTCGAGGCGGCGGCCAGAATCGACCTGCTGCGCCAGTCTTCACGCCGATAGATGTTGCTGATGTGCACTTCGACGATCGGGCATTCGCACATCTTCAAGGCGTCCAGGATCGCAACCGAGTGGTAACAGAACGCGGCCGGGTTGATGATGATGCCGGCGGCGCGGCGCGCTTCATGCAGCCAGGCGATCATCTCGTGCTCGGCATTGGTCTGGCGCGCGATCAGCTCCAGACGGTGTAGTTCGGCCACGGCCCGGCAGCGCGCCTCGACGTCGGCCAGGGTGTGATGCCCATAGAGCGCGGGTTCGCGCTCACCCAATAGATTCAAATTCGGTCCGTTTAGCAGGTAGATCCGAGTCGTCATGGCTGCCTCATACCGTAGGCTCGCGCGTGCCCGAACACCTCGCGCTCGCCGATGCGGTTCCTCGGGCTGCGCGCACGACCGCTCGACTCTTAGGTAGCGGGTACTTCCGGCGTATCGGTCGGGGTCGCCGCCGGACGAGGGGCGGCCCGGCGTTGTTGCTCCGCGCGAACCTGCGCGATGCTCAGACCCGTATTGGCGGCGATCAGCGCCACCAGGCGATGCGCGGCATCGCGCGGCAGCTCGATGGCGTGCAGCTGCTCCCAGATATTGATGCGCGCCTGCGCGGAATTGAGCGGCGAGGCCTGCTCGGTCAGCGCCTGCTGGCGCCGCTCGGCGGCCTCGGCCTGCTGTCTGGCCAGACGCTCACGAAAATCCGCGGTCGGCTCGCCGGCCAGGGGCAGTGCGGTACGCCATGAATTCATGGCGTGCCCAGTGCGACGATGCGGTAGTTGAGCTCGATCGGGCAACCGGTGCCGGTGGCGCGATCGCGCGCGCGCGTGCCGGCGCAATGCACCTTGGCACTGACTGAGCGGCTGCCGCGCCCGGTAGTGGCAGCGAGCTGTGCGACGTTGGTACTCAAATCAAATTCTCCGTCGCAGTCGGCACAGGGACAGCGGAATCGAAAGAAAGCCTGTGCCGGCGGATAAAAGGCGTGGGATTGCGAGGACGGAACGACTTCCTTCGGGGCAGCGCCGGTCCGGTCGCCGAACGACAACTCGATATTCAATTGCAGCAGTTGCGGAAAGGCGCTGCGCAGCGCCGGCGAACGGTCGCGATCGTACTGCCGCCGGTAGCGCCGCTGCTCGTCGAGCGAAGAGTTCTTGCGTGCCGCAATTTTCATGGTTTGGACTCGATCGATGTACCCTCGGGCGCGGTGCTCTGCAGGTCCGCACCCTCGGGTGCGGCCACTTCATCGCGCTCCAGGCGTCGCTTGAGTTTCTCGGCGTGACGCGTTTTGCGCGCCAGCTCCTTTTGTTTCTT
>Ga0302325_10029110_pt1 | contig 11414 bp, 8 predicted proteins | sample Palsa_T0_2_FD_201948 | JGI IMG/M metagenome (GOLD analysis project Ga0302325, IMG submission 201948) | Peat permafrost microbial communities from Stordalen Mire near Abisko, Sweden - Palsa_T0_2 | ecosystem: Environmental > Terrestrial > Soil > Palsa > Peat permafrost | place: Sweden: Abisko... | reverse complement strand
TGGCCGGGGCATCCTCGTAACACAACACAGCGACTACCCCAGGCACCGCGAGAGCCAGATCCTTACGGATTGACTTGATGCGTGCGTGTGCATGCGGCGAACGCAAAAGCTTGATGTGCAGAAGTCCCTCCGGCGCGACATCAAGCGTGTACCGCGCGGCACCGCTAATCACGGCGCGGGCGGCGGGTGCCGGTATGCTGCGGCCGCACGCTTGGCCGGCTTCGGCCTGCTCGATCGCATTGAAGCCGCGGATCGCATTTTCGATCGCGCCATAGCCCGTGCAGCGGCAGATATTGCCCTTCAATGCCCACGCCAGGTCTTGACGCTGGGACTGGTTCAAAGTCGCTGCCGTCATGATCATGCCCGGTGTGCAGAAGCCGCACTGGAATCCTTGCGCCTGCAGGAAGGCTTCCTGCATCGGATGCAGCGTGCCGTTGCGCGCCAGGCCCTCGATGGTTGTCACCGAGCGGTTCTCGACGCGGTGCGCCGGAAAGATGCAGGAGTGTACCGGATCGCCATCGACCATCACCGTGCAGGCACCGCAATCGCCCGCGTCGCACCCCTTCTTGACGCCGAACCATCCAAGCTCACGCAAAAAGGTGCGCAGGCACTGCCCCGGCCGCGGGGACGCGTCATAAGTCTTGCCGTTGACCTGAACGCTCATACCGTGCCTTTGCCGGCAAATTCATTTCGAATCTCGTCGGCGAATTGCAGAGTCACCTGCCGCCGCCAGGCGGGCGCGCCGTGAACGTCATTGTAATAGGCGTCTGCCGGAAGCGCAGTTTCGAGGCGGTCACGCAGCCCATCGCGATCGGGCAAGCTCGCAAAATGCAACTGAATAGGACGTGGCGTCGATGCCGTGACCGTAAGCGCGAAGGCGCCGTCACCGGGAGACAATGTCCCGATCAGCAGCGCGCCGGAGCGTCCGAGCGGGCTCAACGAAATCTGACGGAATACAGTGCGTCGCCGTAACGCTGCGATCGGCAAGTCCACCGCACGAAGAAGCTCACCGGCCTTGAGCGCATTCCGTTGCGGCCCATGAACAAAATCCAGGACCGGAACATGCCGTTCGCCTCCTTTGGGCGTCCAGATCGTGCAAACGCCGTCGAGCGCGGACGTGAGCGAGATCATCGGTCCCGCCGGCAAAGCCATGCAGAGATTGCCGCCGACAGTCGCCATGTTCCAGATCTTGAACGATGCCAGAAAGGCGCGGCAGCATTGGTTGACAAGCGGAGCCGCGATCCAATGTGCGGGAAACACCATGCCGTCGAGTTCGGCAATCTTGCAGGTCGCGGCAACACGCAGACCACGCTCGCTCGGTTCAAGGGCAGGCCAGCCGAGATCGGCGATATCGATCAGACGCGAGACTTTCAGTTGCGGCTCGGAAAAGAGCCACGTTCCGCCGGCAAGCCAGGCATCGCCGTCGGACCAGTTCGGCAAGTCGGTACGAAGCCGCGGCCGACTGATTTCCCTGATCGTATTGAGGTCCATCAGCATGCAGTATTGCATGATTCATGCCGCACAAATGGCCAGTAAGTTTTCCTCTCGTTAGCCTGCCGTTTTCCACTGCCGGCGATGGCCCAGCGGTCCAATGCAGCTAATCGGCAAGCGAGCGGTCAAACTCCACAAGAAGTTTGCTTTTATCAGCCGCTTTCATCAGCGATGCTTCAATGCCGTTGCGCGCGATTGCGATGATCTCGCCCCGTTGCAGCAAAAGTGCATCCGAGATGGCCAGATAATTGTCGTTAACATAACCGCCGAAATAGGCCGGATCGTCGGAGTTCACGGTGACGATGAGACCTTTATCTATCATGCGACGGAGCGGATGATCGACGAGACTGTCAACGACCCGCAACCGCAAATTGGACAACGGACAGACCGTAAGCGCCATGCGTTCGCGGGCAAGCCGCCCCGTCAAGGTGTCGTCGTCGAGCGAGCGGTTGCCGTGGTCGATGCGCCCGACGCCCAGTACGTCAAGGGCTTCCCAGACATAGCTCGGCGGCCCCTCTTCCCCCGCATGCGCGGTGAGGAAGAAGCCGGCGTCTCGAGCGCGCGCGAAGACGCGCTTGAATTTGCTCGGCGGATGTCCGGCTTCCGACGAATCGAGACCGACCCCGATAATCTTGTCACGGACAGCTAGTGCTTCGTCCAAGGTGCGCTCGGCATCGGCTTCATCAAGGTGCCGAAGAAAGCACATGATCAGGCTTGCGCTGACACCGAGATTGCGCTCAGCGTCAGCGATCGCGCGGTGGAGGCCCGCAATCACTGTGTCGAAGGCAATTCCGCGGCTGGTGTGGCCCTGCGGATCGAAAAACATCTCGACATGGCGGACATTGTCGGCTTTGGCGCGCTGCAAATAGGCATAGGCGAGATCGTAAAAGTCCTGCTCGGTGATAAGCACCGACATGCCCTGATAATAGATATCGAGGAAGTCCTGCAGATTGCGGAAACGGTACGCCTGCCGTACCGCGTCGACCGACGAGTACGGCAGCCGGATGCTGTTGCGCCGCGCCAGCGCGAACATCAGTTCCGGCTCCAGGCTGCCTTCGATGTGAATGTGCAATTCACACTTCGGCAGGCGCCTGACGAGAGCGCCAATGTCATGCATTCCGTAATGTCTCGCTCGCGTAGCGAGATGTATAGGTGCGGCCGCGCGGATCTAAAGTACGGGTCGTCCCGCGATATAAGTCTGTCGCACCGCGCGATCATCACCCATGGTCATCAGTACAAAGAGTTCCTCTTCGAGATCGCGAGTCACTTCCATGCGGTGCGCCATCGCCGGCGTGGCGCGTGCATCCAGTACGACAAGATCGGCGAACGCACCGGGTTGCAACGTGCCGATCTCGCCATCCAGTCCGAGCGCTGCCGCGTTGGAGCGTGTAATCAAGTCGAAAGCCGCCAGCGCCGGCAGATTCTGGCCCTGCAGCTGCATCACTTTGTAGGCCTCGGCAGCCGTGCGCAGCATGGAATAGGAGGTGCCCCCGCCGACGTCCGTGGCGAGTGCGATGCGCACGCCGGCCTCGTTGAGCCGCTTGTAATTGAACAGACCGCTACCGATGAAGAGGTTCGACGTCGGGCAGAAGACGGCCACCGAGCGCGTATCGCGCATCAACACGACCTCCGCGTCGTCGAGGTGAATGCAATGACCCATCAGCGAGCGCGGGCCAAGCAGCCCGAAGCGGTGGTAGACAGCGGTATAACTTGGCTCCTCGGGGAACAGCGCCTTCACCGTTGCGATCTCATGAAGATTCTCGTCGAGATGCGTTTGCATCAGCACGGTCGGAAACTCCTGCAGCAGCGCGCCTGCTTCGCCAAGCTGAGCTCCGGTCGAAGTGATGGCGAAGCGCGGGGTCACCGCATAACGCTGGCGTCCGGTACCGTGCCAGCGCTTGATAAGCTCTCGGCTCGCCGGGATGGCCTGGCCCGCGGGCTCAAGGAGACCGGACGGACCGTTGCGATTCATTATCGCGGTGCCGGCAAGCATACCGACGTTGCGCCGATGCGCCGCCGCGAACAAAGCTTCCGCGGACGACGGATGGGCCGAGCAATAAGCAACCGCCGTCGTCGTACCGTTACGGGCGAGTTCATCGAGAAAAAACTCGGCGTTACGCGAGGCGTGCTGCGGATCGGCGAATTTCTGCTCTTCGACGAAAGTGTATTTCTCGAGCCATTCGAGAAGCTGCGCGCCGTATGAAGCGATGACCTGAGTCTGCGGGTAATGAATGTGTGGATCGATGAACCCTGGCATGATCAGCTTGTCAGGATAATGTTCGGTCACGGCCGCCGGCGGCAGTTGCGACATCAACTCGCTCGCCGGCCCAATGGCAGCGATCCGCCCGTCTTTGACGAGGACGACGCCGTCATCGATGTAGCGATAACTTTGCGTATCGCCTGCGCCCGAAGGCGTGCGCAAAAAGGTTAGAAGCCGGCCGCGAACGGCAAGCGAGCGATCCTGCGCCATACTTCTGTCACTTCGCCGGTTCGCCGGCCGCAATCCAGGACGCCAAAGTCAATCGCTCCTGCGGCGTCATCTCGGTGATATTGCCTGGCGGCATTGCTTGCGACCGAACTGCGAATATTTCGATCAATCTTGCATGGGTGCGAATTTGGTCGTCGCTGTCGAGCATGATGCCTTTTGGCGCCGCGGGAATACCGTCCCAGACCGGTTCCGCCGCGTGGCACATGCTGCACCGGGAGATCACGATGTTCGACACCTGTTTGAACTTCGGCGTCGGCGGCAGCGCGCCGGTGGTCAGCACGCGCGGGCCTGCAGCCGAAAGCCACGCGATGATCGCCATGCCTGCCGCGGCGACGGCCCAGGTCCACCATGGGCTGCCTTTGTGTTCGTGACGCGAGTTGAAGAAATGACGGATCACCGGCCCGATCAGCAGAACGATCGCGACAATGACGTAATTGTATTTGGTTGCGAACATCAGCGGATAGTGATTGCTCAGCATCAGAAAAACGACCGGCAGCGTCAGATAATTGTTATGCACCGAACGCTGCTTGCCGAGCTGCCCCCAGGCCGGATCCGGCTCCTTCCCGGCGATCATCGCATCGACGGTCTTGCGCTGATAGGGAATGATGATGACGAACACATTCGCCACCATGATGGTACCGATCAGCGCGCCAATTTGCGTGAACGCGCCGAGCCCGCTAAATACATGGGTGAAGCCGTATGTGAGCGCGACCAGATAGACAAAGCCGACCAGAGCCAGCGCGACTTCATGCTTGCCGAGCGGTGAGCGGCAAAGCGCTTCGTAGACAAGCCACGAAACGACCAAGCTCGCGAAAGCGATCCCCGCCGCTTGCAGCGCCGTGAGGTTGAGGACCGATTTGTCGATCAGGAAAATGTCGGCGCCGAGATAGTAGACAAGCACCAGCAAGGAAAATCCCGACAGCCAGGTCGTATAAGCTTCCCATTTGAACCAGGTCAGGCTGTCCGGCATCTGCGCCGGGGCAACCAGATATTTCATCATGTGGTAGAAGCCGCCGCCGTGGACTTGCCACTCGTCGCCTTTGACGCCCGACGGCAGGCCGGGTCGCGGCTTAAGGCTGAGATCGAGGTGGATGAAATAAAACGAGCTGCCGATCCAGGCGATGCCGGCGATGACGTGCAGCCAACGAAGAATGGCACTCAGCCATTCGGTGAGGACAAGCTCCACAGTGTGGCGCTCCTTCTCCTGCTACCGGCGAATTCACAATGCCAGACGGATCGCGATTTAATCAAGCGTTTCGCTTCGCAAACATAGCCGCGCCCGAACTCCGCGGTGGCCGCTACCGGCGCAAAAAAGAACATGCCCGGCACAAGGCCGGGCATGTCGCATTTTATCTAAGACTGGTAACTGGGATTACTTGAAGTGATAGGTCGTGCCCAGATAGACGGTGCTTTCGACTGACGTTCCAGGAGCGATGGTCGAGAACAGCGCGGCATTTTGGTTGGTGCCGAACTTATTCATCCAGTACCGGTAGCCGACGTAGGTGTCCCAAATTCCGGGCTTGCCCCAGAAAACCTTGGAAGCATCGAACACCAATTGGACGTTGTTGAACGACTCTGTCTTAGATTCGTTGTTGTTGAAGGCGCCGGCTGCGCCGAAACAACCCACGGCCAAGCAGTTCGCCGTAGAGATGCCGGTGCCCTTCGGACCCGTCACAGAGCCGAAGCCGACTAAGGTGACCGGCAATGACGGCGGCAGGAAGGTCAGCGGCTCGGAGAAGAAGTAGAAGAATTTCCAGCTCCACTCGAAGTCGCGGTCTCCGCTGAAAGTCCCACCCGCAGCCGGCGCACCACAAGCACCGCCACCCAAGCCGGCAGCAGGGCTTTGCGCGTCGCCGAAGCCAGCCGGTCCGCAGGCGTTAAATTCATTGTGAGTGAATTCCTTGTAGGCCGTGATACCGACTCCCACAGTGCCCGGCAGGTTCAAATCAAACCACAAACCCGGCGCGTATTGTGTCGTTTGTTCCGAGAGGAAGTTATCTTGGACACCGCCCGTTATGCGGAACATAAACGAGACGTCCTTGGTCAGAAAATTGCTGAACGCCTTGCTGTGGCTGAGTTCGTTAAAGCCGAATGTGCTTTGGGCGAACCCGAAGAACTCTCTCGAGCCGACAGCGCCCGGTTCTCCAAGAATCGGGTCCTTCGGGCCGTACTGGTCCGCTTCCAGATGGATTAAGTTCGTACCATATTCCCAGACGTCGAAGTGATCGATGCTGCCTTGGGCTCTATAGAACGTATTTCCCTCGCCGGCGATACCGCCAGGCACGGTGTTGGAGCCGCCCGAGACACCGGGATCGGTGGCACGGAAGAAATAGGTACCGCTGATGGACGTATCGTTGACGAAGAAGAACGGCACCTCCTTCACTTTCGGAGGGGCCTTGATCGGCATGTCAGCCGCCAACGCCACGCTGCCGGCTGACACCGCAAACGCGGCGGCGAGCGCGACTTTCTTCAAACTCATAGTCTGGTAGATGCTTGTCATGGTGACACCCCTTAGATCGTCAACGACCAAATCCCCCGGCCGTTAACCTTCGCGTCCACAATTGTGCAGGGTGGGTCACAATTAAAGCCCGTAGTTTGAGCAGCCCTTTGCCGTTTTATTGGTAATTTGGACTGGACTGGCTCGTGTTCGGCAAAATGCCAAAATACGCTCTTCCAAAACGACGATTAGAAATCACTGATAAATAAGAAAAATACGTCCGTCGCAATGCAGCGAAGGCCCTTCGAGTCGCACGCCAAAGGCTATTTTTGCTTGCGTATCCCCACGCCTATTTTTTGGCTACACACCTTCAACGCGCTCGGGAATTGTCCGCCATGTGACATAATGGAGACACTTTTGGGCCACCCGAAGCCTGCCTGTGAAGAACTTTCGTCGGACAATCACGCGCTCAAAGGCGGAATGCCTGGCAGGACTGATTCCTTCCTCCGCCCGCCAGCGCTCTTTTCCCGCCCGCCGATACGTTGCCGCATCAGTCAAATAAGCAGGTTCTCCAGCTTTCCAGGATTTGGTGTCCTCTCGCAAATTGATCGCTTCTGCTGGCGCTAAATTTGCCTGGTGATACCGTCGGAAGCTGCATGGAGGACGACTGCGGGATCACGCACGAGCCGTCGAACGGCCTATGTTGCAGCGGGAGATGCGCAGACAATTCGATGAATGACATTTCGTTAGAAAGCCCCGCTCCGGGCGCTGCGACCAAAGCTGAGCCACTGCTGCGGGCAATCGGCATTACCAAGCAATACGGCACTTTCCTCGCCAACGACGAAATCAATCTCGATCTCTACCCCGCCGAAATCCACGCGCTGCTCGGAGAGAACGGCGCGGGCAAATCGACGCTGGTCAAGGTGATGTACGGACTCATCCAGCCAACCGCAGGCGAACTGCAATGGCTTGGACAGAAGACCGTGCTGGCCGGCCCGTCGGAGGCGCGCGCGCTCGGCATCGGCATGGTGTTTCAGCACTTCTCGCTGTTTGAGAATCTGACTGTCGGCGAAAATGTCGCGCTCGGGCTTGCACCCAAGGAATCCTTTGCGGCCATTTCAGCGCGGCTTGAGGAGACCGCGCGCGTCTACGGTCTGCCGCTCGATCCAAAACGCCAAGTGTGGCGGCTCTCGGTCGGCGAACGGCAGCGCATCGAGATCGTGCGCGCGCTCATGCAGAATCCAAAATTGCTCATCCTCGATGAGCCAACGGCAGTGCTTACGCCGCAGGAGGCCGATCTGCTTTTCTTCGTGCTCGGACGGCTCAAGAGCGAAGGCCGCGCAATCCTTTACATCAGCCACAAGCTCGATGAAGTGAAACGGCTGTGCGACACCGCAACGATTCTCCGCGGCGGCAAAAAGGTCGCGACCTGCAATCCGAAGCAGGAAAGCGCCGCCTCGCTTGCCCGCATGATGGTCGGAGCCGATATCGGCGAGGTGAAAGCGGCCTCGGGACGCACTACCACCGTGCCGCGCCTAGTCATCCATCGACTTTCGCTGGACCCTGATGATCCCCACGGCACGCATCTCCAGGAAATCTCTCTGGAGGTGCGCGGCGGCGAAATTGTCGGCATCGCCGGAGTCGCCGGCAACGGCCAGGACGAATTGTTTTCGGCACTCTCCGGCGAGCGGCTGGCATCGGGTGAAGGCGCTGTCGTAATCAACGGTCTGGCAGCAGGACTTCTCGGCGTGACCGAGCGTCGCCGGATGGGTGCTGCCTTCGTTCCCGAGGAGCGCCTCGGCCACGGCACCGCGCCGCGGATGAAATTATCGGAGAACGCCCTGCTGACCGGACACGCCGCAAGCGGCATGGTCAAGCACGGCTTCATCAACAAACCCGCGACACTCGCTGCGGTCGATCGCACCACCAAGAGCTTCGATGTCCGCAAGGCCAAGCGCGATCCGGAAGCCGCGAGCCTGTCCGGCGGCAACTTGCAAAAATTTATTGTCGGCCGCGAGATTTTGCGTGAGCCCGGCGTGCTGATTGTTAGTCAGCCGACCTGGGGCGTCGATGCGGGCGCAGCGGCGACCATCCGACAGGCTCTGATCGATCTTGCCGGACGCGGCACGGCCGTGCTGGTCGTGAGCCAGGACCTCGATGAATTGGCCGAGATCGCCGACCGGATTGCCGTGATGTTCCACGGCAAATTATCCGAACCGCTCAGCGCGGCGGAAGCGACGCGTGAGAAGTTAGGACTCTTGATGGGCGGCGCCAGCGCCAACCAGTCGACGGCCAAGACGGAGGCGAGCGATGCAGCTGGTGCTTGAAAAGCGCGCGGAACGCTCGACTGCAATTGCTATTGCGTCCCCGCTTATCGCCGTCGCGCTTACTCTCGTAACGGTCGGGATTCTGTTTGCGATCATGGGCAAGAATCCGATCACTGCGCTATACGTTTATTTCATCGAGCCCCTCACCGACCCCTTTTCGCTCGCGGAGATCGCTGTCAAAGCAACGCCGCTGGTGATGATCGCGGTCGGTCTGTCGCTTTGCTACATCGCGAATATCTGGAACATCGGCGCCGAGGGCCAGTTTCTGGTCGGTGCAATAGCGGGAAGCTGGCTCGCGGTTCGCACCAACGGGACTGACGCGGGCGCGTGGGTGCTGCCGGTGATGTTGATCCTCGGCGCATTGGGCGGCGCGCTCTACGCGATGATTCCGGCGCTTTGCAAAATACGGTTCGGCGCCAGCGAAATCCTCACCAGTCTGATGCTGGTCTATGTCGCGTATTACGGCATGGACTATCTGGTCCGCGGACCGTGGCGCGATCCGCACGGCCTGAATTTTCCGACTACAGCTCCATTCGATCCGGCCGCAACCGTGCCAGCCCTGATAGACGGCAGCCGTCTCCACGCCGGCACGCTCGTCGCACTGGTTGTGGTGATGATCGCGGCGGTAATGCTCGGCCGCACCATCATGGGCTTCGAAATCAAGCTGATTGGCGCCGCGCCCAGGGCAGCACGGTTTTCAGGTTTCAATTCGGATCAGCTCGTACTCCTGACCTTCGCGGTCTCCGGCGGGCTCGCGGGTCTCGCGGGAATTATCGAAGTAGCCGGACCGATCGGCTATTTGCAGCCGGATATTTCTCCCGGCTACGGCTTCACGGCGATCATCGTCGCGTTCCTGGGACGGCTCAATCCGGTCGGCATCCTCATCGCCGGGCTGTTTCTTGCGCTTACTTTCATCGGCGGCGAGAACGCGGAAATCGCAATGAAGGTGCCGCAGGATCTGACCAAGGTTTTCCAGGGCATATTGTTGTTCTATGTGCTCGCCTGCGATTCCATGATCGTTTATCGCATCCGGCTCGTCAGCACATTCAGGAATCCCGTTCATGCTTGATGCGACGGGCCAAATCCTTCACCTGATCCTGTCGGTCAACTTCATCCTGACAGTCATCACTGCATCCACGCCGCTGCTGCTTGCTGCGTCCGGTGAGCTTGTGGTCGAGCGCGCCGGCGTTCTCAATCTCGGCATCGAAGGCATGATGATTATGGGCGCGGCCTGCGGGTTCGCCGGCGCCTACGAATCAGACTCCATTGTTGTCGGTGCGTTGTGCGGTGTCGTTGCCGGAATGGCGATGGCCGCGGTGTTCGGCTTCCTGACCCTTGGTCTGGCAGTCAACCAGGTTGCTACAGGATTGGCGCTTACAATTCTCGGTACTGGTCTATCGGGACTGATTGGGTCGGGATTTGTCGGCGAGCGGATTACGCCTGCTCAGCAACTCTATCTTCCCGTACTGACGGGCCTCCCCGTGATCGGACGCATCCTGTTCGGACAGGATGCCTTCGTCTATTTCTCAATCGCGTTGGTTATCGGCATCTGGATGTTTCTCTATCGAACGCGCGCCGGGCTCGTGCTGCGTGCGGTCGGCGACAACCACACTTCGGCCCACGCCCTTGGCTATCCGGTGCTGAAAATCCGGATGCTGGCGGTATTGTTCGGCGGCGCTTGCGCCGGGCTCGCCGGCGCCTTCCTGCCTCTCGCCTATACGCCTTTCTTCATCCCCGGCATGACCGCAGGACGCGGCTGGATCGCGCTGGCGCTGGTGGTATTCGCCTCGTGGCGGCCGGGACGCCTGGTGGCTGGCGCGTACCTGTTCGGCGCCGTCACTTTTCTGCAGCTTTCGGTGCAAGGGCTCGGTCTTGGCATACCGCCGCAGTTGATGTCTTCGTTGCCCTATCTTGCAACCGTCGTCGTACTGGTATTGATTTCCCGTACGCGCGGCACCGCCGGGTCTGCCGCGCCCGCATCACTCGGCGTGGTCTTTGTGCCGGACCGCTGAACTTCATTGCTACATGCGCGCGCGACGGGCGTGTCGCCTGTAGGAGCAGAAACGCCTCCCGTCTTCTAACCCGGAGTGAACACATGAAAAATCGGATTGCGATCGCCGCGGCGATCTCACTGTTTGCGGTCGGCGCCGCAACTCTCGCGGCACCTGCCGCCGGAAAACTTAAGGTCGGCTTCATTTACCTCGGACCCGTCGGCGACTTCGGCTGGACCTATCAGCACGAGGTCGCTCGCCAGGGACTGGTAAAGGCGCTCGGCGACAAAATTGACACCACCTATCTGGAAAACGTCAACGAAGGTCCCGACTCCGAGCGATCGATCGAACAGCTCGCGCGCACCGGCCATCAGCTGATCTTCACGACATCGTTCGGTTATATGGATCCGACGATCAAGGTCGCTGGCCGTTACCCGAAGGTGGATTTCGAGCACGCCACTGGCTTTAAGCGCGCTGCGAATGTCAGTACCTATTCCGGCCGTTTCTATGAAGGCCGCTACATCCAGGGCCAGATCGCCGCCAAGATGTCGAAGACCGGTGTGCTCGGTTACATCGTGTCGTTCCCGATCCCCGAAGTGATCTCCGGCATCAATGCGACGATGCTCGGCGCGCAAACGGTCAATCCGAACATCAAGGTCAAGATCATCTGGGTGAGCACA
>Ga0302325_10029109_pt1 | contig 11415 bp, 12 predicted proteins | sample Palsa_T0_2_FD_201948 | JGI IMG/M metagenome (GOLD analysis project Ga0302325, IMG submission 201948) | Peat permafrost microbial communities from Stordalen Mire near Abisko, Sweden - Palsa_T0_2 | ecosystem: Environmental > Terrestrial > Soil > Palsa > Peat permafrost | place: Sweden: Abisko... | reverse complement strand
GCTTCAGCTACGCCTAAGATGGCCGCTGAGGCATTATAGGTCGGGACCCAGCCTGAAGTAGTGGTATTCGACTCGTCGAGAAGATCGACGTGCACATTTCCATCTGCGAGCCCGACCTGGACTTCGGTGGTCAAGGTAGTCTCTGCAGAGGCGTAGACTTCGGCATCGACCGCGAAGATCAGCTCGGGGCCGAGGGTGAGGATTCCAGGGACGGTCACGCCGTAGAAGAGAGGCGAGGGTGAGTAGGAGAAGGTGGTGTTGAAGGAATCTCCAACCACAGCGGTAAGTTCGAGGGTGGAAGTGAAGCCAACATCGATGTCGAAGTACAGGTCACTTAGTTTGAATGTAAGCCAGTTATACTTGAGGTAACCCGAAAAAGTCACATTTGAGGAAAAGGATGCCGTATCAGCGGTGACGGTGACGTAAGGAGAGTAAGAGTAAAGAGTGGTATCAGCAGGCAAGGCGATGGTAGTATCCAGCGTATAGCTTGGGTCGAGGGTGGTGGTGAAGGAACGTTTTGCAAGATTTGCAGTGGGAATCTGGCCGAATGTGATTTCGGTGCTAGCTGGTTCATGTCAGTATTACTTTCCTAATCTCTATCAAAGAGGACCAACTTACCAGCGATGCTAGAAATATTGGCCTTCGAGGAGCTAGCAGTAGCGATCAAAGTTGTATTGTCGAAGCTCAAGCTGCTAGACAAGAAGAAACCTCTCTCCAACTCAGGGTCACAGTCACCGAGATGGTTGGTAACGAACACAACAGTTCCATCGGCGATCCAAGCTGCTTGAGTAGTCTCAAAAACGCTAGAGTCGTTGAAAGTCATTGCCACTGAATCGACTGAACAATCAACGCTGATGATCGAGGCGATATGCTCTAGCAGAACAGTTGGGTACCTCATCGTATGGTTGACATTGACACTGGCAGTATTGGTGAGGTTAGATCCATAGAAAAGCGAGACGTTTGCTTGAGGAACGACATTGGTAATGCTGTGTAAATCAACACCCGGCGCCAGAGCAGGACCAAACAGTTTCGTCGTATTTACCGGAGTATTAACTGCAGATTGAACAGCTTCAACAATGTCGGCTTCACATGTATCATCTGCAAGAACACACGCCGCAGCTGCGAGAACAGCAAGACCGAAACTGTACTTCATCCTGGCAGATTAAGAAATTAAATATAGAAAATGAGACATGCAAAAAGAGTGACAGAAAACGAGGTCCTTCCGAAAGGAAAATCCTATGAGCTGGGAGTAGAGAACAACTTTGTACTCTGGCCAGGGTGGAGCACATCTCACGATATCTTGCTTCGATGCTTAGATTGCATCTCTCTGTCCCTTTCGAGTTGCTGACTCCGAGGTCCCCTCCTGCTTACTCACAAAGTGTCACCACTCAACTCCCATTCTGGACACCGCTTCCGAAATCCGGCTACTCCGTACGTTCACTGAGCTCAGGAACACATCCACCCCCATCCTCCTCCGTAGCAGGAGAACGCGTGCCCGAGCCTATCCCCCATTCGCTCCACCGAGGACCCTTCCTTCCCCCTCCCTGCGCGGGCCGCAGCAGCCCTCTCATCAATTCTCCATTTCAGATTCCCGCCCCAGCACTTATAGCCCGAACGGTGGGGCCGTGACCCAAATAAGCTCTATGATCGAGACGTTCAGGAGAAGTGGGTACGGAAACCGTCCGAAAGGGGCACCTCACGGTCCTCACCGACCAGCAGCAGTGCCGAGAACTCGCCATCCGGCAATGCTCCCGAGGAGCTTAGTCCGAGCCCTTCATGCATCCTGCGCAGGTTCGACAAGACGCAACATGCTCTTGCGATTCGTGCTTTTTAAACTTCGATAGATCGTAGCCTTTGGAAGGTTTATCCTTTCTACTTAGCAATCTGCAAGAGGGGTTCGATATCGGCCATTGGATAGACATATGAATCTATGAATTTTTGCATTTCATCATGAGGTTTAGAGGGAGGATTGAAAGGTCAAGAAAGATAGCACGGAAAGGAGAATTCCGCGTCACGGGGGGCTCAAAATATTCTCGTCGCTCATTTTCCGTTCAAGCTCAAAAACAACTATGCACGCTAAAGAACATCACCAAATAATTCCAAAACAGACAAACGGTCGTCTACACAGCCTCGAGCGTATTCAAGGGCACATAACCGTCTTCTTCCTTTCTCTTTCGGCCCGTGACAGCCCTGGCGAGATCCGTGGCTTGGCCGACCAGCCCACCTAATCCCCATCCCTTGCCTCGTCTCCTGAGTTGACCCTTCTCTTCTGCCAACGCGTCGTCCATCCATTGTGGGCGCTTCCAAAACTTCAGGAGTAGACTACTTCCCACAACGCTGACACTGCTAGCTGCCATGGCAGCCCCTGCAGCCATGGGATGAAGATGCCATCCAAAGGGTAAGAAGAAACCCATCGCGAATGGAAGACCGATAATATTGTACCCGCACGCCCAACTCAGATTAAGTTTGATACGGTTGAAGATAGAACGGGCAAGTTGAATGGAAGCTGGGATATCCATAAGATCGTTGGGCCGCATTAGGACGACGTCTGCGGCCTCCATCGCGACGTCCGTGCCGGAAGACATGGCAATCCCTACATCAGCAGTTGCCAAGGCTGGGGAGTCATTTATTCCGTCACCAACCATTGCGACGCACTCTCCCTGGCTTTGGAGCTGACGAATAATGTCTTGCTTCTGATCTGGTGTTACGCTAGCATGGACATTCTTGGAGGGAATGCCGACGATGCGCGCAACAGCGATAGCTGTAGATCGTTGGTCACCAGTGACAATTGAAGTTTTGATGCCCATACGGTGCAGAGCAGCAATGGCTGCACGCGCGCTATCCTTGACAGTGTCAGCCAAGCACAGGTGTCCGGTGAAGGAGCCGTCAATGGCGATGAAGATGTTTGTGGTGCCTGCTGAAGCGGCTTTTGAGGATCCAGCTGCTTTAACATTTGCCTCCTCCGAAGCATCAATGGATTCTTGAGGTACAGTGATATTGTTGTCTCGAAGAAAGTTGACACTTCCAATCAAAACACGATATCGAGTTCGTTCGGCGCTTGAAGCAGGTTCGACGAGAGCGATGATGCCCTTTCCCACAACAGCCTCAAAGTCGCCAATACTGCCATCGATAGTGCCCTCAATTCCCAGGCCTAATTCTTCTTTTGCAGCAGCCAAGATCGCTTTGCCAATTGGATGCTCGCTGCCAATTTCAGCAAGGCCGAGAATTGTCCACCATAGCTTCCTTTGCCACTCATTATTTTGCCAAGTAGGTACTAGATTGGAACTAGCCACACTCATCTTTCCAATAGTAAGCGTTCCAGTTTTGTCGAGTACGACTTGGGTGATTTTGGTAGCCGTCTCTAGTGCAGCACCACCTTTCACCAAGATGCCATTCTCTGCACCAACACCAGTTCCGACCATAACGGCGGTCGGTGTGGCAAGGCCAAGAGCACAAGGACAAGCGAACACGATGACTGATATACAAAGCTTGACGCAAACCATGAACTTTCCACCACTTGTTTCATCCATGAAGATTTTTGGTGGATTGGTAAGAACATGGCTGAGGACGATCCAAGTTGCAAAAGTCAGAAATCCGAGGAGCAGAATTGTTGGAACGAAATAGCCAGCAATTGTATCAGCTAGGCGTTGAATCGGTGCTCTGGTGGTTTGCGCATCTTGGACGAGCTTGACGATTTGGCTGAGTTGCGTGTCTCTACCGGCTCTTGTAACGCGGAAGTCAACTCGGCCTGTACCATTCACAGTACCTCCGATGAGAAGACTGCCTTTCCGTTTTTGAACTGCCATTGCTTCTCCGGTAACCATGCTCTCATCAACGTAGGTCTCGCCGCGAGTGACGGTGCCATCAGCTGGGATCTTGTCTCCGGGTCTCAGAATGACAATATCGCCAACTTGAATAAGCTCGGTTGGAATGACTTTCTCTTCTGCTGCATTGCCTTCCTGGGTAGACTCGAGTTTGAGTTCGTTTCCTGAAACTATTGTCACTTCCCAGCCCTCGGCGGCCTTCTCAGCTGCAATTGGGTCGGCGTAGATTGTAGCCATTGAGGGAGCGAGTGACATAAGTCTTGACAGGGCCTTCGAAGTTTGTCCCTTCGCACGATTCTCGAGGAAACGCCCAAGGGTGATGAAGGTGATGAGCATACTGCTAGTGTCGAAGATAGTGCTGGGTCGTGTGTGAGGAGGGCACAGGATCGAAACGAGCATCGCAGCAACACTGAAGAAGAAAGCAGCAGAAGTGCCAAGGACGACCAAAACGTCCATGGTGGGTGAGCCATGCTTCATGGATTTATACGCAGAGATATAGAAACGCTTGCCAATGCCGAATTGGACGGGTATCGTAAGGAGTAAACAAATGATGTCGCCGAGGTAGAGGCCTGGGATAATAATCCAGCTCCCGAAGTCTAGGAACGGGAGGAACATAGGAATGATCATGCTGATGAGGAGAACTGGAATAGCGAAACCAAGAGAGGTCTTAAATGCCGTACGCCACTCTGTGATTTCCCTTGTCTTGGCCAAGGATTCGAGCTGAGCATCGTTGTCATCATTGTCAGCAACCAAAGCATTGTATCCTTGGGCTTCAATGAGCTCGACCAGAGCTCTTAGTCCTGCAATATTGGGTTGGTGGGAGATGTTCAGTCGAGACGTTGACAGACTGACAGTTGCTGAGTTGACACCAGGCATTGACTTGAGCTTTTCTTCCAGCGCTGTAGCAGCAGCCGCATCTCTCATTCCAAAGACCTTGAACTGCGCGATTGCGGCTGTGGAGTTTTGATTTAAGCTCCCTAATTGCGTCGAGAGAACTTTAGCGTCAAACCCTCTGTCTTCGATGATCTCGGCAATGTTTTCAGTTGTTAATTTCGAGGGATCGTGAACGATAATTGCTCGTTCGGCCAAGAGGCTGATGTTGAACTGGATCAGGCCGTCCAGATTTTGAAATCCACCTTCAACAGCTGAAGTGCAAGCCCCACAGGTCATTCCGCCAACTGCAACAGTGGTAGTTGCCACCTTTTCTTTCTTTCCAGTACTTGCTCGCCGCGACCTCAAACTGTTGGACGGTGCTGCTATGGCGCTTTCCAAGACTTTAGCCCCGAACCCTCGATCCTCAATGATCTCTGCGATCTTGTCTGCACTCAAGAGAGACGCATCATGTTCCACTACTGCTCTTTCTGATAATAGGGATATGCTGAAATGCTTGACTCCCGTGACATCTTTGAATCCTCCTTCAATCGCTGACGTACATGCCCCGCATGTCATACCCTCAACAGCCAATACAGTCGTCGTGAAAAGCTTTTCCTCTTCCTCTCCATCCTCATCTTCGTCGTACAAGTAACCTCTCCTGTCGAACATCGGCGAGGGTAGATCTGTGGCCAATATTTCCGCATCGAAGCCTCGGTCCTCTATGATCTCTTGTATCTTTTCTGCTGCAATCTTTTGTGGATCATGGATCACCACCGCTCTCTCCATTACCAAGCTGACTGACGCATTTCCGATTCCATCGACGCCTTTGAAGCCTGCCTCCACAGCAGACGTGCATGCGCCGCAGGTCATGCCACCGACTTTCAGAGTAGTTGTCGCCATATGCGCTGTCGGTGTCTGTAGGAGAGGCTTCGCAGCTGGACTTCGAGTAACAACTTTTAGCTTTGTAGGCGCCATCGTGAATGCGCTTGATGCTGCACTCAGCAGCTCTGCTGACTGGGTCGGGAGGATTCTTAAAAACAATATGTCACTGTCCCTGGGATCGGCGACGTATATTACTAAATAGCTGTCAGCATGAAAATTACCCGCCAACATAGGACGCCGAGGCAAATCAATGCACTCTTCGCTCCTCCGGCATCCAGGACTGACATTTACGTACAATAGTATTGATCAGAAGGCCAGCTCCTGGTTCGGGTTGAGGTGATTGTTCTTTGTCATCCACCGATTCGGAAATCCGGCTGCAGGCCACCCGAAGATTCTATTTCGGAGTCCGACAAACGTGATTTGGAGATCAGCGAGCCAATTCCTCGCTAGTCCAGAAAAAAAAACCAGAGATAAATATGTGGTCATATGTACGAGGAGAGCATAGGAGAAAGGTGGCAAGTAGGACGTAGGAAATAAGGCTCTATGAGGGCGTTATGTACGGAGAGGGTGCAACAGCGCTGACGACTGACGACTCGGATGATTTTCGGGCGATTGAACAGGGGTCGGTCTCAAAGCCAAGAGCATACCTTCGTATCAGAGCGGTCCCTGCAGTCGGATTCTTTCTTCAAACGCGCGGCCGGAGATCCCAAAAGTTGATAAGGCAAAAAAGTTTCTACCGCGTGTCGGCACTTGGCATCCTCACTCTCTCCCCAACAGGCAGGCGTAAGAGAAGTTGTAAGATCCAAAGAATTAATGGCTTATAAGGACTTAAGGAGGCCGTGATATCAGGCGTCATGGCTTTCAGGAACGCAGGCGTGACAGGCTCCGCTGGAAGGCCCCGCGATTACAACGTACGCTAGAGAGGTCGCTTATCGTTACTACGGAGTACGGGACTCGTCGCGATTAGATCCTCAAACTGATCTGATACGAAGTACCCTAGCTTCAACTTCACACAGCCTCAGAGTGGCCGTGACTTGTTTCACCGCGTGCCACCAGAAACACCCTCGTCCTTGATTCCTTTGAGGGAATACGGAAAGAAGTCCCCTTCCACCATTCAGGTCCGCCGGCAACGCCTCCCACCAAGCATCGCCAAAGCTTGACTTTTCCATCCCCAAGCTTCCCCAAAACACCTCCAGGCAGCGAATCACAGGTTCTCTTGACCTCCTCCCCCAACATTCAGGATGGAGCAAACCAAAGCTCTGAATGCTCTGGAGGTATATCAAACTTCAACGGCGGACTATGTTTCAACACTGATCTATTTCTAGCCTTTCCTAGCTCTCACGAAATCCGCCTCCTCACCCCGCGCGGCCGCAGACCTCATCACGAGAGCAACCTCCGCACCCAACACCTTCATCTTCGCCGAGCTCCTCTCCACGCCCCAAATCCGAGCCCTCTCCAACTCTCCCGAATACAGCTCCCACCTGACCCTCCTAAAAATCTTCAGCTATGGAACCTACAGCGACTACAAGTCAACAGACCCCCTACCCAAGCTCAACGAAGCACAAACGCTCAAGCTACGCCAACTCTCCTTCCTCTCCCTGTCCAAGAATCCCGCCGACCTAACCTATGCCAATCTTTTGAAATCCCTTGGTCTCGAAACTCCCAGGGAGCTTGAGGATCTTGTGATCTCTGCGATTTATGCCGGATTGGTAAACGCAACCCTAGATCCATACCACCAGCTCGTAGCCGTCTCCTCCGTCTCTCCCCTCCGCGATCTCCAACCAAACTCCATCCCCTCCATGCTCAGCACACTCAACGAATGGTCCTCTCGCTGCGTCTCCACTCTTGCAGATCTGGAGAAGCAAATTGCGAGTATCAAGGCTGAGGCGCTGAAGAGACATAAGGAGGAAGTGGAGTGGGCTGCGCATGTTGAGAAGTTGGTTGAAGGCAAGGGCGAGAGTAAGGAGAAAGAGAAGGAGGAGAAGAGTGGTGGGGTATTTGGAGGATTGGGGAGGAAGTTGGGAGGTGGGGCTGCGTCGAAGAGGGGCAGTGGGGGATTGGATGGCGAGGATGATGATGATATGGATCTGGATGAGAATGACGGTGATGATGAGAGGCGGGGATCGAGATCTGCAAAAAAGAATAGGGCGTTTGGGAACTTGGCGGGAGCTTTCGGAAAATAGGTTTGGCTGCGAGGACTTATGAGTGATGAGATTACGCTCAGCATTTACCTAGGCGTTTTGATGTGAGATGAATAGCATCTGAAAAGCATGCACATGCAAAGACTTAGTCTTGAGAGATCATTAGAAGGGTATTGCATTAGTTTCTACTAGAATGACAATAATTCCACAAGTCATAAAGCAGCCTTGCTAAAATTTGCAAGCTCTCGAATCGTAACTGTCGTAACGCCATTGCTGCAAATCCCCCCATTTGGTATACATGCACAAGAATGTTGAGCTCCCTAACTCCAAACCCAGTCCAAGCAAATGCCAGGTCCAGTCAAGAAGCCTCCCATGTTGTGCCCCGCTAAATCATACTATTACAATCTCTTCCCTGGGACGAAGACGAAGAGAACCACGAGACAGGCATCGACGAAAATGGTAACTCCTAAAACCATTATTGCTCGCTTGTTGAGAAGCTTGCGGACAAATGGTTCTCGGATTCGGTTGAAGCTCATGAATGTGTACTCACTGAATCCAAGAAGGGCAAGGATAGGATCCAGTGAGTATTGTTGAGAGCAAAGGGTATAGACACCGATTGTGAAAGGGAGGACAAGCTGTTGAACATCAGTAGGATACAAACAAATAGATTAATATGTGGACTTACCCAGATTCTAATGTGTCGAGGATAATTGAGGAAGATTAGGATAAACGCAACCCAGAAGGCAGCGAACATGGAGAGCAAGCCGATGATTAATCTCATCAAGATGGAGGGTGGGACAAGATTGCCGAGAGCCTTTGCTCGGAGGAAGCCTGGGAAGGCATCACGTTCCATTGCTTGGAAGACATAGTCTTTGGCAGCATCAAAAAGTTCTGGATCATCTCGACCTTGCTCTTCAATTCCAACCGTGATTTCGTGGGTGATGGCGTGGGGGAGCTGGATTTCGCGCTCTGCACCAGGAAGGAGATAGGTGTAGAGGATCTTTTCAGCGGAAGCTCTGATATCTGCTCGTGCAACTGTGTGTTCTGGGGAGTTCGAATCGGAAGTCAAGACCTGAGGGCTGCTCATGAAGCTGGGTCGTGGTCGGTCATTGGATGAGGTTTGGCGCATGTTTTGTGATCCAGTGCTGCCAGCAGGCGAGTGGCCGGTATTAGCACCATTTGCAGCATCTTGTCGAAGATATGCAGACATCTGTGCATCTTGGTTCTTCTCTTTGTCTGAGGCATACATCGATGGTCCACCATGGTTCATATCGCCTAACCCCTCCAACATAGCAGATGACCTCTTTGAAGCTGATTTATCTCCATCAGGCGTCCCAATCATCACTGATCTTCGTAGTTCTCGAACATAGTGCCGGCACATCGACATATGTTGAGCGACATCGAGCCTTAATTAAGTCAGTATAATTGGATTTCAGCACGCGAAAGCGAGATTGTCTCACCAGAAGTCTAGATAGTCCACCGATCGTTGCTGGTCGCGCATGTAAATATAGAAGTAGAACAAGTCAACCGGGGCCAGAGTCCGCCTGCTCAGAACCTCAAAAAGGGTTGGAAGCCTGTTCCGATGGAGGTCGGGTTGCGGTGAGGGGGTGCTATGATCTGCCATCTTGAGTGACTGTGTGTTCCTTTGACTGTTGGTGATTTGAAGAGACGAGTTCGTCGTGATCCTTCTCCTCAGGGATAAGGAGTGTCTCTTGTTTGGTTTGAGATTGATCGCCGGGCATTAGGTGTCAATTAACATTCGAGAAGCGCTAAGGGATCTCTCAGAGCTGTTAGGACACCTGCCAGAGCAAATGCGATCACCTCAGCCGGATTGATGAAGCGCCCTGGGCAAAGCCTGTGGGAGAGGAGTTGATCTAGATCGTCGTGTTCAGCCTCCCGGTATCTTGGACCGGGGTGTCACGCTAGAAGCGAGGTACTGTAATATCCCAAACATGTCAGGACTTCAGGTCATAATGTTCAGATTTTTTGAGCTACAATTAGATATTACATCAAAAGAGATATCTATCTATCCGTACCAGAAGCTGACATTTTGAAACTATTTTCACCGTGGAAGAAATCTCCATAAATACAATTAGTTTTATTGTATTTTCTTTCAATTTCGGCATGTACGTGTTAATGCCTAAGGCCGAAAGGCAGTAAATATCGCTTAGAAGGAACCACCCACAACCGCCAAATTTTGAGAAAACCACCTCGTATTTGATCAACGACATCGAACTTCAACGTCAAATTACGACACACCCACCAGTACGTTGCAATCTTTCTGAGATATTTTAGTTTATATCTCGAATTTAAAATGCTGATATCTTTTAGAAATGTCGTCAAAGACCAAGAAGGCCGCTGGCAAGACCCAACGATCTGCCATCGCAGACGTTGTTGCGCGCGAATACACAATCCACCTCCACAAGAGAGTATGTCATGTCGGGAGAATATATGGTTAGGAGGGGAATAAGTACTGATAAGATTGCACAGCTCCACGGCGTCACATTCAAGAAGCGGGCACCAAGAGCTATCAAGGAAATCAAGGCATTCGCAACAAAGTCAATGGTACGGACAGATCGACTCGAGCCCGAAACGACAAATGGTCAGGAGAAGCGAAAGCTAACAATGTTGTTTTCTAGGGCACATCCGACGTTCGTCTCGATCCTCAATTGAATAAGAAGGTCTGGGAGGCTGGTATCAAGGGTGTTCCGTACAGACTGCGCGTCCGAATCTCGAGAAAGCGAAACGACGAAGAAGGTGCTTTGCATAAGCTGTATAGCTACGTCCAAGCAGTCAATGTTAAGAATGCGAAGGGATTGCAAACAGCTCTTGTTGAGGATGCATAGGGGATTAACTTCATGGCATAGTTTGGGTGGAGTTGTATTCTGCGGGTTAGCTCATGAATAAAAGGTCTACCTTGCACACCAAATCCATCTGGTTACCTGGAGTTTGCTGTGATATCGTGGTAGTTGCTATTCCTGATTCTGGAAGCTGATTTGTTCTTGGAACCTTTTCTCAGAAGTGTCTGGGGGGCTCCGTTCCTGGACCTCTGCCAGACGTATGCAAGACACGGAATACTAATGGTTCTGGTTTACAAGCACTTCTCTCAAATTCTCAAGTTTTGTTTCGAAGCTAGGCCGCAACAATCACTTCCAAATATTCACTCAGCCGATAAAGTCACATTTAGGTCATTCATATTACGAATAATTGCACATCACTCATATCACATTTCGAGTTCGGGGATCTGTCAGTACCTAGATTTGAGGATCCAAGCAATTGCTTGGGTCTTTCCTATGCCGCGGACTAACAATACAAAGTCCGATGTCATGTGCGCTTCCCCGCCGCCGTGACAATGCTGCGAAAAAGACCATCTGAGACATCCAAGGGACCTTCCTTATGCACATTCTCCATGCCCATTAATAACGCCCGTGCTCCTCTCCCACAATCCAATCTCTCTCTACTCATCATCAACAACCCGGTGTCGTCCGAGGACCTTCTTCTTGAATTCCTCTGGGTCCTTATCCCACAGCTCAGCAGCCTCGCCGTTCAGTGGCGAGGCACTTGTCAAGGTCAGCATGATAAACTCGAACAAAGAGCTTCTGAACGTACTTATTGGGCTCACCAAGCAAGCTTTGCAAACTCAAGAGAACCGTTTGGATGTTGTACGCTGCAGTCCATTTGTCCTTCAAGATGTC
>Ga0302325_10029108_pt1 | contig 11415 bp, 9 predicted proteins | sample Palsa_T0_2_FD_201948 | JGI IMG/M metagenome (GOLD analysis project Ga0302325, IMG submission 201948) | Peat permafrost microbial communities from Stordalen Mire near Abisko, Sweden - Palsa_T0_2 | ecosystem: Environmental > Terrestrial > Soil > Palsa > Peat permafrost | place: Sweden: Abisko... | reverse complement strand
CGCAATTCAGACCTGGATGCTCGCAACTACTATTCTCCCACCCGGGCCGTATATCACCAGAACCAGTTTGGCGGCACTTTTGGCGGCCCCATCGTGCGCAACAAGGCATTTTTCTTTGTCGATTACCAGGGCACGCGGCAAAACATCGGTGTGGATTCCGGCCTCATCCCGGTACCTTCCGCCGCCGAACGAACGGGGGATTTCTCCTCTCCGGATGACGAGAACGCGCTGGCAGGCACGGTCAACGGCTCATCCTGGGCCAGCGTGCTCAGCAACAGACTGGGTTATACCGTAATCGACGGAGAGGCCTACTTCTACCCGGGATGCACCACCGCGGATTGCGTCTTTCCCAATGCCTTCATCCCTCAGGCAGCCTGGGATCCGGTCAGCCCCCATGTTCTGCCTTTGCTCCCGGCGCCGAATTTGGGAAACAACTACAGCACGTCGGCCTACCCGGAAACGCTCCAGGATAACAAAGGCGGCCTGCGCGTAGACGTGAATACCCGAATCGGTCAGATTTCGGGCTATTATTACGACGATCCTTGGAATAACGTCTCTCCCTACGATCCCAGTGCCTACAACCCGCTCCCGGGCTTCCCTGACGTGGCGGTGGGAGGAGCGCAGCTGGCAACGTTCCGCGTTACCACGACGCTCGGGGCGACTGCCCTCAATCAGATCACCGCGAGTTACTTCCGCAACAACGATGTTTCCGGCAAGCCGAGCAGCGGAGGGCCCTCGCTCGCCTCGCTGGGATTTGCCGCCGGTTCGGCTGGAGGTATTGTCCAGCTTACGCCGCAGTATCAGAACTACCCGACTCTGATGTTCCAAAACTATACGACGGGACCTCCTCAGTCGCCGCTCGCTCAAGTCAACGACACCTATCAGTTCCAGGATGACTTCACAAAGATTATCGGGACCCACACCCTCAAGTTCGGAGCCGACTACCACTGGGATCTGATTGACATTTCCCGCCAGAACATGAAGCTCTACTTCGTATTCGACGGCAGCGAAACCGGTATCGATTTCGCCGATATGCTGATCGGTGCCCCCGCGTCTTATTTTCAGGGCACGCCGGCCGCCGTCGATCTCAGGAACTTCTACGTCGGAGCTTATGGCGAAGATAGTTGGCATGTAAAGCGTAGCCTGACCCTTAACTACGGACTGCGCTGGGATGTAGATCCGTATTGGGCCGCGGCGAAGGACAATGAACCGGTGTTGGTTGCGGGTCTGCAATCAACAAAGTTCCCCACGGCGCCGGTCGGCTATGACTTTCCCGGGGACCCGGGAATTCCGAAGCATATGGCCAATATTCGGTGGAATGACATCGGACCCCGGCTGGGCATTGCTTACGCCCCGACCGCTTCCACGGGGTTTCTGCACTCCATTTTTGGAGATTCAGGCAAGAGCAGTATTCGCGCGGGTTTCGGAATCTACTACACAAATATTGAAGGATCCTCGGTGTACAGTCTCTCGGCGCCCCCCTACGGTTATCATTACATCTCCCCGGCTCCGCCGCTCTTTTCCATGCCCTTCATTACCCGATCATCGGGGTTCAACAACGAACAACGGTTTCCGCTGCCACCCGCGACCTCGAATTCCACCATCAACTGGTCCGAGTTTGAGCCGATCGCCGGCATTCGCAGTCCGCTGGTGAACTCTCCCAGTCCTTATACCGAACATGTGGATCTATCCGTGCAGCGGCAGCTCGCGGCCAACACGATGTTCACAGTCAATTACGTCGGCACCTTCGGTCATCACCTCATTCTGAATGCCGACAATAACCCCGGCAACCCGGCTCTCTGCCTCAGCCTGAGCCAGCCGATCGACGTGATACCGGGCACCGACACCTGCGGACCGGGCGGCGAAAGCAATGTCTATTATCCTGCGGCCGGCGGCACCGTTCAGGGCACGCGTGGGCCTTTTGGTCCTGATTTCCTAGGGAACGGCGTACAGCTCGACATAGGAAACTCCAGTTACAACGCTCTGGAAACAACACTTCGGCAAGTCGCCGGCCGTCTCTCGGTCCTGCTCAGCTATACGTACAGCAAGGCCATGGACGAAGGCTCCGGATTCGGAGAGCAGGTGATCCTGAATCCGAACGGCCAGGTGTTTGCACCTCGCGCGTTGTCGCTCTATGACATGACACATAACTTCTCGGGGAGCTACACCTACGAGCTGCCCTTTGAGCGGCTGGTTGGGAAGGATAACCGGTTCACGAGGGGCTGGAAGTTGTCAGGTATTTCGGAATTCACCACCGGGCTTCCGGTCACGATGTACGAAACGGATGACCAGTCCCTGCTGGGCAGCGGACAGGACAGCGGATACTCCAATCCATACTCTATCTCTCCGGATTTGCCGATGTTTACGCCGGGGAAAATTTACGCAGGCAAAAACCCGCGGGGTGATGGTCTATATTTCAATACCGGGTTGTTCAGCGAAGAGCCGCTGGGACAGATCGGCAATTCGTCGCGCCGCTTCTTCCATGGCCCTGGTGTGGATAAATGGGATCTCTCACTCCTGAAGGACTTGAAGCTCGCAGAAAGCAAATCTCTGGAGTTTCGCACTGAATTCTTCAACGTCTTCAACCACACACAGTTCCTTTCTGTCGATGGAAACTACGCCGACGGCCCTGGGGTGTTCGGCTATGTAACGAGCGTTAACGATCCGCGCATCGGCCAGTTGGCGCTGAAGCTTATTTTCTAGGCGCCTTCCCAGGCGCGCCATTGCGCGAACGGCGAAACGCTTCCCTGAAGGGCAGCTGCTGGAGACATAGATTGCATTCAACGTAGCGACGGTACGACGCCGGATGCAGACGCTGCGATTGCTAAGTACAGACGAATAGCGCGGCCGAAGGAAACAGTACAGAAGTAATCGCGTCGAGTCACATTCGGTTCCCTGACTGGCGAGGACGAGGGTGATGCCGTATTTCCGGGATTCGGCCAGTAGGGTCCCGAACCGGCCGCCGGGGACGAAATTATGCACCTCGTCTGCGACGAGCATGAACGGCGGTCGCGCGCGCTGCTTTTCGCGCTTGAGCGCCGAGATGGAAACCATCGAAACGATGAGCGAGCCGAGGATCTGGGCGATCTCCTCGCCCAATCTGCCTTTCGAGAATCGGCATACAACGATCTTCTTCGTGTTCATGATGTCGAGGAAGTCGAGGGATTTCGGCTGCCCGATGATCGGGATGATGGAGGGACGGAGGAGCTTACCGACCTTGTTGATCGGCGGAGAAAACTTGGACATCTGCTCCGAGTCCCTGAGCTTTTCGTCGTACTGTTCTTTGAACATCTGGAGCAACGGGTTTTCGGTCGCGGCAAGGATCTTCTCGCGGAATTTGTCGTGGGCCATGAAGCGGAAGACGTGGACCGGCGTGGGTGGTCAAAATATTCGCAAACCGCGTCGATGGCGTTGATGATGACGCGCGCGGATTGTTTGGTTGAATCTATTGAAAAGTCGTTGCCGTTAATCGAATCCCGGCCGAGTGAAATGTTCACTGTTATAAGGACAAATGGATAGACCGCATTACGGGCTTCTAAAGTTTTTCGCCCTCTTCATCTTCGTCTCCGGCGTTCGGCTCGTCGGCATCTTTGTCGTCGAGCTCTTCATTTTCATCAGTCCCGCTGTCCTTATATAAAGCGGCCCTTCCGTCATCGTCGTCTTCGTCTCGTGTTTCCAACAAGGCTGGCATAGAGTCCCCTCCGTGTTGTCATGCGATGCGGGATGGAGTGATTCAGATAGCCTTGCCATGAGCACCTCCGCATGATTTGTCCCGGGGACGCCGGATTTGTCGCGAAAACGGTGCGTTCCTATGCCGCCGTCGCCGCCGCCATCAAAGACTGGATCACAGCCCGAGACGACGGCGAGGGACGGATAGTGCCGGAATGTCCTGGCCTGCCCGATGTTTTGTACCAGAGAGATTGTTAGTGTAGCGCAAGGGATGAGTTAGTAAGTCCGTCGCAGTCGGGGGTGTGGAGAAGTGGGAAGCGCGCAGCGGTTTCCACTTCTCCATGCCCCGTGTTGGGTTTCGCCTGCCAAGCCGCAGGAGCTGGAGGCCTGTATCCCAGCGAAGAGTGCGGCCTCTCGGTGTTGTAGTAAATCCGCCAGCGCTCCGCCAGCACCTGCGCTTCCTTCAGCGTGTAGAAGATCTCCCCGTTGAGGAACTCGTCGCGCAGTTTCGAGTTGAAGCTTTCCCAGTAGCCGTTCTCCCACGGCGAGCCGGGCTCGATGTACAACGTCTTCGCTCCGGTTGCCCCCACCCAGTTGCGCAGCCCTCTGGCCACGAACTCCGGGCCATTGTCCGAGCGTACGTGCTCCGGGATGCCGCGCTCGATCATGGCCTCCGCCAAGCACCTCGATCACATGCCGGCTGCCGATCCTGCGCCGCACGTGGATCGCCAGGCACTCCCGCGTGTATTCGTCGATCAGGTTCAGCATCCGCACCGTCCTTCCATCGTGAGTCACCGTGCTGACGAAGTCGTATGACCACACATGATTGGGCCGCTCCGGGCGCAGCCGCACGCAAGGATCCATCGTTCAGCCACAGCCGCACGCGCGGCTTCTGCTTCTTCGGAACCTTCAGCTCTTCGCGGCGCCAGATGCGCTCTACCCGGTCCTTGCCCACCTGCCAGCCTGCCTCCCGCAGCTTCGCGGTGATGCGGCGATAGCCGTAGCGGCCGTACTGGCTGACCAGCGTAACGATGGCCGGGTCAGCGTATCTTCATCCTCGCGTTGTGTCGGCTGGTAGCGCTGCGTGCCGCGTGGCTGATTCACCACACGGCACGCTTGCCGCTCGCTCATCCCATGCTCCAGGGCATGGCTCACCGCACAACGCCGCCGTTCCGGGCTTAGAAGTTTCCCGAGGCGAGGTCTTTCAGCACCAGGTTGTCCAGACTCGGGTTCGCCACCACACGCTTCAGCCTGGTGTTTTCCTGCTCCAGTTCCTTCAGCCGCCGCGCCTGGTCCACCTGCAGCCCGCCGTATTCTTTCCGCCAGCGGTAGTAGGTCTGTTCGGTGATCCCGCTCTCCCGACAGGCCACCGGCGTCGTCTTGCCGTTGGCCACTGCCACTTCAATCTGCCGCAGCAAGCTCACGATCTGCTCCGCTGTGTGCTTCTTCCCTCCTGCCATCCCCAGCTCCTCTCATACCAGTTTGTCTCATACTCCCTGGTACAAAATTTGCCCGGCACTCCACTTTTCTCAGCCCTCGGTCTTCAGGCCGTCGGCTACTCACCTTTTGGACTCGATTACACACGAATCCGTCCCGTTTCCGCCGGCCAGCCGGATGCGCCGAATGCGTTCCTTGAGCTGACGGCGCAGAATTACCGCCTCGTCGGCCCCATGATGCGCGATGTTGCCCGCCTCAACTTCGAGGGCAAGCTACAGGCAATAGCGGAAATGGAAAGCGAGGTGACGCACACGCTTCATTTTGGAGAGTGGGACGCGGTAGTTTCCTACGGAACTAGCGGGAGGGGCCCCGTGAACGGAAATCCCGAACCCGTTGGGCGTGTCCTGGTTGCACAACTCAAGGACAACCAATTTCTGGTGACCGGATACTTCTGCCGCGTCGACTTCCGACCCGCCGGCACCCAGCAACAGCGGAAATCCGGGAATATCGTCGTGGGAGCCGAGCAGACGCCGTCCGCGGAGATCGACGGCAAATGGCAGCATCGCCAATTCCTTCGCGTGGAAGAAGGTATGTATGAGGACGGGGCCTTTAAATTCCTGCGAATCCTGAATGGAGATCAAACGGATTGGGGACTCAACTTCTCTTCGGAACCCGCGGACCTCGGGGTTTCGGTGTCTACGTACTGAGAAAGGAATTGTTGATTATGCGAAGGCCTTTGCCGGTTGTCGCACTCGTTGTCGCATTCACCTCGAATGTTGCAGCAGGCGATTGCACAGGTCAGCGTCTAACCGGGCGCCGACGCCAGCTTCACACTCTTTTCCGACGACCGGCACGACCTATGACTATGAGAAGGGCGCTGGCTCCATTACCCGGCTCCGTTGGGACGACGCAAAGCAGATGCTCACGCCACACGGCGCCGCCGGCTGGAGCGAACCGGACAGCAAGATCGTTAAGATTGCCGGACATTAGGATCAGGGGAATTAGCCTCCGCTGCCTAGCCGATGGAACTCCGGGCGCTGGAGAAAGAAAAAAGTACTCTCAATGACTTTCCGTATTGTATGGATTGTCTGCGCGTTAGACGTTTTCACATTTTGCAATTCGCTCTGAAGTACGACCTTTGAGGAGATGAAAATGACCCGATCGGCTTTCGTTTTTGCGTCTTTTGCACTGGCTTTTTGCGGACTTGCTCAGACTGCACCGATTTCCGCGCCTCCCCTTCCCGCGCATCTTCCCGGCAAGGGACTTGCCCAGCACGACTTCATGTACACCGGCGAATCGCGCGACCGCCGCATCTTCATCGTGCGCCACGGTGAGATTGTATGGACTTACGACGACCCTGCGGGGAAGGGCGAAATCAGCGACGCCGTCATGCTGTCGAACGGCAATATCCTGTTCGCGCATCAATTCGGCGTCGGGATCATAACCCCGGACAAGAAAGTTGTCTGGAACTACGACGCGCCGGCGGGCAAAGAGATTCATACCGCGGTGCCGATTGGAAGCGACCATGTGCTGTTCGTCATTAACGGCGACCCCGCCGTGGCGCGCGTGGTGAACATCGTCACCGGCGTCACGGAGCGGGAGATGGTTCTTCCCACCAGGCATCCGGTTAGCGTGCACGGGCAGTTTCGTCACCTCCGGCTAACCCCGAATGGAACCATGGTGATCGCCAATATGCAACTGAACAAAGTGGTGGAATACGACTTCGACGGCAACGAGTTGTGGTCGTTCCCGTGCGATTCGCCCTGGGGCGTCACACCCCTTCCAAACGGCAACTTCTTGATCACCGACAGTATCGGTGTGCGCGAAATAACCCGCCGTGGCGATGCCGTGTGGACATTCGCTCAGTCCGATGTCCCCGACTACAGGTTCTCGACCTTCCAACAAGCCTGGCGGCTGCCGAACGGCGATACCATCGTCAGCAACTGGGTGAACGAGTGGAGCACAAAACCGGAAGAACGCACGGGCACTCTGCAGGCGCTGGAGTTGACGCCTGCGAAGGAAGCGGTGTGGGCACTCGCATCCTGGACTCCGCCCGCAAATCTCGGTCCACTTACAACCCTTCAGTTTCTCGATGAACCTTCGGCTCCTGAGAACGTCCACTTCGGGCCCATTCACTAAGCGTGGCAGGACAGGACGTCCAGTGGAGAGAACTCTGGGTCGCCCCAATCATACACGGGGCAGAATACGTGGGGAGAAAGCTCCGACTCGCCTCAGTCTTGTAGGTTCCGGGCGTATTGTCGGCAATACAGAATGTATGGTCCGCCGCCTCTAGCCCTTCGGGGGTATAAGAGGTGAGCAAAGGAGGCGGTCCATGGAAATCGACACAATCGGCATCGATCTGGGGAAGACGGTCTTTCACCTTGTTGGCCTGAGCACGACTGGCGAGGTCCAGCACGCACCTCCCTGCAATGAAACCAGGCGGTAAGCTGTCCAAGAATCCGAACGAGCAAAAGTGGTGAGACGCGATGTACACGGCTTCCGCTAAGCGTGAATACGGTGTTCGCGAAGGTCCTTCCAAGCGTGGTTGCTTTCAGGATCGATTGATGGTCGAAGACTTCGCCCTTTCCTGCGCGGTGGTTTCCCCTTCGGCCACAATCACTCGATTCCGTCCGCTCCTCTTGGCCGCATAGAGCGCGCGATCGGCGGCGGCTACCAACTCATCCGGAGTATTCCAACCGTCAAGCGTTGCCGTTGCCACACCCACGCTGACGGTCAGGAACGGGGCAACCGGTGATGCAGCATGTGGCAACTCGAGACTTGCAATTGCCTCCCGCACCGACTCCCCAAGCCGTGCAGCATCGTCAGTGCTTACCCCCGGAAGAATCAAGGCAAACTCCTCGCCGCCAAAGCGCGCGGCAACGTCGATCTTGCGCCTTGCACGACGTGTCAATTCCGCTCCCACCTGGGTCAGGTACTCATCGCCTCGCTGGTGTCCCTCGGAGTCGTTGAGCGCCTTGAAGTGATCGACATCCAAAATCACCAACGAGAGCTCTGAACCTGCTCTCATCATGTGAGAGTGCTCCTTGTCCAATGTTTGATCGAAGACTCGCCGGTTTGCCAGGCCGGTCAGCGAATCGGTAAACGACAGTCGCGAAAGTTCCTCATTCGCGCGTTGTAAGTCAGCCGTCTTCTCTTCCACCATCCGCACCAGTTCACGTTCCCTTGCATGCACGCCGAGCATCCGCATGCGAAGCACAACCGCGGCCACCGAGATCGGGATCAGTGCGCACACGCTGATGAACCACCATGTCCAATACCACGGAGTCAGAATTTTGAATGAGAACTCGGCGCCTTGTCCGGCCCACACTCCATCGCTGTCCTGGGCTTCGATCACCAGCCGATACTCTCCGGCCGCCAGGTTTGCAAACTGCAGTTCTCTTTGAGTCGTCTCAGTCCAGCCTGAACGCGCGCCGTCGAGCCGATAGCGAAACACTACTGCATTTTCTCGCGACGCATTGAGCGCGGAGTATCGTGCGATCAGAGAATTGGCATGGTTGCCAAAGGATGGATTGTGCTGCCCGGAAACATCGGTCTTTCCCATCACCAGCTTGGTGAACACGACCTGGGGCGGCGCTTCGACCGAGGGATGCGGAAGGGGCTTGAAACGTGAGAGGCCTTCGCTGGTTCCGATCCAGACTGTTCCATCGGGCTCCGCGGCGAAGGCGTTCAGGTTGCAATCGTTCCCCGCCAGCCCGTCGCTGCTATCGTAATGGGTCCAGCGGGTACCATCCCACATATCGACGCCCCGCTCGGTGCCCGCCCACAACCGCCCCAACGCATCGAAGTCAAGGAAATAGATGAGTCCGTCGCTGCCGCGCCTCTGGACGCCCTTCTCAATCGACGGACCGCCAGGATGTGGATGGATTCGGTCGATACCGCCCCCGAAGCGATACCCGATCCACATCGTGCCGTTCGGCCCGGCGCCCAACGAAAGCACCTCCTGATTGCTCAAGCCATCGGCGTGCGTAAGATTCTTCCATTTGCCGGCTGCGAGTTCAAAGAGACCGCCTACGCCCCCGGCCCATACCGTGCCGTCTGTGCCTACGGCAACCGCCCACATTCGCGAAGAGGGCAATTCGGTGATGCGCGAAAATCTTCGGTAAGGGGCTCTGGCCATGAACAGGCCTGCTTCGGTCGCGGTCCAAAGGCGCCCTTCGCCATCGAAGCGCAAAGTGTAGGCTGCCTTGCCGGAAAGCCCCTGCGCCTCACCAAACCATTCCACGCTGCCGGTTCGCGCGTCAACGCGGGCCGCCCCGCGCGTTTCGGTCCCTATCCATAGATCCCGGTTGGGAGCCATCTGAACGCTATGAACCGGGAAACCACTCAATCCTGCAACACTCTTCCAGGCAATGCCGAATTTCCGGTGCTCTCCGCGAAACAGCCCAGCTTCAGTAGCAACCCAAAGCGACCCGTCGGCTCGCGGCAGGATTTCGTACACAAGATCGCTTCCCAGCCCACTAACCGACGAGTAGCTCTCCCATTCCCTATACCCTCTCCATCGGACAACTCCTCTCCCTGCCGTACCGATCCAGAGAGAATGCTGGCGGTCATTCAAGGCTGAGTAAACCGTTCCGCGAAGCCCGAGAGAGCGGTCGATCTTCAGCCAGCCCGTCTCGTCCAGAATCAGTAAACCATCCGGGGAAGGAAGCAGAATTCGCCCCTCTGCATCGGTCGTTGGATTGCCGACGAGCACAGGGCCTGGAACGGGTGGATATGGACGCTCAAACCTGACTTGGCCTAACCGCTGTTCAAATATGCCCTCATTTCGGGCACGTACCCAAAGGTTTCCGTCATGGTCCTTCAAGATGTCCACCAGGTCTCGATCCGGCAGTCCGCTTTCTCGGCCATAGACCGTGGTTCCATGAGGGCCTAAACGACATAGCTCCTGTCCGCATCCGTACCAGAGTGTGTCCCCATCCACGAACACGCTTGAGGCACCTGGCCCGGAGGTTCCTGGCGCCTGGGGAAGGCTGCGCACCGCAAATCCATCGTGCCCCGGCTCAGAATAGAGCTCCATGAGTCCGGAGTCCGTGGCCAGAAAGGTATGCCCTTTCCCATCCGACGCGATACCTTGCTGCCAGACGATGGTCTTGAATGCGGCGGGAACCTTTTCAAAGCGATTGCCCGACAGATGGTAGAGGCCGATATTCCCACCAACCAGTAGAGAACCATCCGGAGCGTCGCCAAAGGCCACACCAGAATTGCTTGGAATTCCCTGCTCCGGTCCAAAACCCTCAAAGCGTTCCCCGTCGTACCGGAAAACTCCGTTCTCCGTACTTACCCAGATAAAGCCCACGCGGTCTTGGTAGATTCTCCGAATTACGAGGTTGTTGAGCCCTTCTGTGACCCCGTAATTGCGGAAACTGTATTCCTGAGCGCTCAGCACACTGGTCACCAGCGCCAGAAGGGCAAATACCCACGCATTTGCTCTAAAGACCATCACGAGAGAATATCGGAAGAAAAGCCTGCATCCATAAGTTCCAAGCCGGAGAGAAGCTTGCTTCCTTCCTGGCGCTAGGCGCCGTCCCTTTGCGCGTGCGCGTGAATGGTCGAAGGGTGGAAAATTGTTGCGCTGCGGAGACTCCTTTCAGCAGGGGAAACGCCGGATGGCGCAACACATTCCACTGATTCCGCTGATTGAACGATATAACCATTAAGTAACCTGAAGATATGGTACTTTCGAGCCATCTCCCCGGTATTCACGTTTTGGGCTAGCCGGACGCTCAAGCATCGGTCCCAACGTCAGCCTCACAATGGACGCTGCACGTAGATTTTCTTCGATATTTCCCTGACATTCGTATTTCCGGCCAGAGAAGTATCAGATGTTGAGAGCGGGCCAATGACCCTTCGATCCCGACTGCTGCTAGCTCTTCCGAGTCCCGGTCGTATTGTCGGCAATACGGAAGTTTCGCGGACAGGGCCGCTTTCGGGGAACGAAATGTCCGTATTGCCGACAATCCACCAACTATGATGGAAAACTGATCCACAAAGCAAAGAGAGCTCATGATCAGTCTTGAGGACGTCCGTTGGTCGAATATGATCGGTGGATACAAAACCCCGCTTGATCCGCGTCCATTGCTCAAAAGACTCGGAACCGACAGCGATACGACAGAAGTCTGGCGGCGCCTTTGGGAGGAACTCCACCATCAAGGGAATGTTGATGACGCTTCATTCCGCAGCTGTTCTATTTCTCGTCAAAAGCTACCAAGAACTAGGCGTGACTGACTGGAATACCTACGCGATTTTCGCGATCATCGAACTGGCTCGCAAGGAAGGCAAGAACCCGGA
>Ga0302325_10029106_pt1 | contig 11416 bp, 9 predicted proteins | sample Palsa_T0_2_FD_201948 | JGI IMG/M metagenome (GOLD analysis project Ga0302325, IMG submission 201948) | Peat permafrost microbial communities from Stordalen Mire near Abisko, Sweden - Palsa_T0_2 | ecosystem: Environmental > Terrestrial > Soil > Palsa > Peat permafrost | place: Sweden: Abisko... | reverse complement strand
GAAAGCCGCTTCGTGTATTCGTGACTTTGTGGTTCAATCTCTTTTGGATTTAGATTCCGCCTTCCGCATGATGAACAGATAATTGAATCCGCGCAGAAAGAAATTCCCCTCCTCGGCCGCCGCGCGATAGTTGCCCATTTCCAGCGTTTTGTTGTGCCGAGTGACTGCGATGATGTCCACTGGCTCCAATTTTTTTCGCAACAGCGAGAATAATTCAAACCCGATTGGGAAAAATCCCTTCCCTTTCACGAACGAATCGCTGACATACAGTCCCATGTGCCGCCCGGGCCGCAGAATGCGGTGAATCTCACCGATCACCTGCTCCATCGCCTGGTAATACTCCGGGCCAGCTGCGTCCAGTTTGCCGATGCAACGCGGATCATCCGAATATTCCAGGTGATTGGAGTACGGCGGATCGATGAAAACAAAATCCGCCTTCTCATCCTCCAGCGGCAACTTGCGTGCATCCACCCGGAAAATATCCTTCCGCGCCGGGCTGAGATCGTATCCCAACGCCCGCCGATTCAGATCGCGCGCCACGTCCAGCGTCGTCCCGCTCCCCGCGCACGGATCGACCACCAAATCCTTGGGCTTGGTGTACCGCTGCAGCAAATTCCAAATGATGTACGACGGCGTCGCCCCCTTATACCCCGCCCGCCCCTGCTGGCCCTCGCCATAATCCTGCGATGGATAATCCCAAAGCGTCGTCGGCTGAATCACGAGCGCGGGTCTCTTGAAGCGTGGCATGCGGACACGATAACATGCACGCCACGCCACTGAAATCCGGTGACATTTTCGTCGCTGATTAATTCCCGGAAATTGAACCACGAAGTCACGAAGACACTAAGCGGCTTGCGACATTCGGGGGCACACGGGCGAAGGGATCGCATTAAATTCAAATTAGATTAGAAAACGCCGATTCCGCCGAAGCGTTTTGGAACCAAGAAAGCCGCTTCGTGTCTTTGGGACTTCGTGGTTCAATCTCTTTTATTGCGAGGGAAAGATTCAAATACAGAATTACCGCGAAGCGGAGATGGACGCGAAGAAAACGAAAAACAGAAAAGCAGATCAACTCGAACAGATACGTCATTCGTAAATTAGGGACAGTCACACTGTCCCTAATTAATCTGGTGGGATACCCTTGGTAAATTAGGGACGGTCCTGACTGTCCCTAATTAACTGTCCCTAATTAACTTGGCCGTATCGGCACGGTCCCGCATTCCGGACACCGCTCCGGCGTGGCGCGGAGGTCGTAGCCACACACTTCGCAAAGACCATTCTGAGGCGCGCGGCGACTCTTAAACCAGAATGCGGATGGTATCACGGCAACGAAGGCGACGAACCAAAGCGGGATACCGACTTTGCTTCCGCTTGCATGTTGGCCCACATGGTTGAGGATTAGGAATTGCCCCACCTCAAAGCCGAGCACCCGCCAACGAGATAAATAGCCGCTCGGCGGCACATCAGTGTAGTTAGATGCGTCGCTGGTGCCGCCCAGGAGCGAAAAGCTTGCCGGTGGATTTGAGTCGCGATTGGTACCCACGAAGAACACGAGATGTCCGCGAATGAGAACGGCACACCAATAATCCCATTCATCGTGGTAAATCGCGGATTCCAGAGAGGATGAGGCCGATTGCTTTGACACGCTGGTAAATACGCCAATAGCTGAACACCCAGGCGGCAATCGTGAACACAAAAAGCAGAAACGACGTCCAGGCCACCAGGTTGAACAACCATCGGCAAAGGCGTTTCATCGCGAGGGATTGTACATCCGATCATTGGTTAGATTGCCGCTAGAAGGCGCGAAAGACGCGAAGAAAACGAAAAGACAGAAAGACAGTCCAACTAGAACAGGCTCGTTATTCAGGGGCATGTTATTGGTGCTCGCCTTGAGTTTCCTCGTATCCACGGTCCGTCAAGAACATCCTTGCATAGGCCGATATATATCGAAGCGTGTATTTACGGGGATTCTTCAATGCACAAACGGCATTCATTTATCCGTCTAACATTCTATTGCTTGCTCGCGCTGTTGATTCATCCATGCAACCGCGCCGTGGCTGACGAGATCACGAGCCGAAGCATTTTGGCAAGCGCTTTGACGATTGCCAATGGCATAGATGACGGCCGATTGAAGGCGCAGGTTTTGGAGATGATCGCCGCGGCGCAGGCGGAGATGGGAGACATCTCTGGCGCCAAGCAGACGGCCGATGCGATTGTCGTGACTGCGGCAGATGGGTCGGACATCGCGGAAATACAATCGAACTGGAAGAAAGAAGCGCTTGCCGCCATCGCCGGTGGACAAGCGGGGGCCGGCGATATCGACGGGGCTTTCGCCACCGTTGACAGCATCGACGATGCGGGAACGAAAGCCGTGGCGTATCAATACATCGTCCAGGCGCTGGCGCGAAAGGGCGATATCACTGGCGCAAAGGCGAGCGTGGCAATGACCAACGGGCTGTGCCGCACGCGCGCCAATGCAGCCATTGCCAAGGCCGAGGCGACCGCCGGCGACATCACATCGGCAATAGACCTGGCCAAAAGTCTGAACGATGCCACCGAGCAAGCGCAAGCATTTGCTTTCATCGCTGAGGCACAGGCCAAATGTGGAGATCAGACAGGCGCGAAACAGACGGTGGATTTGGCCAAGGCCGCCGCGGCCCAGGTGCCCGATTATTTGTCCCGCACAGTCGATGGGGCTGTCGCCAAGGCGGAGGTCAAAGCGGGCGATGCAGACGGAACGGCCGATTACAAAAAAGCATATCCTTCATATGTCACGCGAGAGATCGCAACCGGATTGGCGGAGACGGGCGATATCTCCGGAGCCAAAGCGTTGGTCGCCCAGATTTCCGATCCGCAGGATCAGGCATGCACTCAGGCAAACATCGCGTTGGCGGAACTCGGCGCCGGCGACGCCGACGGGGCGGTTGACGCGCTCGACAGTGCGCGGAGATTCGCATTGTCGATCCCGGATTCATCCGATAACGCCGACGGTTTTGGGTGTGTTGCTCAAGCATGGACCAAAGTCGGCGAGCCATCCGCCGCCGCCGATTGGATCCGATCGCATCAGGACCCGATCGTGGAAGTGACAGGTCTCATTGATATCGCCCGCGCCATGCGATCAGGCGGTCAGTGAACTATTTTTTAACCCAATGAAAACAGCCCTGAATCATCATGTTGATGAGTTCAGGGCTGTTGAATGTCTCTTCTCTCCGCTGGGCGAAATTTACGACAGGTCGGTGACCAGCTTCGTGTGATCGGTGATGAGCGTCTCGAGGCCGCTGGCGAAATTGTTCAGGGCGGCCGTGCGATCATTTGCAAATTTTACCACGTCACTCTTGAGTGCGGATGACGCATGGGTGTCGGTGTGGAGAGCCACGCCGATGGCGTTCAGATCGGTGAATATCAAGGTGGTATTCTCGCTGTCACGGATGGTCAGCAGACTGTTCAGGCCGGTGATTTCGTCGTTCTGAATTTTGATGCGATCGGTCACAACCTGCGCGTGGTCGGCCGTAACCTGCGTCGGGTTACCGGCATCCTGAATGACCTTCAACTGTTCGGCCGCGAGAGCCGATTGGTCTGCCAGGACCGCGCTGGTTGTCGTTGCAACCGCATCACCGATCATGGTTTGCATATTCGCGGTGTCCGTGTGCAATGTCGTGAATAGCGGCGTGAGCGTCGGATCGCTGGCCAGGCCATCAGCGGCCATCGCCGCCGTGTCGGCCACGAGCGTCGCGCTGTAAGCCGCCTCGCTTGCTGTAATTGCCAGGAAATCCGAATGCGTCTGAGCGCGATCGGCGGCAATCTGTGCCGGCGAAGCCGACATCAGTCGGCGTGTTTCCAGTGTTTCAAATAACATGAGTTTCTCCTCTTCGTGTGAAGCAGATTCAAATTAAAATTCTTATGACCCCGCAAGCGTGCCCACGGCAAGTTGCTCACCACTACTTTGCACCAGGATCGTCGGAAGGGAAGAAACGGAACCCAGAATTTCAGGAAATTCGGCGAGATTCCGAGGAAATAGACGCCACAGACGGCATGCGCGACATTCGTTCGCTGGTTTGAGCCCGATAAACGGGACGTGGCAGGATTATGGGGCGTTCGAGCGCGGCCTGAGCTTGGGAATTGGTCTCCGTGCTCTCCGTGTCTCCGTGGTGAAATTTCTTTTTCTTATCCCACGGCCTGAGCCGGAGCCGGTTTGGCAACGGAAGGGGGCACCGCGGCGGCGGGGCGAGCGGGGATGTTCAGCGCAGCGCCGGCGGAAAATCCGGGGGCGGGCTTCGCGGCGGCGGCCATGGTTGGCGGCTTGGTGCCGGCGGGTTTGTGATCGGGCTGCAGCACCAGTGTCATCCGCTTGCCTTCCATCTTGCTGTCACGCTCGATCTTGCTCACGAGGAACAGTTCGCTCTTGATCTTGGCAAAGATGTCGCGGCCAAGTTCCGTGTGTGCCAATTCCCGGCCTTTGAATTGCAGGGTGAACTGGACCTTGTTGCCTTCCTTGAGGAATTCCTTGGCGTGATTGATCTTGATCATCAGATCGTGCTCGCCGATCTTGACGGTCTTGAGTTTCAGTTCTTTGAGTTGTCCGCCGCGGGCTGAGGCGCGGGATTTATCTTCCTTCTTTTGCTGCTGGTAGCGCCATTTGCCGTAATCCATGATTTTGCAAACGGGCGGGCGGGCGGTGGGCGCGACCTCGACGAGGTCCAGCCCGGCCTCGCGGGCTAATCGCAGCGCTTCATTGGTGGAAGTACTTCCGACTTTTTCATCTTTGTCGTTGATTAGAAAAATCGGAGAAATGCGGATCTGCTCGTTGTGGCGAAAGTTCGTAGAAATACCAATACCTCCAAAAAACCGGGACTACCCGATCGGCCAATCCGAAAGGCCAAACCCACAGCTAACGCATGGGTGCAATTCAGGCGGTCCCACTCCGCAGATTATCGGCAATCAGGTTGAATCTTTCAACGATAAACCTTTGATTTTTATTGCGGGCATCGAAGAATGAGATTCCACCACGGAGACACGGAGAGCACGGAGGAGAGAACTAATTAAATGGATAAACGCACACATTCAATCAGCGATAAGTGTTTTCCCCATATGGGTTTCTCCGTGATCTCCGTGTCTCCGTGGTGGAAATTCTTTCCTCGAATCCCGGCAAAATACGAATACACCGAAACCCTCCTCACCGGGCAAATCGAAGAATTCGACGTCGCCTTCAGATGGGGGTGTCGGCACCGAAGAGCGAGCCTTCTTCCACTTGGACCTGTTCGGCCAGCAGAAGAGCCCGGGTTTGGTAGTCATGTCCGACTTGATGAAACTCGACTTCGTACGCCACCGCCGGCGCGAACCAAGTGCTCCGGACGACTCCGACTTCGCCGCGATTAAGCGCTAGCTCGGGGATGTCCTGCGTAAGGCGCACAAAATCATCTACGTGAGGCTGTCTCATGGCTCCTCCATGAAAAAAACGCGAGTTTTCTCCCCAGGCCATCCTATGCTCGGAACTCGCTTCCAATCGACTACCTTATGATGACCGGGGATGGATTTTTTGCAATAGGCAAAATTCTTATGATTTGGCCGATGCCGATGGATACGGGACAATTCGCCGCAAATTTGCTGCGATGGTATGGCCGAGCGCGGCGCGATCTGCCCTGGCGCTCGCCGATCGGCTCGGATACGCCGCCGGATCCGTACGCGGTTTTGGTCAGCGAGATCATGTTGCAGCAGACGCAGGTGGCTACGGTCACACCATATTTTTTGCGATTCATGGGGCGATTTCCGACGGTTGCCGATCTGGCGAGCGCGCCGTCGCAGGAGGTTCTGCGGCTCTGGCAGGGGCTGGGATACTATTCTCGCGCCCGGCATCTTCAGGAGGCGGCGAAGGTTATCGTCAACCGATTCGCCGGACGAGTGCCGGATGATCCGAAGGATTTGCTCGAATTGCCAGGTGTTGGGCGATACACGGCCGGAGCGGTCGCATCCATCGCATTCGGCCGGCGCGCTGCTGTGTTGGATGGAAACGTGGCGCGCGTCGTTTGCCGGCTGCATCTTGTTCGCGAATCTCCGAAGTCTCCGAAAACTCATAGTCGCCTATGGAATGTAGTTGCGCAAATGCTCCCGGTTTCAGATGTGGGAGAATTTAATTCCGCGCTAATGGAGCTGGGCGCGATGATTTGCACGCCCCGATCACCGAAATGCTTGTTGTGCCCGGTGCGGGATTTTTGCCAGGCCGCAGCGGCTGGGGTGCAGGATTCGATTCCAAGTGCGCTTCCGCCGCGCAAGATTCCAACCGTTCGCCGCTGGACATTTTGCATTCGCCATAAAAATCGCTGGCTGATTGAGCAGCGCCCCGCCAAAGGGCGTTGGGCGGGGATGTGGCAATTCATCACCATTGCGACGGAAGGCCGGACGCCAAATTCCGCTTTTGTCCAACGAATCACTGGCTTGCGAATCGGCAACGTCAAATATCTTGGCGATGTTCGTCATGCTTTGACGCATCGAAAATATATTTTTCGAGCGTTCTTCGCCGAGGCGGATCGCGCGACAAAATCCAACAATCGGAAATGGATTCGGCTGAATGATCTGCATCAATTGCCCATGTCCAAGCCGCAAATTCGTATCGCGGCAATGCTGAAAGATTAATTCTTTCACGCCTTCCAAAAACTCGGCATACCAGTGGCGACAAATTCGCCGGCGGCGCGCATGATTTCCCAGGTGCGCTGAGCTTTGTCCGGGCGACGGATGATGATCTGCGTGATCCACTGGAACGACAGCATGATCAGCCGCACCGGCATGTCCAACGTCACCAGGATTTTATACAGAATCGCCGCTCCGCGCCCGTGGAATTTCCGCAAATATCGCGCCCAGCCGCATTCAAATCCGATGTAGGCGAATCCCCGATTGGCCCGCGAACTGATCCGCCCCAAATGTACAACTTCCGCTTCAGGCAGATAATAAATCTGTCCTTCCTTGCCAACCCGGGCGCAAAAATCGACGTCTTCAATCCCGAAGCGATAACCCACGTCGAACTGATTCCGCATGTACGCCTCGCGACGCACCAGCATCACGCTGGCAGAGATTTGCTCGTATGCGCTGGGTTGGTTTGCATCGAAATCACCCCGGCGATATTCCCGGTACGCCCTGCGGAATAGACCAGTCCAGCGAATGAACCAGATCAGATTAAGCAAAGCCGCCAGCGTCGGCAGATTCCGGCCGGTTCGCTGGGGATCGCCATCCGATCCAATCAACTTCGGCGTGACCGCCACGACTTCCGGATGCGAGTCAATGAATTTCACCAACGCCTGCAACGCTCCTGGCCGGATGATCACATCATTGTTGGCCAGCAGCAGCAGCGGCGCCAGCGCCGCCTCCGAGCCTTGGTTGTATCCCCGCGCGGCGCCCAAATTCTTGGAATTTCGAATCAACAGCACCGATGGGAATTCCCTGGCCACCATATCCGGCGCGCCGTCGGTGGAGGCATTATCCGCCACGATGGTTTGCACGACCATGTCCCCGCGCGTTTCCTCGATGCTCTTGAGCAAATTGCGGAGCATCTCCAGCCCATTCCAGTTGATAATGCAGATGGAGACGACGGGAGGATCGGGCATGTCTGTCTTGACTGGCGACAACTCACCTATAGAGTTTGCGCGCACGAAGTTTGTAGCCGCTTTTTGCTGAAAGGCAAGCCAATGGGTTCCGTCAAAAACGCCGCTCCGCTGAAGGCCATCACCAAGCCGTTCAAATCCAATCCCACTTATCTCGAAAAACGCACCATCCGCAAATTCCATCAGCTCTATTACGATTCGCGCACCGGCGGCAAACCGTATCGCCACACCTTCTGGCTGGGCACACGAATCCTCAAGTGCCCGCTGGACCTGTGGATCTATCAGGAAATGATCCACGAACTTCGTCCCGATGTCATCATCGAGACCGGCACGGCGTACGGCGCCAGCGGACATTACATGGCCACGCTGTGCGATCTGGTCGGCAATGGCCGAATCATTACCATTGACATCGAAGCCCAGCCCAATCGCCCGACCCATCCGCGGCTCACCTACATGCTCGGCTCCAGCGTTGATCCGCAGATCGTGGAGCAGGTGAAATCCTCCATCGTCGGGGCAAAAACGGTGCTGGTGATTCTCGATTCCGATCATTCGCGCGATCACGTCCTTGCGGAGATGAATACCTGGAGCCATTTCGTCACGTCCGGCAGTTATCTGATCGTGGAAGATTCCAATATTAATGGCCATCCGGCCGACCCAAAGTTCGGTCCCGGCCCGATGGAGGCGATCGATGCATTCTTGGCCAACGACAAGCGCTTCCAAATTGATCCAACGCGGGAGAAGTTTTTCATGACGTTTAATCCTCGTGGTTATTTGAAACGGGTTTAATTATCGATAGAAAAGAATTTCCACCACGGAGACACGGAGAGCACGGAGAATTCAAATTTAGCCACCGATGGGCACCGATTTGCACTGATAAATACGGATTTTGGACTGAGTGAATTTCCCATCGGTGTATTATCGGTGCCCCATCGGTGGCTAAATTTTGATTCATTTTTTTCCCTCCGTGCTCTCCGTGTCTCCGTGGTGGAAATTGAATTTTCCGGACTTCGATGGCCGGACTGGTGGAACCGGCTCGGCGACGCGCACGACACGTCCGCTCGCAACTGTCGATCGCGCGGCCGGTGGCGGCGGTTTTGGCGGGGACGGCGGCGGTTCGCCGCGCTGTTCGCGCTCGTGGGCGGATTTGAGCAGATTCCTCAGGACCATCAGCAGTGTGTCGGCTTCCATGAACCCCGCGGGCATTCGCAGATAAACCGTTTTCTCATCAATCACACGCAGCGAACCTGGCGCGCCGATTAATCCGGTTTGTGCTCGCCCGGCATCATGCACCGTCAGGATCACATCCGGGTCTTTCTTGATCACGCTTTCGATCCCGTAAATCCCGGCCAATAGCCGCAGTTCCGTCAGCGCCATCAGTAGCACCGCCGGGCGGGGTGGTTCGCCGAAGGCATCTTTCAAATCCTGCTCAAGCATGTTGAGCATATCCAGCGAATCGCAGCGCGTGAGCCGGCGATAGATGTCCATGCGTTGGCGGTCGCCGTCGATCCATTGTTTGGGGATGAACGCGCTGACGCCGATGTCCACATGCGCCTCCGGCCGCGCAGGCTTGGGCTGGTTTTTCAGTTGTCGCGTGGCATCTTCCAGCAATTGGCAATACATCTCGTAACCGACGGTGGCGATATGGCCGCTCTGTTCGGGGCCGAGGATGTTGCCGGCGCCGCGGATTTCCAGATCGCGCATGGCGATTTTGAATCCCGCGCCCAGATGACTGTATTCCTCAATGGCTTTCAGCCGCTTCGCCGCCACTGGCGTCACTGGCCGATCTGCAGGCAGCAGCAGATAGCAATACGCTCGATTCTTGTACCGCCCGACTCTTCCGCGCAACTGGTGCAATTCGCTCAGGCCGAAGCGATCCGCCTGGTCGATGAAAATCGTGTTCGCGTTGGGAATATCCAATCCGCTCTCGATGATGGTTGTGCAGACCAGCACATCCGCTTCGTGATTGATGAACTTGAGCATGACATCTTCCAGCTCGCCTTCGCCCATCTGGCCGTGTCCGATGAGAAACCGCGCATCGGGGACGAGTTTTTGCAGTTCATCGGCCGTTTCGAGAATGCTGCTCACGCGGTTGTGGACGAAATAAACCTGCCCCTCGCGCGCCAGTTCGCGGACGATCGCCTGCTGGACGCGCATCTTGTCGTAGGCGATGACCTCCGTGACGATGCTGCGGCGATCCTGCGGGGCGGTGGTGAGCGAACTGATGTCCCGCAAGCCCAGCATCGACATGTGCAATGTTCGCGGGATCGGCGTGGCCGACATCGTGAGCACATCCACGGTTTTTCGCATCTGCTTGAGGCGCTCTTTGTGCGTGACGCCGAAACGCTGCTCCTCGTCGATCACGACCAATCCCAGGTCGGCAAATTTCACATCCTGGCTCACCAGCCGATGTGTGCCGATGAGGATGTCCACCTCGCCGGCGGCGACGCGCTTGACGATTTGTTTTTGCTCGCGCGGACTTTTGAATCGGCTGATGGATTCGATGTGAAACGGATAATTCACCATGCGCTCGCGGAAGGATCGATAATGCTGCTCGGCCAAAACAGTCGTCGGCACCAGCACCGCGACCTGTTTGCCATATTCCACGGCCTTGAACGCCGCGCGCATCGCCAGTTCGGTTTTTCCGTATCCCACATCCCCGCAAAGCAGCCGATCCATAGGGCGCGGCCGGCTCATGTCCTGTTTGATTTCCTCCGCCCCGGTCACCTGATCCACCGTCGGCTCGTAGGGAAACTCCGCTTCAAATTCGCGTTGCCACTCGGTGTCCGGCGGATAGGCCGTGCCCAGCTCGGCCGCGCGCGCCGCCTGGATGTCCAACAGTTCCGCCGCCATGTCCATCACCGCTTCGGACACCCGCGCTTTTTGCTTGGCCCACGCTTCACTGCCGAGGCGCGACAGTTGCGGGTGTCCGTGGAATCCGCCGATGTATTTCTGAATCAGATTGATCCGCGCCGCCGGCACGTGCAGGACGGCGTTCTCCGCAAATCGCAGCGTGAGGTATTCTTCGTTCTTGCCATCCTTGGCCATCGTGTGCATGCCGGTGAATTTGGCGATGCCATGCGCCACGTGCACGACGTAATCTCCCTCCTTGAGATCAAGAAACGAATCCACCGGGCGCGAAGCGATGACTTTTCCCATGCGCCGGCGCTGTTCGTAACGATGGAATAATTCGTGATGCCCCAGCAGCGCCAGCGGACGCTGGTTTTCGGTTTCCCAGATGAATCCCCGATGGAGATATCCGATATCGATCTGCAGATTCGCGCTCAGCCCCGTCGAGGCCTGCTCCATCAGTTCAGTGAATCGCTGTTTTTCCCCGGAATTCTCGCAGAAAACCGTGACATCGTGCGTCTTGGTCAATTCCGCCAATTCAGTAATTGCCTTGGCCGCCTCGGTCTCGAATCGCTGTAAGCTTCCCACCGGGACACGGATGCGAGGAGCGCCGGTCTCGACAAAACTCGATGATTGATCGAACTGGCTCAGCTCCATCCGCGCGAAGGGACTGGCATGGCGGATGATCGCCTCCAGCGGATAAAAATTCTTCACCTCGGCCAGTCGATCCAGATAACTCTTGCTCTGCTCGGCAATCTCCATCGGCGCCCAGAATGCGATGATGGTGTCCGGCGCGAGATAGTTGAAAAAGCTGACCGATTCACCCGTCGCCGGCAACGCGCCTTTGATATCGATGATTGAGACCGAATCCATATTCTCGGCTGAGCCGAGGGTGTCGAGATTGAAGCGCTTGATGGATTCGATCTGATCGTCGAAGAAGTCGATGCGGACCGTCAGGCCGAGCTGTTCGCCGGATT
>Ga0302325_10029104_pt1 | contig 11416 bp, 15 predicted proteins | sample Palsa_T0_2_FD_201948 | JGI IMG/M metagenome (GOLD analysis project Ga0302325, IMG submission 201948) | Peat permafrost microbial communities from Stordalen Mire near Abisko, Sweden - Palsa_T0_2 | ecosystem: Environmental > Terrestrial > Soil > Palsa > Peat permafrost | place: Sweden: Abisko... | reverse complement strand
TGGAAGGACGGCAACTCCCCTGGATCACACTTGGGGACAGTAATGTCTGGAGGAATCTGGGGCAGGATTTTCCAGGTATCAGGCAGGCATTCAAAGGGCTGGCAGAGACCATGGAGAAAGTATTCCGTCGAGATCTGGACGAACTCGTTGGAGACAGCATCGCAGTTTACTCCACAGGCAGATTGGCGTGCGAGGACTTCGTTGAGATCGCCTTTCTTGCCGAACACGGCTACGGCGTTGCAGCCTTGAAATTGCTTCGTGGAATCTATGAGCGAACGGTCGTAGGCCGCCATATCGCATCGGATCCGCAGGAGGCCCGACGATTTTTCGACTACAACATCATCGACATGGAGAAATTCCGAAACCGAGCTGCCAGGGTGTACACCTCAGATTGGGAGCCGTTACGAGATTCGGAGGACGAGAAGATCTACGAACAAATGAGGAAACAGTTCAAATACGATCCGTGTGAGAACTGCGGCAGATCTACGCAGGATAGCTTCACGAAGCACAGCCTTCCGGCGCTCGCGCGGAAAATAGGCGCAGGGACAATGAGGCTTAGTGACGGAACTCAGAAGGAGATAACCATGGAGGAGAATTATCTGCTGTGCGCGTCGATTCCCAATGCGCATGTTCATGCATCCATGTGGTCTTTCCTTCAGGGGCTTAGAGAAACCAGCTGCGGCGATGTATGGAATGAGGATCAGAGCTTTCAGGCCAAAGTTTGCATTGTCGTCAGCCCACAGCAACATGCCAATGGTCTTTGAATCCCAAAACGATTTTTTCAAGTTAAGATTGGAGACGGAAATTGCAGAGCGTGTGCGGGACTGGCACTCGTTGTGGAGACCTAGCCAATCAAGACCTGGGAGCAGCGAGTCCGTCCACTAGGTTTAAACGCGAGTTATCGCCAGCGTGCTGTATTCCAACCCCAAGATCGGCAGCGCCCCTTCCGGCGCAAGCGCTCGCACCGGTGAACCGCGAAATCCCTTCGCGTCCCGCGTCACGACAAATTCGCATTCGGAAACTAGCGCCGCAGCCGCCGTCACCGCGTCCTCGAAGTCCGCAATAGGCAACTGCAATGCCTGTTCAATCACGGCGCCGTCCACCGCTGCCACGCGAAACACGCGCAGGACGAGGACAATCAATTGTTTTGCCTTTCGTGGGCCGAGTTCCTTCTGAACCAGGTAGTGGATCGTTGTAATCGCGTGAGCCGCCAGGAATCCTTCCCAGCGTCCCGCTTCAATGGAAGCCCAGATCCCGACGCTCGTCGCTGCGTGAGGCTGCCGGTCAAACAGAACGTCCAGAACCACGTTCGTATCCACCAGTAGCCGTCTCACCGGTATTTGCGCGCCAGATACCGTTTGTAGTCCTTTATACCCGCATTCTTGAGGATGCCTCGAACCGAACGCAAGATTGGAGTGTCCGTAGGTGCCTGAGTGGCGGGCTCAGCCACGGCGGCGAGGTACGCCTCAACCATCTTCGATAGGGAGACGCCTTGCTTCTTGGCGTACCGCTTCGCACGGGCGATAACTGCGTCATCGACGCTGAGCGTCAACTTCGACATTTGTACGTATTATATCAGCGAATCGGTACGTATAACCAAAGCGTCCAGCTAGCATGAAACAGCCAGCCGCCAATCCCTAGCCCCTGATCCCCCGCTATATAATTCGAGTGGCGGTTGCCCAACTCCAGCGGCCGTTCGTTCCAATCCGCTCTCTTCAAGAAAGGTCTCTCATGGCTACTGATGAACAGTTCCGCGCGCTCGAAACCAAAGTCGAAGAACTCACCGCCCAGGTCGGCAAGCTCCAGGACACCCAGGCCGTCCGCGACCTTCAGTTTAAGTACGGGTGCTATCTCGACAAGTGCCTCTACGACGAAGTGGTGGACCTGTTCACTGACGATTGCGAGGTCCACTTCATCGGCGGCATCTTCCGCGGCAAGGCCAGCGCCCGCCGTCTCTATTGCGACCGCTTCCGCAAGAACTTCACCGGTGGGCACAACGGACCCGTGCAAGGCTACCTGCTCGATCACATGATGCTGCAAGACATCATCGACATTTCGCCTGACGGCAAACTCGCCTACGCGCGCCTCCGCGTCTTCATGCAGGCCGGCCGTCATCACGAATTCACCGACGAAACGCATCCGCTCCGCCAGTGGTGGGAAGGCTCGCTCTATGAAAACCCGGCGACACCTGGGAAGAAACCATCATCGGCCCCAGCGGCGACATGCCGCGCAGAATGGCCGGCCGCCGATCGCCGGACCCGTAGGCCCCGGCTTCAATACCATCGTCCGCATGGAAGTGAAGACGGGCAAATACACCACGCTCGGTCTCGGCCCGACGGTCACCGTGCAGGAGCATATTCACATTCCGTCCAAGAAACCCGGCCACGAAGGCTACCTGGCCTTCGTTTGCGACATGTACGATCAGCAGCTTTCCGAAGTTGCCATCGTGGAAGCAGAGCACGTGGAAAAAGGTCCCGTCGCGCGCATCAAAGTGCCGTTCCGCTTGCGCGTGCAAGTCTAGGGCAACTGGGTGCCCGCGGAAGATTTCTAAATGCCTGACGTTCTCCTTGCCTATGCTGTCGCGGCTCTCTTGGTCGCGGTCGTTCTCGTCATCGCCTTCGGTGTCAGCTTGGGATTTCGAGGCGCCACGCCGCGATCACGCAATTTCCTCAATTTGTTCGGCCTGATTATCATCGCAATCGCGCTGCTCGAGAAAGGCGGATGGTCCGCTCGCCATTGGACGGCCGGTTCTCCCGCAGCCGGTTTCGACGATCTTTTGTTTCGGCTTCTATTGCTGGTGGGATTTGGACTGGTGTTCGTTGCCCGGATGTCCGAACCGCGCTAGGCTCGCGCGGGCCGCAAGGCGCGATGTTCCCCGAGCGCTTCATATTAGCCTGCTACAAACGGAGCCACCGATCCGATTCCTGTCTGAATCGCGAGCCACAATCCGATCACCGCCGGATAAGCCCTCAGTCCGAAATAATTCATGGGCGCGCCCATCATAGACACCAGCGTCGCGCCCCATCCGAATCCCAGCAGAATCGGGAACGGATAAAGATCGGCTGCACTCGTCGCGTGCACTACCAGAACCGTGCCCAATCCGAATGCCGCCATCGCGAAGGCCCATATGTAGCGCGGCTCAATGCGGTCGCCAAAGCTCGCCAGCAGCTTGCCGATCAATGTCGAGATTGCAAGAATCGACATCGCCGTGGCGGCTTCGGCCGGCGAATGTCCCAGATCTTTCAAATGCACCACGCCGTGCGCTTGAATCAACGAGAATCCGCAGCTAATTCCGATTGACGACACCAGCATCAGGATGAACGCGCGAAAAGATCGCTTCTTTGAAAGTCCACGCTTCGGTGGTAACGAATACGCCCTTGGGCCGCTTCGCGCCCGGTGCAAGCTCGGCCGCGGCGCCGCCATCGGGCACCTGGTCCATATCCGCGGGCTTTTCTTTCACCACGAAAATCACCAGAGTCGCTCCGATGGCGCCGAGCACCAGGAAGATCCACCATCCGTTGCGCCAATTTCCGTTTGAACCTGCGATCACTCGATTCAGGATCGGCGGCAGAATGAATCCGCCAATTCCGCCCCCGCTGTACATGAGCGACAACGCCAGCGCGCGTTTGCGGATGGACCACTGGGCGATTCCTTGCTGCTCGGCAATTGCTCCGCCCGCGCAGGGTCCGAAGCCAATCAGAATTCCGAAGGAGACCACGGCTTGCCAGCCCGTATGCACGAAAAGCGCCATCGAAAGCGCACCCAACATCGCAGAACAACTTCCGATCACGAGCATCTTTCGAACGCCGATTCGGTTGACGAGTGCCGCCACGGCCGTTCCGGGCAGCCCTACCATCAGCATGTAAAGCGAAAAAGCCAAGCCGAGCATCGCGCGATCCATGTGCAGATCCTTCGCCATGTAAGCGTTGATCACGCTCTGCCCGTAAGTCGGAAATCCAAGGTTGACGAGATAAATAAACCAGAACGCCGCCAGCAGCTTCCAGCCGTAAAATGCTTTTTTCTTCATGCTCCGGCTCCTTGACCGTTAGAGCTTATAACATATAAGGAGAATGTCAGCAATCGAAATGTCCCCAACCAAAACTGCGGAAAGCTACGCGGATCTGAAGCTTCTCATTGGCGGCGAATGGACGCCGCTCGGCGGCCGGGAGCACGAACCGGTGATGAATCCGGCTACCGGCGAATGCATCGGCGTGCTGCCCCACGCATCGAAGGCAGATTTGGATCGCGCGCTCGATGCTGCCGAGCAAGCTTATCCGATTTGGCGCGGCACGTCGCCGCAGGATCGCGGCAAAATTTTAAAACGTGCTGCGGATCTGATACGCGACCGAGCCGAGCACATCGCACGCATCGCCACACTTGAAGAAGGCAAGACCATCCACGAAGCGCGCCTGGAAATACCGTTCTCCGCGGATATCTTGGAATGGTTCGCCGAAGAAGGCCGCCGGGCTTACGGCCGCGTGCTGCCGCAACGCACTCCTGGCGTTCGGATGACTGTGTTGCGTGAGCCGGTGGGTCCCGTGGCCGCGTTCGCTCCGTGGAATTTTCCCGTTGGCAATCCGTGCCGCAAGCTGGGCGCGGCGCTGGCTGCCGGATGTCCTTGCATTATGAAACCCGCCGAGCACACACCGGCATCGGCGCTGGAAGTCGCGCGCGCATTGATGGATGCGGGACTGCCGAAAGGCGTGATGTCGGTTGTCTTCGGCGTGCCTTCTGAAGTATCCACGCATCTTCTAGCGTCGCCTGTGATCCGCAAAGTCTCATTCACCGGATCCACGCGAGTGGGCAAGCAGCTCATGAAGCTGGCTGCAGATGGCATGAAACGCACCACCATGGAGCTGGGCGGCCATGCACCGGTGATCGTCTTCGATGACATCGATGTCGAGAACGTCCTTGATCTTTCGGCCGCGTCCAAGTTTCGTAACTCTGGTCAGGTGTGCGTTTCGCCGACGCGCTATTACGTTCACGAGAAAATCTACAAGCAGTTCGTCTCGGGATTCGCGGCGCGCGCCGGTTCATGGCCGGTTGGCGACGGGCTGGTAGAAAAGAACAAAATGGGACCGCTCGCGCACTCGCTGCGCTTAAACGCGATGGAAGACCTCCTCGGCGATGCGAAGAAACACGGCGCGCATTTCGACGCAGGAGGATCGCGCATTCCCGGTCGCGGCTACTTCTGGGAACCCACCGTCTTATCGGACGTGCCGAACGAAGCGCGCATCATGAATGAGGAACCATTCGGACCTATCGCGATCATCAATCCGTTTTCCGATTTTGACGATGTCATCAAAGAAGCCAACCGCTTGCCCTACGGCTTGGCGGCTTACGCATTCACACGCTCCAATCGGACTGTGAATTTGTTAGGCGAACAGCTGGAAGCCGGCCTGGTTGGCATCAACAGCTATCTGATTTCGGTGCGCGACTCTCCATTCGGTGGCGTCAAAGAAAGCGGCCACGGCAGCGAAGAAGGCATGGAAGGCTTGGAGGCATGTCTGGTGACCAAGTTCGTCACGGAATCCTAATGTCGAACTTCGTTCGGATCGCGACTGAAGAGGCCTTCGCGCCGCCCGAGCTGATCGCGCGCTATCGCAAACTGCTCGACGATGGTTACGACGATCCCGGATTTCGCAGCCTGTGGGGATTTTATTCGGGAGCCAGTCCTCGCGCCACCGCACTGGCCGAGCGCATTCAGGATCTCGGCGATCGGCGTTTGCGCGATATGGACGATACCGGCATCGCGATGCAGATTCTTTCGCTCACCGCGCCGGGCGTGCAGGTTTTTGACGCGCCGGAAGCCACTGCGCTCGCGCGAGAGTTCAACGATCAGTTGGCTGATGCCATTCGCAAGCATCCCGACCGCTTTTCTGGATTAGCCGCCATTGCGCCCCAAGAGCCGGACTGCGCAGCCAAGGAACTGGAGCGCGGCGTGCGCCAGCTCAATCTCAAGGGCGCCATCCTTAACAGCCACACGCGCGGCGAATACCTGGACGATCAAAAATTTTGGGCCATCTTCGAAGCCGCCGAACATCTGCACGTGCCAGTGTATCTTCATCCCACAACACCGCCGAAGTCGATGATCGGTCCGTTCATCGAGCGCGGACTGGATGGCGCAATCTTCGGCTTTGCCGTAGAGACCGGGCTGCACCTGCTGCGCCTGATCGTGAGCGGCGTTTTCGATCGCTTCCCCAAGCTCCGCATAGTCGCGGGACATTTGGGCGAGGGCCTTCCTTACTGGCTCTTCCGCATCGATTTCATGCACGCTGCCATGGTGAAGGCCAATCGCTATGCATCTGTTCAGAAGTTGCAAAAGAAACCGAGTGACTACATCAGGGAGAACATGTACGTCACCACCAGCGGCATGGCGTGGGAGCCGCCGATACTTTATGCGCAATCAGTATTGGGCGTCGATCGCGTGCTTTATGCCATGGATTATCCATACCAATTCGTCCCCGAAGAAGTGAAGGTAACCGATAATCTTCCCATCAGCGATGCCGACAGAAAGAAGCTGTACCAGACCAACGCCGAGCAGGTGTTCGGGCTGCTTGGCCAGATATAATATTGCGCAGGCATTTATGCGATCTCTTCGGTTAGCGTCCGCCTTCGCTGCGCTGTTGCTCTCAACTCCCGCGAGCGCGCATCATTCTTTCGGGGCCGAATACGACGACTCCAAACCAGTGACGATCACGGGCGTTGTCACGCAGGTTGACTGGGAGAATCCTCACATTCATTTCTACCTCGACGTGAAGGATGATTCGGGCATTATCCCCTGGAAGTTTGAAGGCTTTCCGCCCAACATGTTGCGGCGGCAAGGCTGGACGCGTGAAACGATGAAGGTGGGGGATACGGTGACTGTGTATGGATGGCGCGCGCGCGACGGATCGAACTTTGCACACTCGCGCGAAGTAACCTGGGCCGACGGCAAGAAGCTGACATCCGGACCTCCGGCCAACACCGGCGGCAACTAGAGCACTCTGGCGCCCGCACGGGCGAACGCTCGTGCGTCGGCCGTCTGACTGACAAAAACCGCCGTCACACGTCTGGTCTGGAAATACGCCAGGCTTTCGCTTCCGCGAACGGATCGGCTGAACGATGCCTCCTCGGTAAGCGGGCGCAGATACACGGAATATTGGCTGCCGTCCTTGGTGTAAACCAAATGTAGAAAGATTTGTTTCTTCAGGAAACAAAGCCGCGCACGTTCCAAATGGTAGCCGGTGGTTCCCAGTGCCGTGATTGCCGATGCCGGCACGCCTTGCTTCTGGGCGAGAGAATCGATGGACGGCTGGTCTGTCAGCCAACGCCTCGGGTCGCTTCTTACGATTTCGCGCTCGTGATCCTGAGCTGCCGCGACACAGAGCGCGGGGGCGCTCCGAGGCCACAAGAAAAACCCAAGTGCGATGCTGGCCGCAATTGCGACAAATCTCCAACGCGGAATGCGCCTGCGCTGCCGGATCTGACCCCGCACGGTGGCGGCCACACGCGAGGTGTCGATCGGTTCCGCCAGAATGCTCTCCCGCACGCGCTGATCCAGTTCGTCGTCGGTCATCGATATGCTTCCTTGGCTTTCACGTCGGCCTTCACCTCTTTGATTGGCGGCGCTAAACTCTTTCTCAACTCCTGCCGGGCGCGGCTCAACCGAGACATAACGGTGCCGACCGGCAAGTCCAGAATTCCCGACACTTCCTGGCAAGTGAACCCTTCCACTACGGCGAGCAACAACACCGTTCGTTGCTCCAAAGACAACGCGTCCAGCGCCTCGGCGATTTCAACGGCCTCCTGCAACATCGGACGGACACTCTCCTGGGAGGGAAGGAAATCGCGGCGCGCTTTGCGCCCTGCGCCGTGAAATGCATTAAACAAGATGCGGAACAGCCAGGCTCGCGCATTAGTGCCGGTCTGGAAACCATGGAACCCGCGCCAGGCGAGCAGCATGGTTTCCTGCACGAGGTCTTCGGCGGACGAGAAGTCAAGCGTCAGGCGGCGAGCCACACGCAGCAGGGCCGCAAGGTGCGGCATTGCGATGCTCTCAAATTCCTCCTGCTGCGTGGGCACTTCGCTTCATTTTACAACCGCTAGTCGCTCTTTCTTTGCAGGTCGTCCAGCGCCGTTAGTACGTCCTTGCTATGCGGAGTCGGATCCACCTTGAGATACACCTTCCGAATCACTCCCTTCGGATCGATCAGGAACGTGTTGCGATTCGCAACCTGCATCTTGCCAAACGCCCCCAGCGAGCCGTATTGTTCTACGACTACGTGATCAGGGTCCGACAGCAGCTTGAACGTCAGGTTTTCCTTGGTGCAAAATTGCACGTGAGAATCTACGGTATCCAGGCTGACGCCCACGATCACCGCGTTCTTCTTGTCGAACTCAGGCTGATCGCGCTGGAAGTTGTGCGCTTCAATGGTGCAGCCCGGCGTCATGTCTTTGGGGTAGAAGTAAAGAACCACCCATTTGCCCTTGAAATCCTTCAGGCTCACCTCTTTGCCTTCCTGCGATTTCAACGTAAAACCGGGCGCCTTGGTTCCCTCGGCCGGCGGCGCATCGGCGGCGAACATTGCCGCGCCAGCCACCAGCATCAGCGCGCTCATGCCAAACAACAAAGTCTTCATTCTGGATTGCCTCTCTTTCAGGTTCGCCCAATTGGATGGGCCAACACTGACTATAATGCCGGCGGCGGCCCATTTCATCCGCCGTCCAGCGAAAAAACAAAATACAATCATTGGGGAGGTTTCGAATGCGCGCAAGATCCCTTCGTCTTCCAGCAATGCTGGCGATTGTGGCCGGGTTTGGGCTGGCTCAGACTGCAACGAAAAACTGGACCCCTCCAAAGACATCCTGGGGCGATCCTGATTTAGAAGGGACCTGGACCAGCGACGACCAAAGGGGCGTGCCATTTGAGCGTCCTGCGAAGTTTGGCACTCGCAAAACGCTAACTGAACAGGAACTGGCCGAGCGCGTAAAGGAGAACGAGATTCTGGCGAACGTGATCGATTCGGGCGACCGGCCCAACGTTGGTTACTGGGCGAGCCAAAAGGGCAAGGGAGTGGATGAGGCTGCAGCCCCCGCCAATTTTCAGGAATTTGCTCGCAGATCATCCCACCAGACGTCGCTTGTGGTGGATCCGCCGGATGGCCGGGTTCCGCTGACCGAAGCAGGGAAAGCCCTGGTAGCTGCGGCGGCGGCACAGCGAGGCCAGCTGCCTGGGTCCTGGCTCGATCTGACGATGTACGATCGCTGCATCACGCGCGGTGTGGCTGGATCGATTTTCCCCGTCATCTACGGGAACGGCACGCAGTTCATTCAGACCAAGGACATGGTGGCGATTCGCTACGAGATGATTCATGAGACGCGCCTGGTGCCCATGGACGGGCGGCCCCATCTGCCCGCGAAACTGCGCAGCTACATGGGCGATCCGATCGGCCATTGGGAAGGCAACACGCTGGTGGTGGAAACCACCAATTTCATCGGGGGACACCTGGGAATCGGCGGAAACGGAAACGGGGCTCCCTATAGTGACCAGTTGAAACTGGTGGAGCGCTTCACACGCACTTCGGACAAGAGCATTCAATATGAAGTCACGGTCACCGATCCAGTGACGTACAGCGCGCCGTGGACCGTAGCTTTTCCAATTACCAAGGAGCCGGGTTACCAGATCTTCGAATATGCTTGCCATGAGGGCAACTATGCGATGCATAATCGATTGAGCGCGGCGCGGGCCGAGGAACGAAAAGCGGCGGCGAAAGCGGGAGGACATTAAACTGGCGCAAGCATCGATACAACTTGGTCCCATCGGAATCTGGACTCGCCAACTGGAGGATCAGCCAGCGGCAAAGGCGCAGGAGACTGCCCACGAGCTGGAGGAGCTGGGGTACGGCGCTTTGTGGTTTGGCGAAGCTCTAGGGCGTGAAGTGCTTACCAATGCGGGCCTGCTGCTGGCGGCGACCAAGCGAATAGTGATTGCCACTGGGATCGCGAACATTTATGCGCGCGATGCGCTGGCAATGGCGTCGGGGCAGAAGACTCTGGCGGAGGCGTATCCAAATCGATTCTTGCTGGGTCTGGGCGTGAGCCATGTTCCGCTTGTGGAACAGTTGCGGGGGCATCGTTATGAGAAGCCGGTGGCGACGATGCGCGAGTATTTGGATGCCATGGACAAAGCGCCGTATAGTTCCGTGCCTCCCACGACGAAGCCCGCGCGTGTTCTTGCGGCGCTGGGCCCGAAGATGCTGGAGCTATCGGGTGAACGCGCGGATGGCGCACATCCTTACAACGTGAATGCGGAACATACGGCACAAGCGCGGAAGATTTTGGGACCGCAACCTTATCTGTGTCCCGAGCTGGCGGTGGTGCTGGAGACGGATCCGGAGAAGGCGCGGGGGATCGGGCGTGCGTTCTTGGGCTTCTATCTGACGCTGCCGAACTACGCCAACAATTTTCTGCGGCTGGGGTTTGAGGAAGCCGACTTCAAAGATGGAGGAAGTAATAAACTGATCGACGCGATCATTGCCTGGGGCGATTTGAACGCGATACGCGATCGGATTCGCGAGCATCATTCAGCGGGCGCGGACCATGTTTGTATTCAAGTGCTGACCGCCGATCCCAAGGGGCTGCCGTTGCGGGAGTGGCGTGAGCTGGCGTCCGCTTTACTGCGCTAAAGCGGGCTAGCGAAATAGATCCTGTTCCGGTTTGCGCAGCAGCGAACGGACAGAGCCTTCGGCAGGTTGAAACTCGAAGCCGCGAATTAGCGCGACAGGACATCCGGCGTCTTTCTTCATCACCAGGCCAGCCGCGGCGGCAAGTTGATCGGCCACTGCAATGATAGTGCTCGCCAATTTCCGGCCGTGACGATCCGTGCGGCCGCGATGATCGTCCAAGGGGTCGAGACCGGCTACGCCGATGGCAACATCGACCAGTCCTTCGCGCCAGGGACGGCCGAACGTATCAGTGATAACGACGGCGCCGCATCCCAGGGCAGTACGAAGCAAGTGCGCTGACGCGTCGGGATCAGCGGGAAGGATGGTGGCGAAATCATCGTCCGGGACGTTCGATTGATCGACACCAGCGTTCGCACAAACGAAACCATGCTGCGTTTCCGAGATGATGACGCCGCGATCCATTTTCACAATGCGGTGCGATTGAGAAAGGATCAGTTCGATCAAGCGCGCATCTTTCTTCCATTCGGCCGCCCAGGACTGCGCCAGCGATGAAGGCCGGATGGTGCGAAGATCGACGATGGCGCCTTCGGCTTTGGAAACAATCTTCTGCGCCACGGCCAGCACAACAGTTTGATCGATTTCGGCCGCCGCATTATGGATTAGCGCTGCCAGATCGTCTCCCGGCCGCACTTCAGGCAGCGAAGAGAGCGCGACTATTTCAAGGCGCATGCGGATCGCAAGAAGGTGGA
>Ga0302325_10029103_pt1 | contig 11416 bp, 8 predicted proteins | sample Palsa_T0_2_FD_201948 | JGI IMG/M metagenome (GOLD analysis project Ga0302325, IMG submission 201948) | Peat permafrost microbial communities from Stordalen Mire near Abisko, Sweden - Palsa_T0_2 | ecosystem: Environmental > Terrestrial > Soil > Palsa > Peat permafrost | place: Sweden: Abisko... | reverse complement strand
GGAAAAGCCGCTGCCTTCGCGATGACTGCCGAGCACGAATAGATCCGCCGCGCGCATCAGATGCTCGATTCTCTCGTGCGGGACGCGCCCCAGGAGGTGTACGCGTGCGCGCAGCAGTGGATCCCGTGCGATTCGCGCCTGTACTGCGCGCAGGAGTGGGGCGACACCAAAGCAACAGTACAGCTGCAATCCGGGCAACACTTGTGCGGCCTCACTGATGCCGCCGAGCACCGTCAGTGGGTCTTTGTTTACGTCGAGGTGCCCGACCCATAGAACAGCCGGATCGCCTCTGATATCAGTAGCGCGGCGCGCCTCCTCCTGATCCCCGGGAGTAAATCGGCTTGTCGACTCGGGGATGGCGTACAGCTCCGTGCTTGGGTCAATAAGGCCGGCATCTACGAAGGGCCGCGCCTGATCCAAGGAGCAAAATGTGATTCCTGCAGCGACGGACATCCCGCGTCGCCACAGCGCTCGCCGCCACAGGCGCGGCGGCCTACTGGCATGGTCCTGCAGGACAATGGGAATGCGCGAAACCATCGCAGCGAGCGCGAGTACATCCTGATGAAAGCCGAGGCCGTGCACGTGGCAGACATCCGGGGCGAGAGTGCGCAGCAATTCGCCAAGAGCGCCGTTGTGGTCGCTCCCGGGCGACGCGTGGCCGAATGGCAGAAAGTGGTAGCGTACGCCCCTGCGGTCCAGCTGCTGCAAATGCGCACATGCCTGGATTACCGACACGCGAATGCCGGCCTTGCGGGCTGCGTCAGCCACGTCGACGAGAGACGGCCACGCCACCAGCAGCTCCTCCGGCAGGCGTCCTGCCGGGTCATTGAAGAAACTAATCTGGGCGACGTGCATGGGCGGGGTGCAACGAGAGCGTTACAGGCTCATGACGCGCGGGTCCCAATGACGGACGAGTTTTCTCGAAGCGCGCAGCTCCCAGGGGTCATCGTATTTGCGATAGCGATAGCGCCACGACGCCAGCGTTCGTAGGGCGGATTTACCCCACGCGGACGCGCGGATGTCCATGATGGTCGGGAATCGGCAGCCCAGAACGGTCGTGAAATCGACGATTCGCTGCCGCAGGCGCGCGGAGAGCCAAGGTGCATCCTTGTGGCACCAGTAGGCGAGCCATTCTGGGCTCGCCCATTCATCTGCTGTACCCGGAAACACGACGGGACGACCTGCGCAATCGCGAAGCTCCTGCGCCTTGGGCTGAGCACCGTGCGGCGCGTCCTGCCGCGGCAGCGGGGTATAGATGTAAATCATGACCTCCGTTGCGGGGTGCACCTGCTTGATCAGGCGGATGAACTCGAAGGTTTTTTCGGTCTCGCCCTCCGGATCCTGCGGCGGCGCTAGCATGAAAGACAGCTCTGGCACGACACCATGGCTGCGGCATTTCTCTATTGCCGCCAGAGTCTGATCGGAGCGTGTGCCTTTGCGGATATCGTGCAGCAGCCAATCGCTGGGCGACTCCGCACCAATGTAGGCCATGCGCAGGCGGCTCTTCTTGACGAGCGCCCAGGAGCGCTCCGATAGATTCGCCAAAGCATCGGAGCGTGCAAAGCACCACCACGGCAGCTCGAATTTCGCCATCACTTCAAGGAGTGGCACCATGTCGACTTCGCGATCGAAGAAGTTGTGATCGTAGAACTGGATCGAGTCGACGCCGAGCCGGTCGCGCAGAAATCCGAGGTCCTGCTCGAGCCGCGCCGCCGGCGGCAGTGCCATTTTGCCGCGGAACATTGTTGCGACTCCGCAGAAGGTGCAGCGAAACCGGCACCCGAGCGCCGCCTGATAGCCCGCGGTGTGCATCCCAAGGTAGGTCTTGGGCAGATATTGCCGCGGATTTTGCAGTTGCTCGTAGGGAAGCATCCCCGCGAGGCTGGTGGCGGAGAACACGCGGTGCGGGTTATGCACGATCTCGCCGCCGCGGCGCCAGGTCAGGCCGCGAATCGCGCCGAGCGCCTCATTCGCGCCGGCGCCAAGAGCATCCAGAAGCTCAACAAAGGTAGTCTCGCCCTGGCCCCTCACCGCATACCCGACGTACGGCGCGCGCAACGCAGCATCCGGACAGACGGTTGGGAAAGCGCCTCCCCAGATGATCGGTAATGCCGGGCGCTGCGCATGGATCGCTTTTGAAACTGCAATGGCCGAAGTCAGCTGCGGGCCGCCCATGACCGTGACCCCGACGGCGTCGATGCGCCCCGCATCGAGCGCGCGCACGGCGGTGGCGACAAAGTCGCGATCGACGTTGCCGTCGATCATGGTCGCTGCGTACTTGCCATGAAGGGACGCCGACAGACTCAGAATCGCGAGCGGGAAGCGCGCATGGCGCCGTCCCGTGATCGTCGGATTGATGAGGAGGATTCGTGGCGCTGGATTCATGAGAGCCTCTGCGCCGGGACAATCCAGCGTGTCAGCAGCATCTCGACGGGCCATCGATAGTCATCCTGCATGCAGCGGTAGCGCGCAAGCTGCTGCAGGAGCTTCTTGCCACGCGAGGCGCGCTTCCACGCGAGGTCGTGGAAAAACTTGAAGCGCTCGATGAGCTTGAATTTCTCGCGCGTGACCCATGGGCCCGGCAATCCCGCGACGTAGTCGAATTGCGCCCACGCCTCGAGCGTCTGCGGCAGGCGAAAGCCGCGGGCCACGGCTTCGATGACGAGCTCGCTGCCCGGGTACGGCTTGAAGTAGTAGATCGGCGTTAGGAAATCCGGGCTCAGCGATCGCAGTCTCTTCGCGCAGTCGAGTGTCGCCTGAATGCTTGCGTCGCTTTCGTCGGGGAAACCGACGATGAAGGGAAAGTGCCCGGCAATATCGTATTTGAGCATCTTCTCGGCGGTGTGAAACACCTGCTCAATCTTGATGTCCTTGCGAATGCGCTTCAGCATTTCGTTGGATCCGGACTCAACGCCGACCAGCAGCCGGCGCAGACCGGACTGCTTGCAGCGTGCCCAAGTTTCCTCCGGCAGTCGCACGCCTTGGTCGGCACGCATGGTCGCCGCCCAGGTGATTCTCATTCCCGACTCGACGATGCGATCGGCCAGTGCCTGCACGCGATCGCGCCGCGTGAAGAAGGTCTCGTCCTGAAAATTGACGTCATCAAAATGGTATTGATCCCACAGCTCTTTCAAGCGCAGCGCCATCCGCGTCGGCTCGAGCCCAACCCATTTGCGGCCGTAGACGAAGGGGTCCGAGCAGAATGCGCAGCGAAAGTTGCAGCCTTGCGAGGAGATGTAGTCGAGCTGGCGCTTGCCCTTGAGCTTGAAATAGCGCTCCACCGGAATGAGCCCATAATCGTGCGCCCGGAATCTGTCGAGCGGCGCGAGCGGCCGCGAGGGATTCTCGTGGATGGTTCCGTCAGGCAGCCGCAGCGTGCATCCGGCACAGCCTTGCAGAGAGTGGCCTTCCGCGAGTCGCTGGACGATTTCGGCAAACGTCTCCTCGCCCTGGCCGCGCACGGTGACATCGACGGACGCCTCGAGCAGACACTCACGGGAGAACATCGAGGGATGCCAGCCGCCCCAGATGACCGGCAGGTTCGGCCGCGCGCGCTTCGCCGCGCGCGATATACGTAGCGCATCGGAGATCGGCGCTCCCGTGAGTACCGTGACCCCCAAGCACAACGCCGTATCGATGTGTGACAGGAGAGTGTTTTCCGCATCCGGATCCAGACGGCCGTCTATGGTCACGACCTCATAGACTTCCGGGTCGAGCTCCGAGCCGATGGCGAGCAGCGCCAGCGGCATGGTGAAGAAAACAGCCTGGGGATTGTAGAGCACGATCTTGATCCGCCGCCCGGAGGGCGGCGCAGACGGTCGTGTGCCATTGCCGTCAGCTTGCGCAGCGCTCATGTCGGCCCTCTTGGGCCCGGCGGCGTGAGCTTGAATATCGCCAAGCGCTCATTGACGAAGCGGCGCTCGGCGAGCACGGCGATTGCAAGGCCATGCTTTCGGAACTCTTCGAGAAAGTGGCGCGCATCACCAAAGCTCGACAGCAGCACGAGCGCGCATCCGCCGGGCTTCAGGTGCTTGGGAAGCCCGGCCGCAAAGCGCTCCGCGACGTCACTTGAACGCCACGCGCGGTCGCGGTCATCGCGCGGCGTGCCGCGCAGGAAGGGCGGATTGAAGACAATGAGATCGAAGCGTTCTGACTGCAGGGGTGCGAATAGGTCGCCGTGGCGCACTTCGATCTTGTGCTCCAGATGATTCAGGCGCGCATTGATCCCGGCACAGCGAACCGCGGCGGCATTGATGTCCACCGCCACGACGCGGCGCGCATGACGTGCGGCGAAGACCGCGCAGACCCCGCAGCCCGTACCCATGTCGAGAACTTCCGCAGCGCGGTCGACGCGGGTCGCATCGAGCAGCGACGCGAGGAATGCACCGGTGCGCGGCACCTTCGGATTGAAGACGCTCGGCGTGACGATGAAGGGCACGCCGAGCACCCGCTCGAGAAGGAAATCGTCGTAGCGGTCCTTCCCCGTAAGCTTGTACGCCAGGGTCATCGCCTTGCCGATGAGGCGGCCGGTGAGCGCGCGGTGCGCAGGCCGCATCAGCTCCGCGACCGACCGCACGCGATCTTCGTGCGTGAGATCAAGCATGTGCTTTCGGCTGCAACAAGAAATTGGAGATGTGAGCGCCTGGCTCGCGCCATAGTGAGCACACGCACCTTTCGCATTCGGAACGCGCGCCGTGGCGAATGTCCTGGCGCAATCCAAGCATCGAGTCACTGTTGAGGGCTTTCTCGAGATCCTCGCGCACGCTGGCATCGGAAGGACCGGCAATGAAGAAGCAGGGGTTGACACGGCCGTCAGCAGCGATTACCGCGGAGAATTCGGGTGCGTTGCAGCGCACTGGCGGAAACTCTGCAGCACCGCAGACGGCGGTGAAGTATTGGTGAATGTGCCGCAAACGGTGCGCGCTCTCCGCGATGAATCCCGAGCGGAAGGCGTCGGCGTAGTCGCTTTCCATGGTGCACAGAATCTGCTCGAGCTTGGGGAGGTCAGCGTGCTCGAGGGCGAGGTCGGCGCTGAAGCCGGTGCTGCGGCCGAACGCATGCGGGCTCGCCACGTCGACTGCAAGAAACGAAACCTGCCGGGCGCCGGCTTGTCGCGCCAGATCGACGAATGCGGGAAACTGCTGATAGTTGGCGCGCTGGACAGTAACGCGTACGCCAACCGGAACACCAGTGGCCGCCGCTGCGCGGATGCCCGCGCACACCTTGTCAAATGCGTCCAATCCCCGAATGGCGGCGTAGGTCTCACGATTGGTGCCATCCAGCGATACCGTGATGGCGTCAAATAGCTGTCCCGCGCGGCGCGCGTGCTTGAGGAGCGATAGGCCGGAGGTCAGGAGCCACAGCTGCATGCCGCTGGCCCTCAGCAGCTGCGCGATCTCCGCCCATTCGGGGTTCATGAGCGGTTCGCCGCCTGAGAGCAGGACTACCCGGGTTTCCAGGCGAGCAAGGCTCGGCAGCAGGCGCGTGACCGATTCCAGGCTCATATTGTCGCGGCCATGGCGCCAGTAGTCGCAGGTGATGCAACGTGAATTGCAACGCTCCGTGAGGTAGAGCGTAGCGAGGGGCAGACGTTCGAGCCGCGGACCGAAGTGCAATGGCATGCCAGGCAAGATGCTCACCTACTGTGTGCGGGCGAGTTCACGTACCCCGAAAAGTGCCTTTGAACGCAGGGCAGGTATTTCCATACGATCTCAAGCAATGCTGCGCCCAACACATGCACGGGTTACGATCACACCGCAGCTGCGTGCGCATTCGTATGGCGCCACGCGGATGCAATAGTCCTGACATCAAAAGCTGCGCCGACTGTGCGGCGTACACGCGCGGGGAACGCCACGGGTACCCCAAGCGATGAGTTCCCCGCGTTGCGCAAAAGGTTCAGCGCCTGCGGATGATCAATAGTTAGTCCATGGATCGTCCGAACAGTGCTACCACGCTGGCGCCCGAGGTTCTAAGGGTTCGGCATTGCCGATATGCCGGAGGGCCTAACGACGGCTAAGAACTTCGGCGACGTTTCGCGACGCGCTACGCCATAGGCGCGCCGCTCGGATACGTTGCCAAGCCCGCGGCTATCAGGTAAAACTCCGCTCTCCTTGGGGAGTAGTCGCCCGGCGTGACCGGGCCGTACGTCAACACACTTGGGCTGCGGCTCGTGGCGTGCGGGGCCTTCGGGCATGGCGAGACCAACGGCAGGACCTCCGGCAGCGAGCGGCGGGGGTGCCCGGCCGTGGTCTGCGGCACGCTCGGCCTGGAGTCTCCCGGTGGAATCTTTCCTGGTTTCGGTTTCGACCGTGGCAATCGCCGAGATGGGCGATCGTACGCAGTTGCTGGCTTTGATGCTGGCCGCACACTTCCGCAAGCCCTGGCCCATTCTGACAGGCATCTTCTGCGCGACACTCGCCAACCATGCGTTGGCCGGGCTCATTGGCGTGCATCTCGGGCGCTTCCTGACGCCCGCGCTACTGGACGGCGTTGTCGGGGTGAGCATGGTGGGCATGGCTCTGTGGGCGCTCAAGCCCGACAAGCTGGAGGAAGGTACGGCCAGTGTGCGCCGCACGAGCGCCTTTGCCGCGACCGCCATCGCGTTCTTCATCGCAGAGATGGGCGATAAGACGCAATTTGCGACGGTCGCGCTTGCTGCGGCGTATTCCAATCTTGCCGCGGTAGTTGCCGGCACGACTGCGGGCATGTTGCTGGCCAACGCGCCGGTGGTGTTTCTCGGCAAGGCTTTCTCGGAGCGCCTGCCGCTGAAAGCGATCCACTACGTCGCGAGTTCTCTGTTCCTGATTCTCGGCGTGGTATTTATCTTGCGCGCTGTCCGTTACGCCGGCTAGCCTCGGCCGGCTTCAATAAACGATGGACGATCGCGGTCGCGCACTGCATCGATCAGACCCGCGCAGCGGGCTTCGAGCGGCGAAGCGTCCCAAAAGCAGCCGTTTGCCAAACGTTCGGCGGCTACTGGGCGCAGCGCGCCCTCAAGAATTGTCTTTTTCATTAAATCAAATATGCTGCGGAGTGTCCGGCGTACCACGCGTTGAGCAGTGATTACACCTCCAAATAAAATATTTTGTGAGTTGCTCATTCCCCCCATGACCTGCGTCTGCCATTTGCTCTTCAAATGGTCATTCAAGCTGCGCCGCGCTCGCAGCGGGCTGTCGACCGCAGCTCACCCGTCGCGTGACGATGATGCGCATGTTATGGCGCCTAGGTGCGGCCGTGCTGCTCGCCGCGAGTGTTGCGCGGGCGGCGGATCCTGCCGCGCCGGGGGTTTCCGGACCGGGAAGCATGTCAAAGCAGGCGGCGAGCGGCGCCAACGAGCAGCCGAATTCAAATCGCCTGTACGTCGAGCAGATCGCGTTTCGCGGCAATCGCGCGTTGCCGCTACGCACACTCGAAGCGGTCGCGGCGCCGTATTTGGGGCGCGATCTCAGCGCCGCTGACATTGAGGAGCTGCGCGACGCGTTGACGCATCGGTATACCGAACACGGCTACATCAACTTGGTCGGGGCAGCAGGATTTGAACCTGCGACCCTCTGCTCCCAAAGCAGATGCGCTACCAGACTGCGCCATGCCCCGACCGCAGCGCATCCTAGCACCTCGGAGACCACGCGCAACCTAACGCAATGTCGCGCCTGAAATGTGCGCGTTGAAAGGCGCTTTTCCGAGCAAAAAATCGGATAGCCTAAGGATGCCGCGGCGCATGAGTGCACAAAGCGCCTCGGCCGGTCGCGATAGCCGCAACGCGGAATTTCACGCAGCGTCAAACAGGCCGAAGCCATGCCGCCGAACCGAAATCGAGGCACCCGCAGCATTGACAAGCCCGACGAGGGTGATGTGTGCTGGCTAGGATCAATTCCGGCGAATGATTCGATCAAACAGGCTGGCGCTGTTATTTGAGTCCACAATGGGACGGAACACGTCCCCAGTGCGGCGGACGGAACGATCTTGAGTGTGCTGCTCAGAATTCTTAGACGACAGATGCAGCACCAGCTGCAGGCCTTGTTATACCAAGGATGCGAGTCATACGCCGCGACGCTCGACCTCATGCCAGGCTCGCTGCAACAAACGGTCATCCAGGCGCACCGTTGGTCGCATCCGCTGAATATCCGTCGCAAGTACGCATAAGCAAATTTGCGGGAACGGCATTTGAGTCGTACGACCCACGGTCATAACGCGGCGCGGCGACGCTCTTGTGCTGCAGCCTCGTGACTCCCGGATGCGGCTTCTGGCCGCCCGAGTGCTCCTCCGGATGCGCAAAAGGGCGAGTTCATTGCGATCGGAGGCCTGCAGCCGCTAAAGTGTGCAAGCTGTAGCATCGTTTTGCAGTATGATTTGAACGCGGGGCGCTAACCGGCCGCGGCGCGGTAAGTCTCTGATTTAAAAGGGCGCCCGTAGCTCAGGCGGATAGAGCATCGGCCTTCTAAGCCGAGGGTCGCAGGTTCGAGTCCTGCCGGGCGCGCCAGTCGCGCAATGTAGACGATGGTGGACGTAGCTCAGTTGGTAGAGCCCCGGGTTGTGGTCCCGGTTGTCGTGGGTTCGATCCCCATCGTCCACCCCATTTGCGGGTGATTGGAAATGCAAGCTTGGGCCGTTAGCTCAGTTGGTAGAGCAGGAGACTCTTAATCTCTTTGTCGTAGGTTCGATCCCTACACGGCCCACCATTAAACACAGCATTTTCGCGTAATCGCGATTTTGCAGATTCTTTTGAGTGACCAGTGAGTGACCAATTCGTAGTCAAGCGCACTGTCGTGACGCGTGATGTGAGAACTATAGATCGGTAGAGTCCCTGTGAGCGTACGAGCGCGGGGCGGATGGCACTCCTCCGCCTCCCGGAGCGCCAACCGACCCTCCAGATCCTTACGATAGCCGGGAGCCCGTTTGCGCTCGGGATCGGCATCGGCAGGGAGCGCGCCGCTGGAGCGAATCTGGCGAGCAAACGCCGCACCCGCCGCGTATTCATCTCAGAACTGCTCCGTCCACGGGCGGAGATCGACATCGAAAATTGCGACCGAGAGAGGTTCTGCTCCAGGCTGCCTTCTCGTGTGCGTCGCGCCGCTTGTGAACGACGCTGAGGTCCAGAAATTCGTGCGGAACGCTGCCGCTGCCACCGTGGCGCTGGTGGAAGGTCGTTTCCGGGACGGGATCAGCGCAGGAGAGATCCCCTCTGATTTTCCCGTAGCCGTGCGCGCGAGCCAAGTCATGGATTTGGGTCGCGGTCTGAGCATGCGTGCGCAGATGGGCACGCCGCGCAAGAAGCTCCTCAAAGATGCCGAGGAAGCGGCCGACTTGGTGCTTCTGCCGCGGCGCGTCTGACGGGTTATCGGAAACAATTCACTGAGAAATGACCATGACTCCATTCAGGAAATATGAGTATGAATATCCAGTGCTCGATGATGCGATTCCGGTATGAAGCACGCAAGCAACCATCGCTGCAACGCAAATAAATCCGATTGTTTATGCGCACAGCAAGGCTGAGGATTCCCATTGCGGGAGCCGAACTCCGCGATCTCTATAATCCGACAACTTGCAGGGAGGGTAGAACGTGACCTTGCTCAAAGCAGCTGCGCAGGGGCTTGAGGATCGCATTACGGCGATCGCCGAGCGCGCATACAAGAAGTATCGAAAAGCCGTCCATCCCATTTATGGGGTCAAGGGTGAGAATCCCGCGCATATAGGAACATGTTTCTTTCTGAAGGTGGGTGCTCACCGCTATGTGGTTACCGCGGCGCACGTCATCGATGAAGCCGAAACGTCGACGTATGGTGCGTAAAACGAATGCCATAGATCGGCACAATCGCTGTCCGAGATCTCACGCTGCATCTTGGCGCTGACCAAGCACAGGCGGCGCATAACGCCGCCGGCACATCGGCACCCAAGCGCATGGGCCGGGACCTCTGAAGCCCCGGTAAAGACTTTGAATAGCATTTGAGCAAAATTAGTGTCGTTCTCCTTAGCGAAAGCATCCGGATTCGCTCGGGCAATGTTACGGATCTGCGTCATTGTTGCTGTCAGATCGACGCCGAGAGCTGCTATCGAGGACTTAAATGCGGTCGGGTCCAGGCCATGCTCCTTCGCTTTGGCTACATACGCGGCTGGGTGAACTACTTCGCCATTGGCTACTCGAGCCGGTGCTTCCAGTTCGTTAAGCGTTGGGTGGAAGTGAAAGTGAGGCGACATTTGATGCGAGCCCGGAAACGCCGGGGCCTCGGTTGGGAACGATGGACTACGCAGTGGTTGCACGAAAATCTGGGGCTGTTCAACGGCTACCGATTGCGACGCGACCTGCGCAGAGTCGTCTCGGTCGAATAGGTCCTATAAGCCGTGGCAAGAAGCGAACAGGTGAGCGTAGTGCGAGAAACTCGCACGCTACGTTCGATGCGGCGGGGGCTGGAAACGTGATCATGGCAGCCGGATTGAGGGCCACCGCGAAAGCGGCGGAACACCCACCGGAGCCTACAATTGGCGCGCCAGTCCTCGACCCGATCACGGAAAGGCCGGCGCGGTCTTCTTGCAGAGGATTTGTGGAGCTTTAAAGCAAAGGTCTCGGCACGAAACCGGGACTTCGCAACACGCTTGACGACTCCTTACGATTGATCGGCGCGCTCGCCCTTTCGGGGACCGTTTATGAGCCGCAGGACCAATGCCCTTCTATCTAATCGTTAGCGGGACTTGGCATAGGCATGGCGGCTTTTGGGCCAGCCATGCAAGAGCCGGCAACGACTGAATTCTTGGGACGCTTGGTGCGCCGTCTGCTTATGTGATATCGGCCGCTCGTGGCATTCCTTTGACAGCCGTGGACATCATTAGTTAATCGGCGTAGAACCCGAGCACTCGCTCTCAATTACAAATGAATAACGCCGTGCCGGGGAGATGGGCGTCGCATGCGATTCCGTCGGGCCGCAACTGCGTCCACGGTGCGGTACGTCGTTCTCTTCGAGCGATCAATCCGTACTTGTTGAGGTAACACAATGAGCATCGTCGACCTCTTGAATCCCATCACGGGCACCGCGGGCGCAAACGGTGCCTACGGCAACCCAACTGGGACCAATGGGAGCGCCGGCGCCGCCGCTTATACCGGCACCACTGGGAATTACGTTTTCAACTATACGCTGATAACGGGCGGCAGCGGCGGCTATGGCGGCAGCGGCGCCAACTACGCCAGCGGCGGCAACGGCGGCAACGGCGGCAGCGGCGGCGCGGGCGCCGATCTCTCGTCGGGCTCGACGCTGACCAACGAGGCCGGCGGCAGGATCACCGGCGGAGCCGGCGGCAACGGCGGCAACGGCGGCTACCACGGCAACGGCGGCTACGGCGGCTACGGCGGCAGCGGCGGCACAGGCGTTTCTCTCTCGGGAGGTACGCTGACCAACGACGGCACTATCACGGGCGGAGCCGGCGG
>Ga0302325_10029101_pt1 | contig 11417 bp, 9 predicted proteins | sample Palsa_T0_2_FD_201948 | JGI IMG/M metagenome (GOLD analysis project Ga0302325, IMG submission 201948) | Peat permafrost microbial communities from Stordalen Mire near Abisko, Sweden - Palsa_T0_2 | ecosystem: Environmental > Terrestrial > Soil > Palsa > Peat permafrost | place: Sweden: Abisko... | reverse complement strand
GACCCCGTGTCCACGAGAACCGGACACGCAGGAGGAGGCCTTCGAGCCGAAGAGGTCGCTGCTGCCCGCCGGAAGCGGCGACCCATGATGCGCGTCCCACGTCGCCGCATTGCCGCACCCGCGGCCACCCGGGACGCTGCGGAGAGGTCGCTGCTCGCGCGGAAGGCGGCCACGACCTCCGCGGCCACCGCGTCGTCCCTTTCGGACAATCCGGGCGACGAGATCCATGGGGATCTGTTGACTTCTCTTCCCGAGGAAGGGTCGCCGAAGGCCGGGAGCGGCGCGAGCCCGCGGTCTGTCGCCAATCCGTATGTTCGGCGGGCATCGGCGCGATGACGAAAGCACTGGCTCTTCCGGCGGATTGCGCAGCCAGACTCGCGGTCAGCGTCGACTACGTCTCGTGGTGACGGACCCTGCTCCGCGGTCTACTGTGCTTCGACCTTAGGCACTGTAAACGGCGAGCAACTCGATCGCGAACGCTGTCGCATTCGCCGCCGCCTGGTGCCGCCAGCCGCGTCGGTCGCTCTCGGCCTTGTCGTCCAGCGAGTCGGAGATGCCCCTGATCAGCAGAGACTGAGCCCGCGGGAAACGGTGAGCGGCAGCGAGGAACCCGGCCCCCTCCATCTCGACCGCGACGGCTCGTGGAGCCGCATCCCCAAGCAGCTCAAACGTGTGTGACTTGGCGGACGCGACCACCTTGCCGCCAGCGGCGATCGGCTCAACGTGGACCCGTGGAAGGGGGCCGTCGGCGGAAACGGGAGAGGTTGTGAGCACGCGCTCGTGCCACGCCTCACTCGTGGATACGGCGATCGCCCATTGCAACAGGCGGTGGCTCGGGACCTGCTGTAGGGGTCGGACTCGAAAGCCAGCTTCGGTGTCCTTGCCCACTTCGTAGTCATGCACTCGATCAGCAACCACGACGTCGCCAAGCGCTACTGACGGATCGAGACTTCCCGCGATCCCGACGAACAGCACGACCTGGGGATCGAAGGTCATGATTGCACCGACGGTTGCGCTTGCCGCTTGGTAGTTTGTCTGGCTGGTCGCGACAGCTGCGAGCTGCCAGTCCGTGTACTTGCCCTCGAAGCGACTCGTGAGATACACCGACTCGTCCGCAGCAGGTCGCAGGACGACCGGAGAATGCACCTCCAGCTGCCGTCGGACTTGGAGCAACTCGTCGCGGATCGCGCACAAGATGACCGCTCGTTGTTCAGAGCGCGTTCCGCTGTCGAGGGCCCGATTGTCAGCAATGCGATGCAGTCTCTGCGCGCCATCAACGACAGGCTGGTCGAGAAGCAACGTCGTCCATCCGGCCCGCCACGGTGATCGCTCGCGCTCAGCCAGACCCAACGCTGCTCCCGCCCGCAGCACGGCTGGCGCAAAGCAGAAGCGCTCCACGGCGTCCAACTTGGCTGCGCTTAGTTCCTGCATGCGCTCCTGCGCCGACACGATCTCACGGCGAAGCTCGGCCGCTCGGTCCGCGTTGCGCATCGCGACCGTCGGATCCTTTGGCACCACGGGCAGCTTTGCGAGTGCCCGCGGCAACTTGTGGCCGAGTCGCGACTCCTTTCCTGCCTTGTGCAGTAGCCGGGCCGCGGCCGCCATGTCCCCGTCGGCGGGAGCGTCGCCCTTACGAAGCAGGGCATCGATGCGTGCTGCGTCGGCTCGCAGATCGGCATCGAGCTGGGGGGCCAACGCGGCTAACGCTTTCAGCACGGCGTCGCGTTGTGCGCACCAGTTGTGTGAGCCGTCGATGCTCGCCGCCTGACTGCGACGCAGCTCACGCTCAAGGCGGGCTTGCGTCAGGCGCATCTCCTCCTGCTCGGCGTGGATCCGACGCCAGCGCGGCGGGGGTCCGTAGGCCTGCACAAATCGTCGGAATAGTTCGTAGGGGCCATGTGCCGCGAGGGCTCCGGGACCGATGATTAACAGATTGCGATCCCAAAAGGACACGATAGCCAGGCACGGGAGGTCGGCCTCTTCGAGTCTGAAGTACCGTGCGATTTCGGATGCACTTGAGGTGAAGCCCGCACGCGCTTGGCGCTCATCGACTGGCTCGGGCGCGCGCCAGAAGGCTGCGGCGTCTGGTTCAACCACTGGATAGGCATTCCAGAAGCGCTTACTCCAGTCCGACGACTGGCCGAGATGACTCCCGCCGAGGCCAGACGATTGCAGCGCCTTGGGCTCCTTCGGCGCCTTGATCCACATCGGTCTTTCGTCGGGCGGCTGCGGTGCAAGCACCATGATCGAGTCGCCCGTCACATCGTCGATCGATCGCCAATCCTGAATCAGCTTGTCATGGAGAGCCCCTGCATCGGCCGCGCGCGCCGCAAGCACGGCCATGGCGGCGTACTCCAACGTCGCCTCAGACGGGATCGCCGTGCGAGAGGACGCCACGAGCGCGCGATCAAGGAACTCAGTAATCGGGATGCTGATCTGGAGCACTTACCGGTCATCCGCGACTCGGTGGTGGGGCACAGCGTACCCAACGAGGTCCGGCGCGCCAACACGCCGACCTGGCGACCACATCCCGCTACCTGCGCAGGATCGACAACACCGAGATCATCCAAGCCGTCCATCAACGACGCGAACCGAAGATTCCCAGGCAGCCAACAAGCCCTCCCTGGCCGCTGATCTTCGCGCCCAACCCCGCGATTCCCATCGTCTTGTTGAGGCGGCTACGAAATCGCGGCCTCGACACGGACGCGGTGTACGAACCGCAGGTTTGCCGGGCAACCCTCCGACGGGACCTCGTCCATCCAAGCGTCGCCGAAGGAGCGGTTGACCGGGGCAGCCTGTCGGCGAATGCAATGGCCAGCCGGTGACCGGCAGGGACGTCCGGTTGGATACGGAAGGTCGCCTAAGCACATATTCAGCGAGAGGGCGTCGCCGATCGAAAGCGCATGTTCCGGCGCTTGGTCCATGGCGTCGGGCATCGCCTCAGCGGACGGCGCCAGAGGTAGAACACGAACCGAGGCGCACGCCGACGAGGCGCTCCAAAGGGCTGGGAGTTCGCGCATGTCTGTATCGACGACGCGACCCCCTGGCCTACGTCGAGGTCCTCACCAACGAGACCGGCCCGACCGCAGCCGACCCTGACGATCGCGTTCACGATTTCGAGCCGCGACCCCCGGCGATCGCATCGGCGACGACTTATCGCCGGGATGCGACGCCTCCGTCGGCACCGACCTCCGCGCTGATCTCGCCCTCCATCAACTCCCTGGCGACCAACACCACCGCCTCGCGCACGAAGTCCTCAAGCCGCCCGTCGCGGTGAGGACCTGCGCCACAACATCAGCAACCGTCGTCATGCTCTGACCTTCGGCCATCGTGGTGTCTCCTTCTCATCAGCTCTGCGGTAGAGCCGACGAGCTTGGACGCCACGGTGGTCAGAACCACAACGCGGCGCTCGTTACACCATTTCTACCGACGCGACCCTTCGGACGCATCTCAGGCTGCCACCGCGCGTCAGCGTTGGGCTAAGAGTCTCCGCTCTCTTCGCCGAAGAAGCGTCCAATAAGCTCGTCGGCGAACGCCACCTGGGAGGGACTGATCGGGTCTCGAGCGGTCCGACTGCTTGGATCGGCCACTTGCAGAAGTACGTTGCGCGTTATCGGGACGAGCGGATCCGATTCGAGCGGGGTCTCGAAGTTGGCGTTGTTGACTTGGCCGATTGTTACTCGACCTGACTGCGGCATAGTCGTCAGTAGTTCCCAGCAGGTCTGCGCAGCGGCTTGAAGTGCCTCGACCGTCCATGGGGCGAAACCGGTCCAGACCTGCCTAAAGAGAAGATCGATTGTCTGGCCGAGCATGGCTTCCTCGTTGAGGCCGGCGAGGACTTGGTCCCGTAAGAAGCGCTCCACGTCAAAGGTGGCACGGGCTCGTTCGACCTGTTCCGTCGCTGAGTCGGCCTGATAGACGAGCACGAGCCTCGCTAGGAACGCGGGAAGTACGCGCCACAGCTCATACGCTGCCGCGGCGACAGGGTCTCCCGGGTATCGCTCCGCGGCGTCTCGCACAAGCCCAAGGGCGGTCTCGCGAGCGATCGAGTCGCAACCGTCTACTCCCACGCATCGAAGGGCTACGCTGAGCCGTAGCACCTGAAGTGACCAGGTCTGCCGAGCGGTGTCGCCGACACGGGCAACGGCCAGCATTTCGTCGAAGGCGTCGGCCCGATGTTCCGGCTCACGTTCTCGGATGAGCTCAGCGCAGGTCAATATCTCGGCGCCGACCGGTCCTCGGACACCGTTGGCCGCAAATGCGATTCCCCACACGCCGGCTTGGCGGTCTCCCGCTTCCCACCGCTCGAACTGCTCCGCCCATGCCTCGGAGGTGACAGCGGCCTGCTTGCGTCTGATCTCAGGGCGCAGGTCATCGACGATGGTTTGGACGTCGCGGAGGGTCTGGTCGAGTGCCTGATCGTCCAATTGCGCTGCGAGCGCCCTCCTTAAATGTCGAAGCTGCCGACGGCGGGCGGCGCTTGCGATCTGACGGGCTCCTAGAACCGCTTCGAGCGAAGCGAACCTTGCGGCGAGTTCGTCTTGTTGTATATGCAAGATGGGCGTGTCCCATTCGTCTTCGCCGAGGTCGAACACGCCAAACCTTGTTCCGTTCGCCAGAACCATGAATGGGACATCGATACGAGGGTGGGTTGCGTAGCTCCACGCCTGACCGATGTGCTGCTCGCTGAACAGGTCGGCGTCTGGGCGCTTTGGCTTCGATGATCCATAGACCGACGCCATGTACCGTCGGCTGATAGTCGACTTCGTAGCGCGTTGCGCCAAAGGCCCGTTTGATCGGCGAGGCGAGGTTGACCTTGAACGGGATCTCGACCGAGTTCGGTGTCCCTATCCCGTAGCCAAGCAGCTGCAGCAGCGGATAGATCCATTGTTCTCGGATCGCCTGCTCGTCCTGCCCGCTAAAGTCGTACGCACTGAGCGTGTTCAGCAACGTTCGTGGAGATCCGAACATGGCGGGTAGCGGCTATGTCTGATCCGGCAATGCCGGCTCGAGCTTGCGCTCGGGTTCCCGGCGTTGGCGCTGCGCTTCGCGGATCGAGAGCAACTGTTCGCGCGTCGCGAGCATTTTCGCTACCGCTTCCGACCGGCCGGCCTTAACTGCGGCGCGTTCAAGACGCAGTTCGGCCGAACGCTGGAGCTGAAGGGTACCGCGCGAGTATCCACTGATCGTTTCGGAGGCGATCCGAGCCTCGACGGCTTCGACCGCCGTGCGCTCGCCAAGCAGATGGTCTGCCCAGATCGCGGCGCCGCAGACGGCATGCAGGGCCTGGACCGCAGCGTCCTGGCGGTCGTCTCCGTGCCGGTAGGTATTCGCCAGCCCGAAGACCCACCGCTCCATGTAGGGCCGGTACCTATCACCTTGGGCCCACAGTCGCTTAACAAGCTGGGACCCGGACTGGAGAGCGTCCGCCTCGGACCTGTCGAGAAGGCCGCGTTGGACAGCGCTTCGCCGAACCAGTCCTTCGAGCCCGACCGTCAGCGGGGTCAACGCGCGATCCAGTTCGCCGGCTCCAGCGTGTGCGAGCCCATGTCGGAACTCATCAGCGGTCCAGCCGGAGAATTCGGCACGAGCGGTGATCTCGTCGAGATCCGCCAGCACGCCATCGTCGACGACAGCAGGCTCAATTAGCCGACCAAGCACGGCGTGACCTGCGAGCTGCTCCTGTGGAAGCGTCATTGCGAGGATCTGACCGGCCTGGGCTGGCTGCCACTGGATGAAGTCCAGCAGCGGGTGGTTCGCCCACTCGGCACAGAGAAGCTCGAAGTGCTCTACGTCCACGTGCACGGCCATCAAGCCAAGCAGCGCCTCAGGGCCGTGGTCGATTGCGGCCGAAGCCGACCAGGCGACGAATCGTCCGACCGCATCGAGCGCCTTCGCGGCCGCCGCTGCGAGGCCCGCTGTCTCTGGTTGGTCGCTCACGGTTCGACTATACGACTCGCCATTTGCCGCACCCGCGTCGCATCGGTGCTGGAGGCTTCGATCGACGGGCCCGAGCACACGCGCCGTGCGGCAGCGTCGCTGATCGCTCGCACGTTCAGCGGGTCGGGTGCATCCCGTCGCAGAGTTCCGCCTATCGCGGGCGTAATGTGGCCTGAGTGAAGCCAACCCTCAAGCCAAGGCGAGTGGCCGCCGAGCTTGAGGCGACCCAGGACCAGCATTTTCAGGATCAGCGCGATGTTTTCGTGGCCTGGGTCTACGGTCTGCAGCGGGCATCGGCGCCATCGGACTACATGCGGCTGCAGTTGGAGCTCCGGGACCGTTTCGCTGCCCGACAGCAGGTGGCGGAGGAGCGGCGAGCCGCCTGCGCCGCGGACGTAGCGCAGCGGGACGCACTGGTTACCCGCAGCCCTCGACCGCAGGCCGTGATCGACGAACTGGAGGAGCGAATCGCCGTTCGAGAACGGCTCGACGTCCGAGACGGAGTCATCCAACATATCTGGCGGTCCCTTATGGATGGTCTCGCCTGGCGAGTCACGTCATACGATCGAGCGCTCTTCGCCGTGATGGGCGACGGGGAGCGAGTTGGCCGCCTTCCCCCGGAAGTTGGCGCTGAGGCCGAGCGCGTTTCGCGGCCAGGCGATATGGGACCGGGGGGCGCTCCCGATATTCAACGACCTGACCAACTGCCTTCGCGAAGGCGACCTGACGGTCCTGCACGGCGATTGGCGCCGCGCGGCGGTCGCCATCGACGAGGTGAAGCGAAGCGGAAAGGTGCGGTCCGACACACAGCAAGCGAAACGGCTCGATCGCAAACTCCAACTCCTCGCCACCGGAACATCAACCGGCGCGGACGGCGATCCGATATCGCTGCTGCGCCTCCCGATCTCCTACCGTCATCGGCTAGATGTGCTGACCGCAGTACTCGCCCAGGCGCGGCGAGACGGCTACGCCGAGGCTCACGCACATCCGGGCATCGTCGTCAGCGCCACAGATGTCGTCTGGGCAGCCGAACATCCAGATGAGGCGGGAGACTGGATGGGACGAGCCGCAGCCGCTCGCGGCTGGATCCCTGGCGAGGACCTCTGCTTCTCCGCCTCTGCATTGGCCCGCCGGATTCGAGAGCGGCGGCGGGCCGGATCGGCGTCGCTAGCTCCACTGGCCGCGTTCCCGTTGTGCGCCGAAGACGTCGTCGACGTCCTGATAGGCCGTATGGACTACACGGTCACGCTTAAGTTGGATCGGTTCGACCGCGCGTTTAGCGCCAAAAGCATCGACGTCACCTTCGCCACGGGCAGCGATGCCGAAAAAGATATTCGTCTGGGCCCGTCGCGGCTCAGACCACATCACAATTCCGGCAGTCATCCGTGAGCAGATACTGCACGAGCTGACCTCGGTCGACACGCTCGTCCAAATCGCAGACGAGCTGCTAAAGCACGCCTCCGCCGGTCTTGGCATCGACCGGCACTTTGTCGTCTGCGACGAGGAGACCTCCTGGCCCCCACCACCGGTCTATCTCTCCGCCGAGCGACCAGGAGAGCGAACTGACTGTCAGCGGTAGTTGGCGAAGCTGAACTCGATTCGGTCCAGGAACTCGATGTAGACGCTTGTCGCTGTCAACACGTTAAACGCAAGGCTCCCGAGACCCTGCGGCAGGTCTGCGACCGGCTCAAGCGCACTACGCCAACCTCCCATCAGGGCTCCGTCGCCCTCAGGCGCGTTGAAGAAGACAAGGGCTTGACTAACGCCCTCTTGACGGAGCCCACTCAGGAGCTCGGCGAGACCCTCAGTCCGCACCGGGCGGTCCGCCGGCTGGGAGTGGACCACGACTAGAACGTCCCCGTGGGCGAAGTTTGGCCGCGCTTCGATCCTGAAGTCGGTGCCGGGGCTGTAGCCGAACTCGGTGAAGAGTGGGGACACCCATTCGTAGGTCAGGTAGAGCCGGCCGACCATAGCGAGGAGCTCGCCGATCGGTCTTTCGAGCCTTGAGGTCAGATCGATCTCTCGTGTCTGGCGGAATTCATGAGTCTCGAGCAGCCGCAGCACTAACGCAACAAAATCGCCAGACCGAAGCGGCCTGAGCTCGCTACGCAATGGATCGAACCGGTGCCCCAACGGCCGGCCGCGGAAGTCCGGACCGTCGAGCCGTAGCGTCCGGTGGCGCGGCATCCTTTGAAGAGCGCTGTCGAGCGTTGCGGTAACCGACAAGTGCAGCGTTGTGGTCTGCTGGGTCTGTTCGATCGCTTTCAACCACGGCAGGCCGCCGCGTTGCTCAACGAGCACACGAATGTCCTCGACCAGGAACGCGTCGATTGCCTCGGCGTACAGAACGAGGTACACGGGCTCGGGGTGTGCGAACCAGTAGAGGAGGTGGTCGATCCGCAGATCGGACACAGCGAGTGACCCTGACGCAGCGATCTCACCTTGAGAGAGCGTCGACGCTCGAATGCCCTTGGCTTGGAACCAGACTCGAACTTGACTGAGGACCGACTCGGTGTGAGTGACCCGATCGTAGAGATGGAGGCCGAAGTCGAGCGCCGCGCGATCGCTCTCGTAGGCCAGAAGCTGCCCGTGGGGGACCAAGAGCGCCTTCAGCTTCTGGGTGTACTCTCTCTCGAACTGGTCGGTTCCGCCAACTCGCAGCATCAGTCGAGGATGCCACGCGTCCCGGCGCCGACCAGCACGAGGCCAGACTTGACGTCCGCGAGGACCCGAGTTGGAGCGACTTCCCAGCCGCACCAGGCGCCTGTTGCTCTGCTCCTAGGGCCCAGCGGCAGGCGCACCAACTCGTCTGACAGCGCCTGAACGCCTCGGCGGCTTCGCTTGCCGTCCCCCAGCGGGTGTCACGACCGATCCAGAAACGAGCCAGGGGATACCATCGCCGCTCAGGCACGAAATACGCCAACGACCAGACGTCGCTGACGACTGTCACGATTCCGACCCGTCATCACCGGCGATCGCAACGGCGACCAGCCGCAGCTCCGGCTGGAGCATCGTCGGGCCATCGCTTCCACTCGCGGCGCGGGGGTCGATGAACCAGCGCAACGGCGACGGAGTCATGACGCGGCGGACGCCAGAGGACACGAGCGCTTTGCCACGCAGGCGCTCGCGACGCACAGAGATTGACTCCTGAGTTTCGCTCACAGATGATCCGACGATGCCGGGACACAAGCACGGCCGAAGCCGAAAGCGCCAGAAGAGCCGCCCGAAGAGGCGTTCAGGAGACACACCCGTCGCGGGGGCGTTGCCCAGCGAATTGGACCAAATGTGGGTTGTCGCCTCAGAGGTTGATCTTGGTCGCGCGCAGACCTCGCTGGCGGACCTTCGCGAAATGGCGACCCGGTTGCCGTTCGAGCCGGCCGCTCTCAATGTCGCAGCTTTGCAGGCGAGGCTCGACCCGATCCTGACCAACCAGGCGCGCCACTGGGAGCTGGCTCAAGCGTTCTTCGCCGGATGTGATGACTTGCTCCCCGGCTTGGAGACGTTCCTGAGCGAAGGACCGATGCACGTGATCTTCTCGCCTCAGGCGCTCATGCTCCTTACGCGGGTGTTGATAGCTGACGCGCGCACAGCGTCGCAACGCCAGCTGACAGATATCGAAATGCGGCTGCTCCAAGATGCAGTCTTCGGCGCCCACTCAGCGATGGAGCCGTTCCTGAGCGAGCCTCCATCCTTCGGCGTCGAGGAACTCAGGGAGAATCCGCTAGAACTGGATCTGCTCGCCTATGAGTTGCAAGCGGCGACATTCTTCGACCATCCGCCGATGCTCGACGAGATCGCACGTCATCGAGAGTTCCGTCGCCTCGCAACATCGGATGCTCGCCTCTTCGACTCAGCCGACCGTGTCCCAGTCGATGAGTGGCTCAGAGATGCTTGCGGTGGAGTGACCGCCGATGAGCAGTGGGCGGTCGGTTTTGGCCTGGTCGCTATTACCCAGTTGCCCCCGGATCCGATCTTCCCGCATGTGCCAGCGGAGAACGTTCGTGACATGCTGGAGAGGCTCCAGCTACCGGGCATCACGCCCGAGCTGCAAATGCTCTCGGCGAGCCGCGGTGACTACCAGCTTGCCTTTGATGGTTTCGGCGGTGGCGCTGAAGCGATGGCCTGGGAGACGCGACCGTTCAAGGCCAAGCCGTTCTTGCGGATGGCCAATGACGACTTGCTCCTGCTCGCCCCTCCGTGGTTACTCAGCTGGGTCGGCGAAGGCTTTCACTACCGCGCACTGACGCACGCACAGTCCCTGAGTTCGGGCTTAAGCGCGAAATACACACGATTCGTTGGAAAGGTCGTCGAGACATACGCTCTGGACATCGCCACAACCGCCACGAACCCGAGCGACGCAGCGGTGCACGGCGAGCAGCGCTACGGCCCAGGCGGCGGAGCCCGTACAACCGATGTGGCCATCATCGATGGCAACGATCTCGTGCTCTTTGAGATCCACGCGTGACGCGTCTCAGCGGTAGCAGCGGTCACCGGAACCGCGACCGAAGCCGCGAAAGAGCTCTCAAAGCTGATCGTCGAAAAGATCGACCAGCTTGGTGTGTGCATCAGCGCGTTGCTCGATGGCGCAGCGACGCTTCCCGACGTCGATCTCACGACGATCAAAAGGGTTTGGCCCGTCGTCGTCTCTTTGGGCCACATCACTCAGACCCACAATCTATGGGCGTACTTGCGGTCCGCGATCAAATCGGAGACCACGATCGCTCTCGGCAGGGACCGCGTCCAACCTCTCCAGGTTCTACGGATCATCGATTATGAGCGTCTGATGGGAATGGTCGAGGCGGGCCAATCGTTGACCGCGATCCTTGAACACAAGACCTCGGGGCCGTTTCGTGGCCGGGACTTCGCATCTTGGTTGAGAGACGATCCGATCAGGGGCGCTTCGGATACTCGTCTCTCGACCATCGAACACCGGTGGGAAGAGATGAGCGACGAGGTCCTCGCACGCCGGCACCTGACAGAGCAGAGAGCCAGCGCCGACGAATAGCCGAGGCGCTGAACGAAGGCGCAACACTCATGCGAGACAGAGACCAGGCCGTTCTTATCAACGCTTACGCGGAGCGGTTCTCAGATCCCTCGTGACACGAAAGCAGGGCCGAGCTCGCATTTCGTGTCTTCCCTGCTCCTCGCCAAATCCAGGCGCCGGGTGCTTGCAGACTCTGCGCAAGCACCAAGACCGAAGCGGAGGTGGTGGCGGACGGACTGGTCGCTATCGCCCTGGAACGAAACCATCGGTCCGAGGCAACGCCCAAGAAGCCGCCGTTGCCTACGCGTGGCGATCATCGGCGTCGCCGAAGTCGCGCCGCCCTTCAGCGCCGATGCGTCGCTGCTCTTTCGATGCGGAGGGGCAAGCACGTCGTGGCGGCGATCCAGAACAACCGGAACGCGGCAATCGGTCCGCCGATCTGCGTCCGACGATCCCTTTCGTCACGATGACGCCGACCTCGGCGGCTATAGCT
>Ga0302325_10029099_pt1 | contig 11418 bp, 17 predicted proteins | sample Palsa_T0_2_FD_201948 | JGI IMG/M metagenome (GOLD analysis project Ga0302325, IMG submission 201948) | Peat permafrost microbial communities from Stordalen Mire near Abisko, Sweden - Palsa_T0_2 | ecosystem: Environmental > Terrestrial > Soil > Palsa > Peat permafrost | place: Sweden: Abisko... | reverse complement strand
GTCGTTCAGGGACGGACAGGTGTTGATGGTAGCCGTTGAAACCGATTTATCAGGTCGAGGAGGGGGAGGGGATGACTGCGAAGGAGCACTTGCAGATGCAAATTGATATTGTCATGGGGTTTAGAGCGGTGCCCTCTGTTGCTTCGGCGGTTTCGGCTACCGCGTGAACGTACATAAACGAGATAATAGTATATGTTTGTTACCAGGTGGTGTGAGATTGAGAATTGTTCGATGATTTGAAATAGAGAGTGTAGATAGTGGATTTGTGAATTGAAAAGGTTCGTCCCGAACCGATCGCGAAGGGTCTTTGATTTTCCCGACCGTCGGAACTTATACGGCTTTTGTAGTAATAGTCACGTCAAGAAAGGAACAGCTAGTAGTACTGTACGACCCCAGAAGCGTTATCGCAATAACTCGACTTGAACTTTCCCCCCCCCAGGGACGTCGACTCGGAAAGTATGCTCTTTCAGGGTGAGATGGAACCTAACGTTGAGAGGGGAGATGCAAGATGATCAATCACAGATCTGACAGCGTTGCCGTTAATTTCCCCCTTGCCTTGGATTCAATTGTGGGGTGGAGTCCGGAAAGGTCATTGCCCTGGTGAGGATGATTGATTGGGTACCGGTGGACTGACGATTTCATAGCATTCCTCCATTTCCGACAACATAAATCCATTAGATTTTTCCAACACCATAGAAGGGATCCCTAAACACACACACACACACACACACATAGTAGGTACCAGCAGGCGCAAATAACTGCGATGAACGGAGCGATCACACAAGGAACCCAACGACGTAGCTAAGCCACATACTGGCAACTTGGAAGGAAATCTTAGCGGAGAACTTGAAAATGAACGATGTTACCGACATGTACAGAGCAAAGCTAGCTAAGAAAACCACTAATTTGTATTACCGAAGGCAGTTATCTTTCCTAGAAAGTAAGTTAAGTTCGACTCCTATCAGGTGCCCTAAAGAAAAGGATCGCGAGGATATTCCCCTCTGTGATCAGGGGAATTTACCCATTTGTGGATTTTCCCCTTGGATAGTGTGGATCTCAGATTTGGAGATTTTGGAGGATCCAAAATCCCCTCAAAATCCTCAAAATCCCCTAAAAGACTTGGGAGCCATGGTATCAAGTCAATTACCCTGATTTACATCACTGAAATTATGCTTTTATAGTGTCAGCAAGCAACACCAGACAGTTCAGAATAGCTTTAATGAATTCAGCTCAAAAAGTTTGCCCAGGACATACTTTGTATCCTGGTGTGGTGTTGAGTTTGCTGATGCAGAGCTGTGACTGTCCAGTGTTCACTCTGACTTGATTTGATCAACAATCACCATTCCAAAATCCCCTCAAAAAAGGGGGGACTTTTTGTTTCATTTTTCCCCCCAAATTGGGGGGGATTTTGGCTGGTGGAAAATCCTCACATTGGTGAGGGGAAAATCCCCCACCAGACCCGGGGAAAGCAACCACACGTTTGGTTTTCATATGGGTGGCGCCCTGATTGGGGAATAATTTACGATGGGATCATCACCGGTGTGTACTAAAAATGTATTTACGGATAAATATCCTGCCCAGTTGGTGACTTGCAGCTGCCAAAATACCGGATCTCTGACTTTGATTTACTCATTACACACCTTCCGGATCCATTTTATTCAGCTTAAACTGCGCTTTTTTGGGTCAAGCTCCCCGCTTCGATGAAATCTGGGCGCGCCGGCGTCGCGCGGACCGGGTTCATCGATCCGCCACGCGTTAATTTCCCCATTCCTCTCTCGCCTTGATTCCTATCTCCCCAAATCCTTGTTTTACCGGGCATAGACTATTTTTTCCCATCCAATGAATGGCTCCCCGGGGGGCCGGCATGCGCTTTCGAGCATTCCAGACGTCTCGTGATAATCCGCCTCATGCACGAGATCATGCACCTGCCAGACGCCTCTCCAAACGTTATTCCCTCCGAGGACCGGCCATTGGTCGCCTTTGAGAATAAACTTCGGAGGGACGTGTGGCAGCATTCATCAAAGGATAAGACTGCGCGTCCTACGGTGATGATTGGTGCAGGGGTGATCGGCGGCGGAAGCGCCCTGTGCTGCGATACAGTTGCATCCGACTAAAACTATTTCCTTTTTCGAATGTTATCCAAACCACGGGGCTAATCTTTTGATCGATAAGAGCGCGGGCCCTTTTAAGGCAGTCCTTCCAGACTAGTCTTCCCCACGCAAAATCAGGAAACACAACAACACCTGTCCTATCTCGATTGCCCCCAATGAAACGCAATGAAATTGACTGGATGGGAGTCCATACTGAGAACAAATGGACCATCTTGAAGGATCAGTGGCGATTTGGCCTTTGGGCGTTTTTCACGTCGATGGGCTCGGTTATGTTCGGATTTGACCTCGGAGTCGGGCAACAAATCCTTGCAATGGTGCGCTTCAATCCTTTCTCCATTTCCCCCCTCCCGCATTCCCTCGATGGACGTGGGAAAGTTGTTCTAAGAAGTAGCCCGCTTTCCAACAAAAATTCGGCATCCCGTATCCTTCCCAACCAAGCGGCTATCTGTTGCCTGCTGTGTGGCAATCTGCCTGGGTTGGCGCAATGTTAGGTTCAATGGCCGCTGGGGAACTCCTCGCGGGGGGAATCATGAATAAAATCGGGAGGAAACATATTCTTCTCATTGGGAATGTTATCACGACCGTTGGCATCGGTGTTCTGCAGGCCAGTGGGGATTGGAAAATGTGGTTGGGAGGCAAGATTCTCAATGCCTTTGGAATTGGTATGCTATTTACCTTTGGTCCTGTTTGGTAATGACCCGTGGGATTGTCTATGTGAACAGTGATTAATCGTAGGACTGGGGAAATTGCGAGGCCGGAGATTAGGGGGTTTTGTCTTTGTTTCCTGGATGCTTCAATTGTGTTCGGACAATTCGTCATCGCGTACTTCTTCCCCCTCAATGCTGTTAATGGTAGTCTTATTTCTCGCGGGACGTCAGTGATTGACGGGGAATGGTCCTTCAAATCTTTGATCCTTATGGAATACTTTTTTGCCGTCCTCCTTTTCGTGATGTATCCCTTCTTTCCGGAATCACCCTATTTCCTCATCAAGAAAGGGAAACCCGACGAAGCACGGAAATCACTCAATAAAATCCATGGAGCTCAGGATCAGAATTTCATTTCTGTTGAATTCGATCGGATTGAGAAGAATGTGAAGTTCAGTGACGAATTGGCTAGGATCGCCGCCGCAAATGGTCCCCCGTATTATCAACTCTTCCGTGGAACAAATCTTGTAGCGTCCCCTCTTGAGCGTATTATAATTGGTAGAGGCGCACGTTGACTGCCATGCTGCCTGTTGCGGGTCAACAATTCCTTGGAGCCACATTTACTTCTGGCTGTACTCTATCCTTCGGTTTTGTCTCTGACTTGTAGATATCACTTACTTCTTCTCGCTTATCGGGATTGATGCTGTATTCACCATCTCCTCAGTCCTTTTCACCGTCAACCTGATCTCCTGCATTGTTGGTTTCTGGCTCATCGAGGTGCCTCTCTTAACCATTGAGCTCTCTGATCGTAGATCGCCGGTCGTCGTAAAATGCTTGTTCCATGCGTTACGCTCGTCACTCTCTTCAGCTTAGGCATTGGCGTGGCAGGAACATTCCCCACGTCAAATCCCTCAGCCCAATGGGCGATCGTGGTCTTCGTCTTCCTTTGGTCCTCTCCCCTTCTCACTGATAAAAATTAAAGTGCTGATGCTGTAGGCAACTTTTATACAACGTCTCCATCGGAGTATGTGGTTTTGCAGTTGCCTCCGAAATAGGATCCCTCCCGTTACGTTCGCAGACCCAGGCTGTAATCGGAGTCACTCAGGCCACCAGCGGGTGGATCATAATCTTCACCATCCCCTATATAATCAACCCCGACGCAGGCAATCTCGGTGGAAAAATCGGCTACATGTTCTTCGGACTCGGCATTATCGTCACTATTCTTTTGTATTTCTATTGTCCCGAGACCAAAGGTTTGACATATGCTGAGGTGCTCCCACTCTTTCTTTCCATGCAATTCTTGGGTGTTCCGGGATATTGATGGTAGATTGATTATTTGTTCTCGAAGAAGGTTAGTGCGAGGAGGTTTCAAGAGACTATCAAGGTTTATAGGGAGGAGCAGGCTAGGGATGCGATGAGTACTTCTGGCGTGGGCGAGAAGGATCAATTGACTCCGGAAGCTGTGCTTGTTGAGTCGGGCAGGAGCAGTGATGCTTAGTTTGATTTTGGAACTTGGACTTTCTTTATACATAGTATTTTTAGTAAGTAACGTTGGGGATCGGATATATATGAATTGATGAAGGGCTTAACCAGATTTTTGTTGCGTGAAACCCGCGTACGATGTCGCCGTACTTGTGCTCCTGCTCTAAAACAGAGTAATATTGTCACAGAATGTATCTCATCTGACGATTTGTCTCATCTCGTCGATCATCGCGAGCTTGATTTTTTGTTGCAATCTCGATCTCATCTTTCACATGCTTCAACGAGGCCTACCGGTGGCTTCGTGGGATTCTATTTTGAGAGACACTTACGACACTGCCCATGGTCGTGGGATATACCCAAGCAATCATATCAAATCAATCACTTTTGGCAGTCGTATCCCCGTTGACATAGGACATTTGAAGATGTCAGAGATCCCACTCTTCCGTTAATATAAGACAGATGGAAGGAACCCGGTCTTTTATCCCTACACAAAATCGATACTCGGCGGCAACTTCTATCCCAGAGGCTCGTATCCGGCGCTTACACTCATCTCAACCTTACCGGCCTGGTTGAGATACGGACTATGCTCCGATCGTATCTTTCGAGTTTTGGAAAGCTGTAGAGTTATAATGCTGGGTCTATTGCACTGTCGTTCATAATATCCGTGGTGGGAGCTCTGACTACGCTTGAACTGCTTCGCCGAGTCACCATCTCTCGAGGTCTTTTGAACTGGTTTGTCCTTTCTCGCCGATTCTAATTTAACTAAGGGTACTGTTGATTTCTTCGGCTGTTTCGATGGGTGGCGTTGCCATTTGGAGTATGCACTACATCGCCAATCGAGGAATAGTACTCTTCGCCGGCCAGAGTGAATTTCAATTATCCTACGGAGCTGGCTACACACTTTCGTCGCTCTTCATTCCTATTGTTGTTCTCCTCTTGGCTTACGGGGTCATTGGGGGCGGCCAAAGCCTCCAATTGTGGCGTCTCATCTTCGGCGGTACCTTCGCTGGAACCGCCATCTGCGGAATGCATTATCTGGTGCTCTTCCGGGGTGTGAATGTGAACTGAGTGTAGGGCCAACTTTCGATTATAAACTATGGCACAAGTACGTATGATGTTGCCCATGTGGTGGGGTCGGTAATTATTGCGGTTGCGGCTACGGATGTTGCATTGATTGTGTTCTTTAAGTTACGAGAACGGTGGAACGATTCGTTTTGGAAAAGAGTCGGGTGTGCCATGATACTTGCCGGCGCCGTTTCTGGGATGCACTGGGCTGCCGCCACAGGGACTCATTATACTCTCGTCCCCGGTGCACCTGAGTCCTCGTCAGCCAAGTGGACTGTCATCGTAGTAGCTGTGATTGTATCGAGTCTTGGAGATTGGGGCTGACCGTGGTAGTCACTTTTGTCATGTGCGTTTTTGATGGCTTTTGGGTTTGAAGCGGGGAGACGGGCTAAGATGAGGAAGGACGAGGCTCAGAAAGTTGTTCTTGCCTGTGCAACTTTTGACCCTGATGGAAAAGTCATGCTGACTACCGACGGAGTATTTCCGAGTCGAGAAATCACCGACTACCACGAGAGAGCACGAGTCCCAGGGGCGGGAGGAACTGATGTATGTAGTCTCTTGACGACAGGTTCGATACCGGCCATCCGGTCTTTCTATGGATCTTCCAGGCCTCGTTTAATTGGGAGTCAATTGGCGATCTCGTTCGCGGCATGAGAAACCATCTCAAAGACAATATGTCAACAGACTCCGCCGACTACTCCGTTCTATTCCGTGAGATGTTTTGCGTCGCGATCGCAGCAAGAATATTAGCCGACTTCATGTGTCTGCCCTTCGAAAACATGGGCATCCTCTACGATCGGATCCTTGTAATGCCACTACGAATCGTTCTTGCGCGGAAAAGGGCAATTCATGTTCCGGGTGAAACATGCCTCGAGATCAGAGACGGAACATTTGCTCGCTTCAGGATACCGGTTTGGCGAGCCTTCAGATGTCCTTAGCAACCTTGCCCGGGCAATGCCTGAAGTTGAGAGGGGTTATATCGAGGAAGAGATGGGGATGATGAGAGAGTACCATGGACCGCAGAATGTATTTCAACCCGGAGTGCATGTGGGACTCTGTAATATGAGACCTAATCTGGAAAGGGGGTTTCATATTGTTGTACGGAAGGAACAGTCCCATGCGATCCCTACGAGTCCTCTTGGTTTATCTTGTCTCGAGAAGGAACAAAAGGCTTGTGCTTTGGAATTTACTGGGCAAACCGTGAGATCGATTATTACAGAATTGAGTAATCAGGCGGATAATACGAAACTGAGTTCAGAAGTCCATACTTTTAGGTTACCCTTCCCTCATCTCGCAACTAAAGCTAGAAAGCACTTGCATCTAGCCTTGGTTACTCTTGCAGCTGAAGTCAATGATGAAGCTGCCATGGAGTCTGTATTGCTCCCAGAAATATTCCAGTTTACCGCCATTTCCCAGACCGGTAAATCCTCTCGCGACACTGCAACATTATTGATTCTCCGCAACGTCTCACCAGTTCATTCGTCTCACCAACCACTTTCAACATCGCACCTAGCAATTTCCCCTCTATCTCTCTTCCTACTAGTCCAACAGAGTGTCCTAACCGACGTCCGCTCAACTTTCGCCAAGGAAGCCCGTGAAGAATTTCTCCGTCTCTTCAAAGGCACCCAATGCCATTCTGCCCCCCAACCTCCCGACCTAGAGTCCTGGGTGTTCGGTCCTTTTATGGAAGAAGGGAAGATGAAAGTTGGACTGGGTAAAGACTCGGATGTGCCAAGTGTCGAAGGTGGGACAGGGTTAGTGCAACATAGAAGGATAACACCACCGGGTAGTAGCGGTACTGGGAATAGGATTTCGGGAATCGTGGTGCATAAATCGGTTGCTGTGACGGTGCGGGAGAACGATCCCGATGATGTGAGTACTCTTTCTGGAGCAGTATCGAAGGAGGGTGGACTCGGGGCGACGATGAACTTGATGGATGATGTCACTTGGGCCGATCTCTTGTTCAAGGGAATTTTGTGCTGGTTTAGAGTTTTCCTTGGCAAGTTGCAGGCCGAAATTTCAAGTATTTTTTCAAAACAAGAAATCCAGTCTTCTACGCACGTGGTGTGCTGTCGCCTAATATGGTCAACGGTGAAAATCTGGTCCGCGCGGCCGGAGCTGCTTCCGATGGTCCCCGCCACTCCCGGCGTCGGATCTGGGACCTCCATAATGGAAACTCTATAACCACGTTTAATGAGTTTTTATGGCGCCTCAGGGTTTTTCCGAATTAATGATAAGGAAGTTGGTGGTGTTTCAACCTTAATGTGCCGCATCCGCCCAGAGGACCAATCACATTCACATGCGTTATCCCGCCTTGGATGCATCTCGCACGTTCGCATCCGTCCGGAGCGAATTCTGCCGAGGTCGTACCACGGGGGCTGGCACTTGGATTTCCTCGTCAATGCTGAATCCATGTCCTTGTATTTATAACAAGTTGACCGGAGAGACACCAGGTGAATGCGGCTCCACATGCGATTCCCAAGTTCACTCGGCATCTGGCTCTTGCTAGTAGTACTTGCGAGATCGGCAATCGGGACATCGCCTCTCGATCCGACGGCCAATTTCGATACATGTAAATCAACCTTCCTAAACCAGACAAATGCCACGGGCGCCGTGGACATCAACGGCAATCCCGTGTCCTCAATCGCCGATGCCCAAGGAATGACTGACGCGACATGTTACTCCCTCTGTGGGAATGGCTGGCAGCCCGACCCCTGGCTATCCATTTCGGCCTACCTCGCAACATGGCTGATCCCCTGGATCGCACTCGTAGGCCAACTGCCCTTCCAAACCCGAAATTGGGTGGACGACTGTCTTTCCGCGTGCTTGATGATCGGGACACCCATCCTGGTCATGCATTCGCTGCTTGTCACCCTGTGGAATTCGTTGTGGATCCATCGACGGTGTCGGGACGAGGAAGTCGTGGACAGAAATGATGTGCGACAGATGAGAAATGTGGCGTTCGTGTTGTCGACGTGTCAACAGGTTCCGCTCAAGATACAGAATAGGGAGCATCTGGCATACTCGATCCTGCATCGGCGGAATGAAAGGTGGTGGGGTGATTTGGCGTCCCATTTGAGGGACACGGCGAGAGTCATGCCCGAGTCGCTGTGGCCGCAAATGTTGTTGGTTCTAGTGACTTATGGGTTTACCCTGTCTGCGGGGTTCTCTGAGGTGGGAGGTATATCTCCTGTGAGTACAGGATATGTCTGATGGTCAGATAAGGCGACTGCGCATGGGATGGCCATTGGCATGGCTTGGAGTTGGACTTTTTCATTGGTCTTGGGATGGTATTTTGTGGGCACTCAGATGAAACGGAAATCAATCAAGAATGCACTCGATCGGGCGAGACGGTACCTGGAAGCACCGGAAGTCACCGTTGAAGACGGGGAGAAAGTCATTCGGATGACTCGAATTGATACGCGACGATCATCTCACTCCGACCTCGACGCGCCGTTCACTCAAAGAATCGATTCTTGGAGACAAGACGAGCGGTATCTTTTATGGGACAGATTTGATGTTGCGGGAGATGAAGAGAATCCCGGTCCCTTGTTTAATTATGCTCGGGTGCATACCTGGCAGAGAATCGCGTGTATTCTCGTCGACGCACATGGCACGAAGAGACGAGACGACCATGATGGGCCATTGAATCGACGGGATATCCTCGCGGAATGTAATCTCGATGAACCGGACTGGGAAATCAAAGGACACCATTTCAGTAAACACGACACTCTGCGGTATCGCCAATTTCAAGTCGGAGAAGCCGCAGGCCCTTCCCTCTACGCACCAACTCGTCCACCACGGGGTATTGTAACCATAAGTTTCATCCTCGCGGTGGCATTCCATTTCCTCACCACTGTCCCCGCCTTCTCCGTCTCTTTTTTCACACCAACCAAGGGAATGGGCTGTCGTTCCGGGGGCTATGTCATCTACATCCTCGGCTCCTTCACCTCTGCCTCGAGTCTTGTTTTTTCAGCCTGGCTCACGAAACGATGGTACTGGCATTCCCTGGACCACCCCTCCGAGGCCACCCCCGAACTCCCGAACGCCTGGTGGGATTTCGTCAAACTCCTCGCGGTGACAACCCGTCTCACCGGCAAATCCGTGGCGTACGCCAACTCGGTGTGGATAATGTTACATAGTGTGTTCCAGTCTATTGGATGGTATTCCCGGTGTTGGTGTAATTGTAATGCGCCTGTGATGGGCCGGAGCGGGTATTGGGTGTTCTTGGATGCGGTGCAGTTGCATCCTGTGGTGGGGCCGTACTGGGAGGGGTTTACTGCCGGGAGTTTGTTGGTTATGTTTTTGACTTCGGGGGTGTTGTATTATTTACCTAGGGATTATAGGAAGAAGGACAGTGAGCGGGACAGTCGGGATACATGATTTGGGGAGGGTAATGTTGTATGTTTATCGAGAAGACTTATTACTTCCAAGTGACTTCTGGAAATGAAAGTTTGGTGACGACGGAAGTGCGGCCAGGCCCTCCTGTCGGCTTTGAAGCACTTCAGCTACGCGACCCAATGAGGCAATCTCCAAACTCGTGGCTCGCAGGCCACCAGCGCCCTTTTCAAATGACTGCGACGTGGCAGCCGCAGATCCCCCTGCTGCCTGAAGCAGCCCCGCCCCCCATCACATGATCCCCCCCGCACAACGGTGGTTACCTCACTCCGTCCTCCCCAACGCCGCCGATCCGCAAAAACCACGCATCCATCGGGCCCTCAGCCTTCCCTTGAATCCCCACTGCCTCCTCCTTCGGCAGACCGCGTGCAACGTCGTCATTCTGCAGTGCGTATTCGTTCCTGCAGGGTGCATGACCACGGACAGCAGTGGACAGTAGTATGTCCTGCAACCTCGGTGGTGCCTGGTGCCTTAATTTTGGAATGGCGGGGCAGTAGATGAAACAGTATGACGTCAACGGGTGTTTCAGATGGACGACAGGTGGTGCTTCCGGAGTCGACGGTGCAGGGGTCCATTGTACGTAACCAACCAACTCCTTCCTCCGTACTTTCCGACTTCCTTTTATCTGTTGTGTCCGGCTTTGTCTGCGTTCGCGTTCTTTGTGTCGTGGTTCATGGGGATGAGTGCGGGGTAACGGTAGCCTGTTCTGACGTGTGCGGCAACGAGTTTGGTTGCTACGACGGGACTGTTGACATATCTTGCCTGGACAGAGATTACGGAACGGTATGGTGGATTCGGGAGGAGTCGCAGTGGGTCTTCTGGACGGAGTGCAGTTTCGCGCTTGAATTTCCCCAAACAGGGCTACTTCTGGCTCGTCAATCTCTTCATCGCAGGTCCCTTCATCATATAACCTTCTCCTTTGTCAGTTGTCTGCATACAACTTTCTCATTTGTCCCGGTTCTGACGACAGACTTCATCCAGGCCCTCGGCTGGACACTGATCTCCTACCACCTCGCGCACAACAGCGTCATCCCCTCCCCCGCCTGCACAATCCAAGGCATCCTCATCAACACCGGCGACCTCAGCAGCGCAATCTGGTCCTTCGTCATCGCCGTACACACATTCCTAGTCCTAACCGGTGGCAAAGACTGGGGCGAATGGGCCGCGCGAAAGAGTTTACAAGGCAAAGCGAGGTGGATTATTTGTGCGGGGCTATGGTTCGCGGTGGTGTTTTTGGGGGTGATTGGGATTGTTGCGATTGAGAGGATTAATACTCCGGATGATGGACCGTTTTGTATGGCCCCCGTCGTTTGTGGTCTGGGAGAGGGGCTGATGGGGGGTAGTTAATTCGACGGAGGGGGCTTGGTGTTGGATTGGTCGGAATTACCGCTGGGAGCGTTTCTTCTTTCACTACAGTACCCCCCTTACTCCCCTCTCCCCTTTTCCGATCTGGCCCTCTTTATCCAACCCCCGAGCATACGGTGGTCTGTGTCTCTGGACTAATTCCGCAGTCTTCATCTATATAAACAACTTCGCATTAACCGTCCTCTATTGTATCCTCTACTTCCGTGTCCGTCGACAACTCCGCACCTTCGCCAAATCCGAAACAGAAACTTCCGACACAGCATTCGAAGACACCACCGTCGGCACAGGGAGCTACTTCTCGCACCATCCACCATCCCCCCTATCCCCACCCCTATCCCCCCACCAGTCATTCA
>Ga0302325_10029098_pt1 | contig 11418 bp, 10 predicted proteins | sample Palsa_T0_2_FD_201948 | JGI IMG/M metagenome (GOLD analysis project Ga0302325, IMG submission 201948) | Peat permafrost microbial communities from Stordalen Mire near Abisko, Sweden - Palsa_T0_2 | ecosystem: Environmental > Terrestrial > Soil > Palsa > Peat permafrost | place: Sweden: Abisko... | reverse complement strand
AGATCTAACCTGGATCAACGCCAACGGATCAGAAATGGAGCAGGAGCATTGGGGTGACACAAACATGCGCTGCTTCGGCATGCTGCTGGACGGGCGTGCCCAGGTCACCGGTATTCGCCAGAGAGGAAAGCAAGCGACACTGCTGATCGTGATCAATGACTATCACGATCTGGTTGAATTTACCTTGCCTGAATGCTCCGGTGGCGAGACCTGGTCGTTGTTGATCGACACGAATGTTGTGGACAACAGCGAAGAGGGGAGCTTTAAGGTCGGCGATTCCTATGGAGTCACGGCACGCTCTTTGCTCGTATTTGCCCTGGAAGCGACCGCGCAATAACGGTTGGCGTTCCCATCCTTGAACACCAAGCCGGTTCAAGGATGGGGCATCTTTTTTTTACTTCATCACCTGCCAGTTGTTGCCGTTCATCACCAACGAATCCTGTCCCGGCTGGCTATGCGCGAGTGCGGCGCCTACCGATGAAAAGGCTGTTTGCACTTCGTGGGACTTGGCCCAGGCCGGAACGTCGGCAAAGCTGTAATGGTAGTTGACCTGCGCCGTCTTTAAACCGGAACCGTTGACACCGGTGGTAAAGCTATCGATGGCATCAACAGCCTGGTGGCCAAAACAGAAGTTACCGTATCCTGGCTGGGTCGTGTCAGGCGTCCAGGCAGAACGTCCCTGGTCCGACAAATCGTAGTTGTTCACCTGCTTTGAGGCGATTATGAATACCTTTTTCTCCGCGGTGGTGCGGGTGAGCAGGCCGGCATCCGTAAGGGCGTCGAAACCCTCTGTCTTAGCGTCGTCAGAGGTCGCGGCCTGCACTGGAAATTTCTTGGCATCCTGCCAGATGCAGGCGGGATGAGCTTTGTAGTAGTCGTTGATCGCAGTTTGGTAATTCATTTTGGAATCGTCTTGCTTATTACAACCTGCGAAGAGAAGTATGGCAGCGCAAACGAGCACTGCTCTCGATTGGTTGTACCTGGTCATCAAAAAAATCCTTTCTGTGCTCATGTGCGGGTTCCTAGCGGAGCAGGCGATAGGATGCTTTGCTCAGCCTCTGCTGTTGCTAGCCACCTTCTCCCATCGTTCATCTCGACAAGCTGAAGGCAGGGTACGTATGCTCACTGGTGAGGTGAGCAATGAACGTGGAACAGGATTGGGCTTCGATGTTGGCGGTCGCGGTCCGCGAAGCCCGCACAGGCCTGGCGGAAGGTGGCCTCCCTATCGGTGCGGCGATGTTCAATCGCCAGGGGCAGTTGCTCAGCTCCGGGCACAATCGACGGATACAGCAAGGCGATCCCTCGGTGCACGCAGAGACCGATGCTTTTCGCCGGGCGGGCCGGTTGCGTTCGTACAGGGATGTCGTCATGGTGACTACGCTGGCGCCTTGCTGGTACTGCAGCGGGCTGGTGCGCCAGTTCGGCATTCGCACGCTGGTCGTAGGGGAGAGCAGGACCTTTGGCGGCGGCCTCGAATGGCTACGCGGGGCCGGGGTGAGAATTTTTGATCTGGACTCTGAAGAATGCGTGCGCATGATGGAAAGTTTCATCCGCGACTTTCCGGAGATCTGGCACGAAGATATTGGTGAAGATGGCTGAGCAGATCAAAATGTGTCCATCACGGTATCGTATTTAGCTGGGACACATTAGACCCACAGCCCCCGCAGATTTCGTCGTCTTCTGCCAGAGCGTGACAGAGGAAGTTATGCCCGTGGCCGTTCCAAACCAGTCGGCGAAGGTGCTTGGTGACGAGTAGGCAGATCCTGCGTTCACGCTGAAAGCCATGATGTTGGTCTGGCATGGAATTGGGCTGGCCATCCCGTTGGTCACAATGCCATAGGAAGCGATGACGTTGAGATAACCCGCGGCGAGCATGGCCGAGGGTGGCCAGCCCATGATCAGTTCCAGCCGGGGGGCCTCGGTGGCCGCAGTAAAGCCCACAGGGCCGGCGGCCACCACCCGGTTATCCTGCCCAGCGACTTCTCCCTGGACATTGATCGTTCCAGAGGGCCTGGTCTGGCCATTCGAAAACACGAAGCCACCGTTGCCGCCGTACTTGATGAGCTTGCTGCCTTCGACAACGCTATTCTTCGAAGTAAGGGCCGGAATAAAACTAAAGCCCAGCGATATCCTCAGATCGAATGGCACTGCTCCTACGAGGATGGGAACGTGATAGGCCGCTTTGGAGAGCGGGGCACTCTTCAACAGCTCAGCCGGCCAGGAGGTGATCTTGGCTGTGGACCCGGGCTTCATGGCATCCGTGGCGACGGCAAACCACTTCAGCTCGGCCTGCCCGCTGAGGTCAGAATTGGTAAAGCTCAAGTTGGTCACTTCACCATCTTTGATTTGCATCTTGACGGCCGAAACGAAGTTGCTGAGGTAACCTACTCCTTCGTACGCCAGCGTTCCCTGGCTGCCTCCAAATTTGATGGTCGCCCGAACATCGATGCGATCCTTGCCTGGCGTGAATTTGACGTGGTAATTGTAACCGCCGAAGTCTACATCAAAGTCCGCGATGCCCTCCTGAGTAGAGGTAGACCTGTCCGCTTGCATCCTGCTGAAATCGATCCTGTAGGTGCCTTCCAGCCGGCCTTCCTTGATGGCGTCGGTGATCTTCGCTGGTCCTGTTTTGAGCACGTAACTGTCTCCGGTATCTTTAACATCCACCACCGAGCACAGCGCCAGGCCGGAAAGCAGGAGCACGTCTCCGGGCTGGAGGTTAGCGATCTGGCTGGCCGAGGAGTCAAACACGTAGCTTCCGTCCCGGCGGATGGCGACCAGGTGGTGCATGGTGTCGCCTCTGCTGATCACGGTCACGCCTTCCTGATAGGTCACGTTGTACGCGGTGGTGCCGCCTTCCATAGGAGAAAATCGGGGAAGATACACCGGGCCGCTGAAATGATTTCCGTGATATCCGCTCGCTTGCACGCTTAGATTGGGGTCCTGGGGTTTGCCCCGCACGGCGGTTTCATTCGGATCGGGCTGGTTCCTGCACGCTGACAGCATCAGGAGTGCAGCGACCGAACCGGTTACCAATATGCTCGTGCGCATTTCGGTTCCTCATCAAGACCAGTGGGCTCAGGGATCCTTCGAATGGTACAGCCTCGGAGCAGATCAGAAAAGATGCCGATTACAATCGGCTCAGTACAATTTCGAAATCCAGCAAGCACCGTAGATGGGGCATCCTTCGGCAGCATCCGCGCGAAAAGCTATTTCTGCGCTGTTTGTCGCCAGCGTCGGCTTGCGGCAGCACTGTCGCTGGTGGTCGTAGCTGGAGTCGTTATCCCCTTTGCGACGCGCGCAACGTGATGGTGGAGACCGCGTAGCCTCCGCAGGGCACGGCTTGGCGGATTGAACAAATCATCACTGTTACTAATTATGGATTGCAGCAGTGGAAGCAACCCAGATGCAGTCCATCCGCAGCGTTGCGGACAGAGCAAAGAACGAAGCCCTCCTCCCTGGACATTGGTGGGAGATCAAATTTCGGCAGAGCCGACCATCTACCAAACCGCTTAGTATTGCTACCCGTGTCGATACGCCAGGATCCAGGTTAATGTCAATCCGCGCCATCTAAACGCTTTGAATCCCAGCCATCCAATGCTTGCCACTGAGGAGGAGGATGCGTTATCGTTGGGCTTCTCCAGTGAAGGCGGGCAGCAAATGGAAAGTCTCGCGATTCTGGGTGGCCACGCAGTGCGGACCAGCCCATTCACACCCTGGCCACTGTTTTCAGATAAGGAAGAGACGCGATTGCTGGATGTGTTACGCGGTCGAGCCTGGGGAGGGCAGCCGTTTCCGGGAAAGTATTCCGTCCAGTTCGCTACCGGTTTTGCCAAGCTGCACGACACCGCCTACGGCCAATGCGTAAACACCGGCACGGTTGCCATCCAGGCCGCGCTCAAGGCTATCGATATCCGCCCTGGCGACGAAGTGCTGGTCCCTGCCTATACCTGGGAGGGGACAGTGGGGCCGGTGTTGCTGGTGAACGCAGTTCCGGTGTTTGTCGATGTCGATCCTGAAACCTATTGCATGGATGCGGCAGCCGCCGAAGCCGCCATCACTCCCAAGACGCGTGCCATCCTGCCCGTGCACCTGGGGATGCGTTTCGCTGACATGGATGCACTGCCTGAGATCGCCCGCAAACACTCACTGAAGATCGTCGAAGACTGCGCTCACGCGCACGGCGGCAAGTGGCGGGGTAAGGGGGCGGGGTCGATCGGTGACCTGGGAGCCTTCAGCTTCCAGTCGAGCAAGCTCATCACGTCCGGCGAAGGCGGCATCGTGCTGACGAACAACCTCGAATACCACGAGCGCGTGCAAACCTACATCAATGCCGGCCGCGCCAGCGTGACCGATCAATTCCACCATCGGACGATTGGCTTCAACTACCGGCTAGGTGAGTTTCAAGCCGCACTCCTTTCGGCCCAACTGGAGAGCTTGCCCGACCAGGCCAAAATCCGCATGGCGAACATGGCTTATTTTGAGCAACAGCTCGCGAAAACCGCGGGCATCGGATTCTTGAAACCAGAGCCGCGCATCACCACCCTCGCTCCCTACGGCTTTGTGCTGAAATACTTCGCCGGACACGTGAAGGACATCCCCCGCGCCGCGTTCGTGGCCGCTCTGCAACTGGAAGGCATACCCTGCGACGGTTTGTTCTATGAGCCGGTCTATCGCAGCTCACTGTTCCCGCTGGATCCGGCCGATTTCCCCGCGCTGAGTTGGGGTCGATCGCAGCCGCTGGACCTGAAGACCATGTACACCTGTCCAGAATCAGAAAAGGCAGCGTACCGGGAAGCGATCTGGTTCCCGCACCAGATCTTCCTCGGCCCGCGCAGCGACATCGACGCTATCGTAGAGGCGATGCACAAGGTTCTCACGCATATCGAGAGCCTGCGCGACCTGGATCATAAGGCAATCCGCAACCAGCGGCTCTCACGCGCGGACCGTGAGAGTTAGGCCATACCTCCGGTAGGCTTCGCTGTCGTGGAGTTGGGCACTCTGGCAACGACAGCCATCCTGCCTGCGTTCCGCGGCATGCAGCGGGCCAAGCAGATCGAGGCGTTTTCCCTGGCTAATCGGGGCGGGCCTCTTCCACCGTCCTGCGGGGCGGACGGTCAGATCGATATGGCGATTATCGAAGCCCTGTACCGGTCTGCAACGACCGGCGTTCCCTAAGATGTCAAAGTTATTCCTTCGTCTTGAGCAAATGGGCATTGTCATGAAGGAATTTTTCTATGTCATCCTTCATGCCCAGGACCTTGGCCCACTGTTCTTTATAGAGCGTCACCGGGAACCGGCCCACTCCGTACAACGATACTGCCCCCTTTTCGCTCACTTTTAAGCTCAGCCCACGCACGCTTTTATTTTTCAGCTGATCGTTTTCCGCACGGAGCCTCTCAAGTTCTGCTTTTAGATCGTCATCAGACATGGCGCATCCTCCTGAATCTTAAATATGCCAGAACAGTCTAGAGCATTTTTCGTTCTACGGTTCCATGGTCGCTGCCGCCGCGTGGGATTTACCATGCCATATGCCTCTTTGTGACACGCTTATCCGGAACGTTCGCGTGCTCGACGGTAGCGGCGCCGAAGCGGAGACAGCTGATGTAGCTATCGATGCCGGTGTGGTTTGCGCGGTCGGCCAACTCTCCCAGTACGTGGCCCGGCAGGTGACGGAGGGAGATGGACGGGTTCTTTCTCCAGGTTTCATTGACGTCCACACCCACGACGACACGAACGTCATACGCGATCCCCAGATGATGGCGAAGCTGTCACAGGGGGTCACGACCGTGATCGTGGGCAATTGCGGCATCAGCGCGGCGCCGGTGCGGTTGGCGGGGCCTCCGCCCGATCCAATGAATCTGTTGGGGGAGGCCGATGCTTTCCGTTACCCCACCTTCGCTGCCTATGTGGCGGCCGTGGACGCAGCGCAGCCGGCGGTCAATGTCGCTGCCCTGGCCGGCCACACAGCACTGCGCAACAACCATATGGATCGGCTCGACCGCGCTGCCACCCCAGCCGAGATCCAGGCCATGCGCGCTCAGCTGACCGAGGCCCTGGACCACGGTGCATTGGGCTTGAGTTCCGGCCTGGCCTACCGGTCGGCCCGTTCCGCCCCAGCGGAGGAAATTCTGTCGCTTGCCGAACCCCTTGCGGCCGCCGGCGCAATCTACGCCACGCACATGCGCACCGAAGCGGAGGAGATCCTCGCTGCCATGAGCGAAGCCTTTGCCACCGGGCGTAGCTGCCACGTGCCGGTGGTGATCTCCCATCTGAAGTGTGCGGGCATCGCGAACTGGGGCAGGAGTGAGGAGATCCTTCAGGCATTGGAGAGAGCTCGGGCCGAACAACCCGTGCAGTGCGACTGCTATCCCTATGCGGCATCGTCCAGCACCCTCGATCTGCGCCAGGTGGATGAGCGTATCCGCATCGTGATCACCTGGTCTACGCCCCATCCTGAGATGGCCGGCCAGACACTGGAGCAAATCGCCCTGGCCTGGGGCATGAAGCAGAGAGAAGCGGCCGGGCGCCTGCAGCCCGCTGGAGCGATTTACCACAATATGTCTGAAGAAGATGTGCGCCGCATTCTGCAGCATCCGGCAAGCATGATCGGCTCCGATGGACTCCCCAACGACCCGCGGCCCCACCCGCGCTTATGGGGAACCTTTCCTCGCGTGCTGGGTCACTATTGCCGGGAGGAGGGTATCTTCCCGCTCGCGCAGGCGGTGCACAAGATGACCGGCTTGCCCGCGCAGCGATTCAGGCTGGCCGGACGAGGACAGATCCGCGAAGGCTGTCACGCCGACCTGGTGCTCTTCGACCCGGAGACCATCCGAGATACGGCCACTTTCAGCAACCCGGTCTGCGCCGCCGAAGGAATCGCCGCCGTGTGGGTGAACGGGGTGCTTTCCTACAAGGACGGGGATGCCACCGGTCAGCGAGCCGGACGATTTCTCCCTCGTCCCTCCTTGGGTCCCGCTTGAACCCGGGTCCCCTGCTCGATAGTCACGGAGTTTTTCTACTGGTCGCCGCTGTCTGTGCGGTGATTGGGCTGGTTCTGCTCATCGCGGTGGCCAAGCTGAACGCCTTTCTCTCCCTGATGGTGGTTTCGCTCACGCTGGCCGCCGTGACCGGGATGCCGCTCGGGAGCGTCGTTTCCTCCTTTGAGACGGGGGTGGGCAATACCCTCGGACACATCGCGATCGTGGTTGGGCTGGGCACGATGCTGGGCAAAATGATGGCGGAATCCGGGGCCTCGGACCGCATCGCGGAGACGTTGATTGACCTTTTCGGAGCGCGGCGCGTGACCTGGTCCATGATGTGCGCCGGGCTGATCGTCGGCCTGCCGGTGTTTTTTGAGGTCGGCTTTGTTCTGCTTATACCCATTGTGTTCACGGTTGCCCGGCGCACCCGCACTTCTCTCATCCTGGTCGGACTGCCCCTGGTGGCGGGGCTCTCGGTGGTGCACGCGCTGATACCGCCGCACCCGGCAGCCATGCTGGCGGTTACGATTTTTCACGCTGATGTGGGACGCACCATCTTGTACGGCCTGCTGGTTGGTATTCCCAGCGCGGTGATTGCGGGGCCACTGTATGCCCGATTCATCGCCCCCCGGATTGTGCTCGATGCGCACAACCCCATGGCGGAACAGTTCGCCGAGCATGACGAGAATCGCTCGCTACCCGGCTTTACCATCTCGATGGCCACGGTTTTGCTGCCGGTGGTGCTGATGCTGCTTGGCAGCTGGGCAGGAGTACTGGCAACGCCGGGCACGTATGCCAACCGCGTGCTGCATTTGCTGGGGACCGCTGACATCTCTTTGCTGGTAGCGGTACTGATCAGCTTTCTCACCCTAGGCAAAATGCGAGGATTCAACCGGGAGACGATTCTTAAATTCTCCAATGAATGCCTGGCGCCTACGGCTCACATCACGCTGGTGATCGGAGCGGGCGGCGGGTTTGGGCGGATCCTTCAGGATAGCGGCGTCTCGCAGGCAATTGTCTCGGTGGCGCTGCACGCCCATGTATCGCTGTTGCTGCTGGGATGGCTGGTTGCCGCCCTTATCCGCCTGGCTACCGGGTCCGCGACCGTCGCCTTGACCACGGCCGCGGGCATCCTTGCTCCCATTCTCGCGCATAGTCCAGGCGTGCGGCCGGAATTGCTGACCATCGCCACGGGCGCAGGATCGGCCATCTTCTCCCATGTGAACGATGGTGGCTTTTGGCTGGTGAAGGAGTATTTCAACATGAGCGTGGCCGATACCATGAAGACCTGGTCCATCAGCGAAACCTTGATCTCCATTATTGCCCTGCTGTTGACGTTCGCCCTTGCAGCAGCGCTGTAATATGTAACAACCATCACCTCGGTGAATTGACACTGTCAGGGCCTTGATTTATTGTCACGAAGAGTTCTCCCTGGTGAAACACCTGCCCATCCCGGCTCCAAGCCTTCTCGAACAAGTCTCCCCGGCTTGTTGTTGATCGATTTTTCTCCTCTCCGCGTACCTTCCCGAAAAGCATAAAGTTTCCTGGTAGGAGAACCCTACGATGCGCAACCAATGATAACCAGACGGCAGCTCATGCAAAAAGCGGCCCTGTTCGCTGCCGCCGGCCGCTTTGCTTCGGCGACCACGGCGAACGCGTGGACCCCGGCCAGAACCCACATCCAGTTAGGCGCGCAAACGAACGCGTGGGCCATAGACCCCGCTCGCTTCGATACTTTCCTTGGCGTCCTGGACCAGATCAAGAAGATTGGTTACACCGGCTTCGAGACCGGATTTTTCAATGTGAGGTCGCAATTCAAGTCGCCGGAAGCAGCCCGCAACAGCATCGCGAAGAGCGGCCTCACATTCTTTGGCATCCACATCGCGATTCCCTTCGATCGCAATGATCCGGCAACCCACCTTCCCCCGGCCGCTCTTTATGAGGAAGTGGCCCAGGGCGGTCTTGCCCTGGGGGCGCAGCGGCTCATCTTCACGGGTGGCCCGGCAACAAGCACAGAGGATTTGAAACGAAAAATAGCTGGACTGAATACAGCCGGCGCCTTCAGCAAGAGCCTGGGCCTACCGCTCGCGTACCACAATCACTGGTGGGAATTTCAGTCCAAGGTGGGTGAAATAGACGCGCTGTATAGCGAAACTGATCCCGCGCTGGTCTCCTTCCTGCTCGATGCCGGCCATGCGTACCGCGGGGGAGCCGACGTCCCGGCATTCTTACGCAAGCACCACGATCGTATAATCGCCCTGCACTTGCGCGACTACAGCAACGGGCAGCAGGTTCCTCTGGGCCAGGGAACCTTTCCGCTGGCCGAGGTCGCCGCGACGTTGAAGCATCTAAACTGGCAGGGCTGGGCACTCAACGAGGAAGAGCGTGAGAACGGCTCAAAACTCGGACTCACTGTGATGGAGCCGGCGTTCGCAGCTCTTCAGAAAGCGTTCCCGCAATGAACCGCCGAGGTTTTCTCTATGCCGGAGCCGCCACCGCAGCGGCCATGAGTGCGCGCTCCTACGGACGCATTCTGGGAGCCAACAATCGCGTGGGCATCGGAGTCATCGGTTTAGGGAGACGCGGCACCATCGTGGGCGGAGCGTTCCTCGAGGACAAGCGCGCCTGCATCGTCGCCGTCTGCGATATCTACGATGCGCAGACAAATGCCTTCTTATCACGACTCCCTAAAGACCATCCGCCGCCGCACACCTCCGTTGCCTACCAGGATCTGCTCGCCCAGGCCGATGTCGATGCGGTGCTCATTTCGACTCCGGATCACCTCCATGTAACCATGGCCACGACCGCGCTGGAAGCGGGCAAACACGTCTATCTCGAAAAGCCGACGCTGCATCGCTGGGAAGATCTGGCACTTCTGACGGCCGCCGCGGAGAAACACAAACAGGTACTCCAGTGCGGTATGCAGCAGCGCAGCGGAGCACACTATCTGCAGGCAAAACAATCGATCTTCGCGGAAAAGAAGCTAGGCCAGGTGCTCTTCGCCCGCGCAGTCTGGCACAATTTTCCCTGGCAACAACGATTCGTCCCCGACGCGCCCAAGCCGGCCGGACTGGATTGGCAACTCTTTCTCGGCCCGGCGCCGCAGGTCCCCTACCAGACCGCCCGCTACAGCTCCTGGCGCTATTTTCCCGACTATGGGGCCGGCCTGCTGGCCGACATCATGACTCACTGGGTTGATGTGGCGCAATGGATGCTCGAGGACTCGCACCCGCAAAGCGCCACCGCGCTGGGCGGAATCTATCGACTCCATGACCAGAGGCAGAACCCGGATACGGTCAGTGCGATCGTGCAATACGAAACATGGAATTTCAATTTCGAATCTTCAGTTCTCTCGATTCGCAACGATCATCCGTCGGTTTTTTTCGAAGGGACCGAAGGCACACTCGACCTTTCTCGCGACGGCTTTACCTATACTCCCAATCAAGGCCCCGCTGCCGAAGTATCTTCCACAGAAGGCCTGGAGAAAGCGCACACCAGGAACTTTATCGACGCCATCGTTTCCGCGCAGCCGCCCAATGCACCACTCAGCGCCGGGCTGCAAGCCTCGCTGCCCGTGCAGATGGCGCTACGTTCGTATTGGTCGCACAAAACGGTCTCCCAGGCGCAACTGGGATAGCAGGAGAATTTGCAATGGAAATGTTCTGGTTCATTCCGACTACGGGAGACGGTCGCTACCTCGGCTCCAGTCACGGGTCGCGTCTTACCGACTACGCTTACCTACGGCAGATTGCGCAGGCCGTCGACGAACTTGGCTACGGCGCGGTACTGCTGCCCACGGGAAACTCCTGCGAAGATGCCTGGGTTGTCGCGTCCACACTGGTGCCGAGCACCAAACGGCTCAAGTTTCTGGTTGCGGTGCGGCCTGGCGTCATGTCGCCGACACTCGCTGCGCGCATGACCGCAACCTTCGATCGACTCTCGCAGGGTAGGGTGCTTATCAACGTGGTCACCGGCGGCGATCCGCACGAAGCGGCTGCCGATGGAGTTTTTCTCTCCCACGATGAGCGCTATGAAGTCACGGGCGAATTCCTCACCATCTGGCGCAGCATCCTGGCGGGCGAGACGCGATCCTTTCAGGGTAAGCATCTGCATGTAGAAAACGCGCGCGTGTATTACCCGGCTACACAACACCCGCATCCTCCGCTGTATCTCGGCGGTTCTTCGGATGCTGCCATGCAGATCGCCGCGGATCATGTCGATGTGTACCTTACATGGGGCGAGCCTCCGGCCCTGGTTGAAGAAAAGATAGCCCGCATGCGTAAGCTGGCGGAAAGTGCCGGTCGAAAAATCCGCTTTGGCATTCGTCTCCACATCATTGTGCGAGAAACCAACGACGAGGCGTGGAAGGCAGCCAACGAACTCATCCGCTACATCGACCGCGATGTCGTGGAGCGCGCTCAGCAAGGTTTGTCCA
>Ga0302325_10029097_pt1 | contig 11418 bp, 8 predicted proteins | sample Palsa_T0_2_FD_201948 | JGI IMG/M metagenome (GOLD analysis project Ga0302325, IMG submission 201948) | Peat permafrost microbial communities from Stordalen Mire near Abisko, Sweden - Palsa_T0_2 | ecosystem: Environmental > Terrestrial > Soil > Palsa > Peat permafrost | place: Sweden: Abisko... | reverse complement strand
GGCGCGATCACCTTCACGCTGCTCGTGCTTGTCGCCGCGATGCTCGCCAAGGGCAACCGGCGCGGCAGGCAAGCCGCGGTCAGCATGGGCGTCGCCGCCGGGATCATGCTTGCCCCGCAGCTGGGCAGCGGCGTCTACGTGCTGATGCTGGATCCCGACCACACCGGGACCTCGGTGCCGGTACTGCTGGTCTGGCTGCTGCTCGACCGGGCGCCCAGGCGCTGGTACGTGCCGATGGCAGCGACGGGACTGCTGGCCTGGGCACTCGTCGCCGACAGCATGGTGCTGATCATCGGCGTGCTGCCGTTGCTCGCGGTCTGCGCCACCCGCTGTTACCGGGCGATCGTCAGGGAGCGGCTGCCGCCAGGCTGCTGGTGGTTCGAGCTGTCCCTCGCCGCCGGGGCACTGATCGCTGCCGCGGTCGCGAGGTCGGCACTCGCGCTGATCGCCAGCCATGGCGGGTTCCGCGTCTGGCCGGTCGGCTCCCAGCTCGCCAGCTACGGCGAGCTGCCCGGCCACCTGCTGCTCACCGGGCAGGGGCTGCTGCTGCTGTTCGGCGCCGACTTCTTCGGCCAGCAGCTGGGCCTGGCCGCGGCGCTGGCGATGCTGCACTGGGTCGGACTGGCCTTGGCCGGGTGCGCGGTCTGCCTCGCCGCCCGGCGGTTCGCTGGCGAGGCCGACCTGGTCACGCAGGTCCTGCTGGCGGCGGTGGCCGTCGACGTGGCGGCCTACGTGTCAGGGACCAGGGCGGTGGACGTCCACAGCACCAGGGAGATCGCGGCGGTGCTGCCCTGCTGCGCCGTGCTGGCCGGCCGGCTGCTGGCCCGGCGCATCGACGCGGCCAGGATGGTGCCGGCCCTGCTTGTCGCGCTCACCGGCTACCTGCTGTGCCTGGGCCGGGAGATGGCGCGGCCAGCGCAGCCGGCCCAGGGCCAGCAGCTCGCCAGCTGGCTGGCCGCGCACCACCTCGACTACGGCCTGGCCGGTTACTGGCAGGCCGCCAGCACGACGTTGGCAAGCGGGGGCAGGGTACAGGTCCTGCCGGTGCAGGCCGGGCACGAGACCGTCTCCCGCGGCGGCTGGGAGGCCGATGCCTCCTGGTACGACCCGCTCCGGCACACGGCGACCTTCTTCGTGCTGCCGCCCGGTGGCCCAGGGCTGGCCTATCCCTGGTCCTTCGACGTGCGGGCCACCTTCGGCCAGCCCGCCCGTATCTACGACGCCGGGCAGTGCACGGTGCTGGTCTGGAACCGGAATCTACTCACCGGCCTGCGCTGATCCAGGCCGCGCCTACGGCCCGCAGCATTCGGGGGCCGGCGGCATCCCCAACGGGTAGGCTGGCGGCGCTTACGATCCCGACAACGAGGTTCCTTATGCGACGCATTGCCGCTGCGCTTTCCCTTCCGCTGCTCGCCGTCATGATCCTCGCGGGCTGCGGGTCGTCAACGTCGGCCAGCCAGGACCCGAACGGGTCGGTCCAGGTGACCGGGGCGTTCGGGGTGGCGCCCACGGTCAAGATCCCGGCGTCGAAGGCGGGCAGCAAGCTGGCCATCAAAACCTTGATCAAGGGGAAGGGCCCGGTCCTCGGCGCGACCGACTCCTTCGTCGGCAACTACGCCGTCTACATCTGGAGCGGCACCACGCACAAGCTCGCGCTGAGCACCTTCACCAAGGGATCTTCCCCGCAGGTGCTCGCGGCGGACGTCGGGCTACCGGGCCTGAAGAAGGCGCTGACCGGCGAGAAAATGGGCAGCCGGGTGCTCGCGGTGCTGCCGCCGAAAGAAGCCTACGGAAGCCGGGGCAATCCGCAGATCGGCGTGACGGGGACCGACACCATCGTCTTCGTGGTGGATCTGATCAAGGACTTCAGCGCCACGGCCGCCGCGTCAGGCACGCACCTGTCGAACGGCGGCGGGGCACTGCCGACCGTCACCGCAAAGCCGGGCAGCGCCCCGCAGGTGAAGATCCCGGCGCGGCGCCCGCCGACCAAGCTGGTCGTCAAGATGCTGATCAAGGGATCGGGCCCGCCCACTGCCAAGGGCCAGACCATCGTGACGCAGTACGTCGGCGTGAACTGGCGAACTGGCAAGGCCTTCGACTCTTCCTGGTCGCGCAAGGAGCCGTTCGGCTTCACGCTCGACGCGTCGCCAGCCCAGATCATCCCGGCCTGGGACACGGGCCTGCTTGGGGTGCCGGTCGGCAGCCGGGTGCTGCTGGTCGTCCCGCCCGTCGACGGCTACGGGAAGAAGGGAAACTCCGCAGCGCACATCAAGGGGACCGACACGCTTGTCTTCGTCGTCGACATCGTCGGGGCAGTCGGCTGACAGCCGCCGGCATCAGCTCAGCACCGGCTTCAGCTCAGCCGCCGGCGCCCGCTCAGCCGCCGGCCTCTGCTTAGCCGCCGGAGTCCGCTCAGCCGCCGGCCTCTGCTTAGCCCGAAGTTCCCCCCAAGCCGATTGGCCGACGCGTTTGACCAGGTGGTAGAGCCCCTTGATCGCGAAATTACATGACTACGTAGTCATGAGCCAAGGCCGTTTTGCCTGGTCAGCGCCTATGTTGGTTGGCCACTGGGGGGAACTACGGCTTAGCCGCCGGAGTCCGCTCAGCCGCCGGCCTCTGCTTAGCCGTCGGAGTCCGCTCAGCCGCCGTCGCCGCGTGGCTGGGTCAGCGCATCGGCGACAAGCCCCAGGCCGATGGCCAGCATCCAAACGTCCTTGGCCAGCGGGGTGCCCTGCTGGGACGGCCGCAGGCTATTCTCGCGCCGCATTCCCGGGGTCTGCACGTACAAGCCGAGCAGGCCGGCCGAGAAGGCCGTCAGGCCCGCTCCGGCCAGCGCCGCGGGCACGACCGGCAGCAGCAGCGCCGAGCCGAGCGCCATCTCGCCGACCGCCAGCAGGCGGGCGAAGTCCTTAGGCTTCAGCTTCGCCAGGAACGGGTAGGTGCCGACGGCCATCCCGTGCAGCCGGGCGGCGGTCTCCTCGTCGGCCGACCACTTGCCCACCCCCGCGTTGAGTATGAACGCTCCCGTCGCCAGACGGCCGGGCAGCCGCCGCGCCTTTGCCGATATCGCCATGCGCACTCCAGGGTCGCGAGTTGTCTTTGAGCCCATTCTGGCGCAGCGGTAATTGCGGTCCGGCGACGGCCGGCCCGCCGGGCTGGCCGTCGCGGTCCCGGCGCGGAACTCGTCGCGTATCGCCGCCTGCTCAGCGCGGCTCAGTTCCGCGCTCAGGTGGCCCGTTGATCGCCTCGCCGACCAGGAACGCGGGCAACTGCCCGGTCATCGCCGGATGAGATTAGCGGTGTAGACCGGATGAGATTAGCGGTGTAGACCGGATGAGATTAGCGGTGTAGACCGGATGAGATTAGCGGTGTAGATCTGTCCGGTCGGGACCGGACAGATCTACACCGCTGTTCATTCCCACTCATCGCACGTGCAGTGAGTGGTCCGTGGGTCAGGTGGGATCCGGCTCAGGGCCAGGCCCAGGCTCCGGCTCCGGCTCAGGCTCCAGCGCCCAGGCTCAGGGCCAGGCTCAGGCCAGGCTCAGGCTCAGGCTCAGGCTCAGGCTCCGGTCCAGGACTCCCGGGTGAGCGCGGCAGCGTGCCGGCCGGCCGCGGCTGCGGCAAGGAAGTAGGCGAGGTCCTCCTCCAGGCCGCGGCCCATCGTGGAGAGCGGCACCGGGCAGCCGCGCAGCACCTCGTGCAGGCCTTCGACGCTCACCAGGACCAGGTCGTGCCGGTCCGCCAGCGGGCCTGCCTCCGCCCTGACCCGGGCACCGAACTCGCCCGGCAGGTCGGGCACGACCACGTCCGCCCTGGCCAGGGCCACCCTTCCGTAGGAGGTCAGGCTGTGGTGCGAGATGCCGCGATGGCGCTCACGGGAGTCGGCCTCGCTGATCCGCAGCGAGGCGACAGGCCGGCCGCGCAACACTGCGGCCGCGTTCACCGCCTCGCCGGACGCCACCCCCGAGAACCCCCATCGGGTGCCGGTTCCCAGGTTCCCCGGTCCCTGCGAGACGACGGCAAGCTCGGCGCCCAGCACGCGGCGTGCCGCGAGCAGGCCGCTGTGCAGCGTCACCGCTTCCAGGTCGCCGCCGAACGCCTGGCCCACAGTCACCGTTCCGGCCAGCCAGCCCGCCTCCCGTAGCGCCGGGATCGTCCGGGAGAACCCGGCGGGCAATGCGCCGCCATCCAGCATCACGTAGACCACGCGCGCCATGGCGGCGCCAGCACGCCCAGTCATCCGTTCTGAATAAAAGGCGGCGAGCACGGCCGGCAGCGCGGAGTGCAGGTCGGCGACCACCACCGGCATGCCGTCAAGGTCGTCAGCCTCGCGCAGCACCTCGTGGTAAGGCGAGCCCTGCTCGTCCGCGCCGAGCACGGTGGCCTGCAGCGGCGTGTAGCGCGCCTTGACCAGGTGACCGGGGCCGGACGGGTCTGCGGGCAGCCGGCCGGGGACCGCCACGACCAGCGCGTACCCGCCGGTGCCAAGTTCCAGCGCCAGGGCAGTCGTATTGAGCAGTACCTGGTCACCTGGCTGCGGCAGGCCGGTCAGCGCGGGGTAGGCCAGCGCCTTCATCGGCGCGCCGTCCACGGTCACTTCCAGCTCGGCCGCGCCGGGCCACTCCCGCCGCAGCGCGGAAACCACGCCACTACGCCACCTGATCACTCCGGCAGGGTAGCGTCGGTGCCGGGGAAAGGAGCGCGGATGTCCAGGCGGAAGACCGAAAGGCTGCTCAGCCTCGTGGTCTGCCTGCTGTCGGCCGGCCGCTTCCTCACCGCGACCCAGATCCGCGCGGCGGTGCCCGGCTACCCGGACACCTTCGAGGCGTTCAAGCGCATGTTCGAGCGGGACAAGGACGAGCTGCGCGAGCTCGGCATCCCGCTGGAGACGGGCATGAACTCGCCGTCCGACGAGGAGGCGGGTTACCGCATCTTCCGGCAGGCCTACATGCTGCCGGAGATCAGGCTCGAGCCAGACGAGGCCGCGGTGCTCGGGCTGGCCGCCCGGGTGTGGCGGCGCGCCGAGCTGGCCGGCGCCGCGGCCGGCGGCCTGCTGAAGCTGCGGGCGGCGGGCATCGACGCCGAGGAGACCACGCAGCCAGGCATCGAGCCACGGCTGCAGACCGGCGAGGCCGCGTTCGGCGCGCTCTGGGAGGCGGTACGCGACCGGCGGCCCGTCACGTTCGGCTACCGCGCGGCGGGCCGTAGCTCGCCCCAGCAGCGCCGCCTGGAGCCGTGGGGCGTGGTGAACAGGCACGGCCGCTGGTACGTGGCAGGCCAGGACCTGGACCGCGCCGACGTGCGGGTGTTCCGGCTGAGCCGCATCGACGGGCCGGTTTCGTTCGCGGGGCCGCCGGGCTCGGTCACGGTGCCGGCCGGCGCCGACGTGCGGGAGACCGTCAGGCAGTGGGACGCCGACCCGCCCGCGCTGCGCACCGCCGTGGTGCGGATAAGGCGGGGAACCGGGCACGGCCTGCGGCAGCGGGCCAGCGCCTGCGGGCCCGATCCGGCCGGCCCCGGGTGGGACCTGGCCGAGCTGCAGTTCTCCGACGCCGGCTGGTTCGCCGAGCACATCGCCTCGTTCGGCGCCGACGCCGTCGCGCTGGAGCCGACCGACCTGCGGGAGGCGGTCATGACACGACTGAAGGGCGTGCTGGCATGACGACAGCGGCGACGCCGCGCGAATCACCGGCGCGGCCTCCCACCGCCACCGACCGGCTGCAGCGCCTGCTGGCCCTGGTGCCCTACGTGGTGAGCAGGAGCGTCGTCGGGCTGGCCGACACCGCGGCCGCGTTCGGCGTGACCGAGCTCCAGCTCGTCGACGACCTGAACATGCTGTGGTGCGTCGAGCTGCGGTCCCCCGACCCGTACTGCCCGATCGACCTGTCCTACGAGGGCGGCGAGATCGTGGTCAGCCAGGCGGAATCGATCGACCGGCCGCTGCGGCTCGGCGTGGACGAGGCCAGCGCGCTGCTCGTCGCGCTGCGGATGCTGGCCGAGGTGCCGGGCATCCAGGAGCGGTCCGCCCTGAGCCGCACCATCGCCAAGCTTGAGGCGGCCGCGGGGGAGGCGGCGGCGGCAAGCGCGCAGGTGGCAGTGCAAGTCGACGATAACGCGGCCCGCGGCGTGCTTGCCCAGGTGAAGGACGCGCTCGCGCGGCGCCGCCGGATCCACCTGTCCTACTACGTGCCCGGCCGCGACGAGGCCACCGAGCGGGACGTCGACCCGATGCGGCTGCTCGTCGTGGAAGGCCGGACCTACCTGGAGGGATGGTGCCTGCGGGCGGAGGCGGTGCGGCTGTTCCGGCTTGATCGCGTCATCGCGATCTCTGTGCTCGACACGGCTACCGCGGTGCCCACCGACGCGGAGCCTGTCGACGTGGACCAGGGTCTGTTCCGGCCGTCCGACGACGACGTGCACGTGCTGCTTGAGCTGTCGCCGCGCGGACGCTGGGTGTCGGAGTACTACCCGTGCGAGCAGGTCGAGGAACTCGGCGATGGCCGGCTACGGGTCAGCCTGAGCACCCCGGACACCCGCTGGGTCCGGCGCCTCGCGCTGCGCCTCGGCGAGGACGGCCAGGTCGTCGCGCCGCCCGCGGTGGCCGCGCAGATCCGCGAGGACGCCGCCGCCGCGCTGGCCCAGTACGAGTGAGGAGGCCGGTGCCGTCGGTCCTGCTGAGCTTGCCGGTCCTGCTGAGCTTGCCGGGGTTGCTGAGCTTGCCAGGGTTGCTGAGCTTGCCAGGGTTGCCGGGGTTGCTGAGCTTGCCGGGGTTGTCGGGGCGCTGGCGAGATGAGCCACTTTTACCTGGTTCACCGGGATGTAACATACTGGCGACCAAGCCGCTGGCTCGGCCTGCTACGAAGCCAGCACATGTAGACTGCTGTGCGAGCTACCTGAGCGCGGGAACGAGCTTCCTGCTGAATGGGGACAGACATGGGCGATGCACTTGCCCCGTGGCACATCATCATCATCCTGGTGGTGTTCGTTGTGCTGTTCGGGGCGCGGAAGCTCCCGGTCGCGGCAAAATCGCTGGGCGAGGCGATGAACATCTTCAAGAAGGAGGTCAGCGGGCTGAGGCATGAGGACAGCGCCGTGACCCCGACCGCCGCCGCCCCCGCCTCCGCTGCGCCGGTCGTCACCGCGCCGCCGGCCCTCTCGCCGACGGCGCAGCCGTCGCAGCAAGAGCAGATCGAGCAGATGCAGCGGCAGCTCAGTGAGCTGCAGCGCAAGACGGCTGGCGCTGACGGGGCGACCGTCAACGGCGTGCCGCTGTCGGAGGCACAGCGGAACCAGCCCGGCTGATCCGCCCCGCACATGACGACGCCGGCCAATCCGACGGGGCCAGCGCGCCCGCGAGTACGTTTGCCGAGGGCACCGAGGGCAACGAACAGCGACGCGCGGATGCCGCTGATGGAGCACATCCGCGAGCTGCGTAACCGCGTGGTCAAGGCGGCGTTCGGGATTGCCATCGGCATGATCATCGGGTGGTTCGTCTACCCGTACGTCTGGCATTTCATCGAGGCGCCGTACTGCAAGATCCCGATGTCGCGCATCGGGGTGGCCGGCAAGGGCACCTGTAGCCTGTACGTCACGGGCATCTTCGATGCCTTCTTCCTGCGGCTGCAGCTCGCGTTCGTGATCGCCATCGTGGTCTCGTCTCCGGTCTGGCTCTACCAGTTCTGGGCGTTCATCGCCCCTGGCCTGTACGCGAGGGAACGGCGCTGGGCCTACTACTTCGTCGGCGCCGCAGTGCCGCTGTTCGCCTTCGGCGGGCTGCTCGCCTACTTCGCGATGACCAGGGGCCTGCGGTTCCTGCTCGGCCTCATACCGCACGGCGTGACGCCGATCATCACGATCACCACCTACCTCAGCTACGCGATGGCGATGCTGCTGATCTTTGGCCTCGCCTTCGAGATGCCACTCGTGGTGGTGCTGCTCAACCTGGCCGGCCTGCTTCCCCATGAGCGGTTCAGGAAGTGGCGCCGGATGATCATCTTCGCCGTCTTCGTGTTCGCCGGGGTCGCCACGCCAAGCCCGGACCCGTTGACCATGCTGCTGCTCGCGGTGCCCTGCGTGATCCTGGTCGAGTTCGCCGAAATCTTCGTGTGGGCGAACGACCGCCGCCGGGCGCGCCGCGGCGACCCGTATGCCCTGGCCGCCGAGGCCGCAGCGCCGCTCGACGATGCGGACAGCAGTCTCGACGTCGGCCACCGCAAATAGGCCGGCCGCGCCGTAATCGAACGGCGCCGTAATCGAACGGCGCGGGAGCCGACGGCGCGGGGCGGCGCGGGAGCCGACGGCGCGGGGCGGCGCGGGAGCCGACGGCACGGGTGGCGGGCATGCCTCCGACCGCTGAGCGGGCCGCCACCGCACCGGGCGGCCCGGCCTACCCTTGATCGCATGAGCACGCCGGTGAGTCCTGCGGACCGCTACGCCGCCTCCCGCAGGCGCCAGGCAGAAGACGGGCCGGAGCTTTCCGCGTTCCGGGCGCTTTACGACTTCGAGTTCGACGGCTTCCAGGTCCGCGCATGCAGGGCACTGAACGGAGGCCACGGGGTGCTGCTGGCCGCGCCGACCGGGTCGGGAAAGACGGTGGTCGGTGAGTTCGCCGTGCACCTGGCGCTCGCCGAGGGCCGCAAGTGTTTTTACACGACGCCGATCAAGGCGCTGTCCAACCAGAAGTACGCCGACCTGGTCCGCCGCTACTCCGCGGCCAGCGTCGGACTGCTGACCGGCGACAACAGCATCAACGGCGAAGCGCCGGTGGTGGTGATGACCACCGAGGTGCTGCGGAACATGCTGTACGCCGGCTCGGCGACCCTTGCCGCCCTGGGCTACGTCGTGCTCGACGAAGTGCATTACCTGGCGGACCGGTTCCGCGGCTCGGTCTGGGAAGAGGTGATCATCCACCTGCCCGAGTCCGTACGGCTCGTGGCGCTGTCGGCGACCGTCAGCAACGCGGAGGAATTCGGCGACTGGCTCGCCCAGGTACGTGGCGGCACCACGGTGATCGTCGATGAGCACCGGCCTGTTCCGCTCTGGCAGCACGTGCTGGCCGGCGGCCGCCTGTACGACATGTTCACGAGCGATCACCAGGCGCCTTCCGCGGCTCGCCTGCCTTCCGCGTCTTCCGGGCCCTCCGCGTCTTCCGGGCCTTCCGCGCCTTCCGGGCTTTCCGCGTCTTCCGGGCCTGGCGGCCCAGCACGGAGGAATGGCCGACCTCGGGCCATCGTCAATCCGGAACTGCTGCGCATCGCGCAGCGCGACCAGTGGGCGGCGCGGAAGGCACCGGGGCGGCCGGGCCGTGGCGGGCACCGCCCGCCACGGCTCAGAATCACCAGGCGTCCCGACGTCATCGGCAGGCTGGACGTTGCCGGGCTGCTCCCGGCCATCACCTTCATCTTCAGCCGGGCAGGCTGCGACGCGGCGGTACAGCAATGCCTCAGCGCCGGCCTCCGCCTGACCACCCGGGAAGAGGCCGAACAGATCACCGCGCTCGCCGAACGCCGCACCGCGGACATCCCCCGCGACGACCTGCCCGTGCTCGGCTATGGCGCGTGGCTGCTTGGCCTGCAGCGCGGAATCGCTGCCCATCACGCCGGGCTGCTGCCCACGTTCAAGCAGGTCGTGGAGGAACTGTTCACTGCAGGGCTAGTGCGAGCCGTGTTCGCCACGGAGACCCTCGCGCTCGGCATCAACATGCCCGCGAGGACGGTCGTGATCGAGCGCCTGGACAAGTGGAACGGCGAGGCGCACGCCGACCTCACGCCGGGCGAGTACACCCAGCTAACCGGGCGGGCCGGCCGCCGGGGAATCGACGTGGAAGGGCATGCCGTCGTGCTCTGGCAGCCCGGTATCGATCCGGTCGCCGTGGCCGGCCTGGCCGGCACCAGGACCTATCCGCTCAACTCCAGCTTCGAGCCGTCCTACAACATGGCGGTGAATCTCGTCGGCCAGGTCGGCAGAGAGCGGGCGACGGCGCTGCTGGAGTCCTCGTTCGCGCAATTCCAGGCGGACCGGGCGGTGGTCGGAATCGCCCGGCAGGCCAGGCGCATCAGGCAGGCCATGGCCGATGCCGCCGTCCGTTGCGACCTCGGCGACTACGCCGAGTACGTCGCGATCCGCCACGAACTGTCGCAGCGCGAGGGTGATCAGGCCAGGCAGCGGTCCGCGGACCGCCGGGCCGAGGCCTTGCGCTCCCTGCAGCAGCTGCACCGGGGTGACATCATCAGGGTGCCGAGCGGCCGGCGGGCCGGGATCGCTGTCGTGCTCGATCCCTTCGCGGGCGGCAAGGACGAGCCGCTGCCGCTTGTCCTCACCGAAAATCGCCAGGTCAAGGGGCTTTCGGTGGCTGATTTCCCGGTTCCGGTTGAGGCCATCGAGCGGATACGGATACCCGCGTCCTTCAGCGCCAGGTCGGCGAATCACCGCAGGGATCTGGCCGCCACCGTGCGCAACCGGCTGGCCGGCCTCGATCTCGGCAAGCATCCCCAGGACCGGTCAGCCAGGGCTGCGGGCGAGCCGGGCAGGCCGGGCGGCGATGACGGCGAGATCGCAACACTTCGACGACGGCTGCGCCAGCACCCCTGCCATGGTTGCCCGGACCGAGATGAGCATGCCAGAAAGGCCGAGCAGCACCTGCGGATGCAGCGCCAGGCCGAGGCGCTGGAACACAGGGTCGCGGGGCGAACGCACGTCATAGCGCGGACCTTTGACCGGGTGTGCGGAGTTCTCACCCAGCTTGGCTACCTCGACGGCGACACGGTCACCGCAGAGGGCATGCGACTGGCGGGCCTTTACACAGAACTCGACCTGCTCGCGTCGGAATGCCTGCGCCGGGGACTCTGGGACGCCTTGACTCCCGCCGAACTCGCGGCCTGCGTCTCCGCACTGACGTTCGAGTCCCGACGGCCCGAGGACGCGAGCACGCCGCGGCTCCCGGGCGGGCAGGTCGGTGCGGTGCTGGCCGCCATGGTCCGGGTCTGGGCCGAGCTTGACGACGCCGAGCGCGCGCACCAGCTGTCGTTCCTGCGTGAGCCCGACATGGGCTTCGCCTGGAACGCGCACGCCTGGGCGCAGGGTCGGCGGCTGGAGGCGGTGCTGGAGACCGGCCTGACCCCCGGTGACTTCGTCCGGGCTGCCAAGCAGCTCATCGACCTGCTGGACCAGGTCGCCGTGGCGGCCGGCCGGACGCCGCTCGGGGCAAAAGCGCGTGCCGCCATCGATGCGCTGCGCAGGGGAGTCGTGGCCTACTCCTTCGTCGGGTAGCGTGCGCCCGGCTCCGCAGCCGCCCAGCGGCAGTCCTACGCTGCTTTCATGGACGTACCGATCGCTTGCAGCCTCACCGCCTCCGCTGCGCGGTCCCAGCTCGGCGAATGGCGCACCATCGTGGCTACCGCCGTGGACACCGTCGAGCGT
>Ga0302325_10029096_pt1 | contig 11419 bp, 12 predicted proteins | sample Palsa_T0_2_FD_201948 | JGI IMG/M metagenome (GOLD analysis project Ga0302325, IMG submission 201948) | Peat permafrost microbial communities from Stordalen Mire near Abisko, Sweden - Palsa_T0_2 | ecosystem: Environmental > Terrestrial > Soil > Palsa > Peat permafrost | place: Sweden: Abisko... | reverse complement strand
CGGCGCCCACTCTCACGCCACTAACGATAGTTGGTAAATTGTAGAGGAAGCTCGTAATCCAAGCCTTTGAGCAACGCTTGCACCTTTTGAAGATCGTCCCGCGACTTCCCAGAAACGCGAATCTGCTCGTCCTGATATTGCGCGTTGACCTTCAATTTAGCGTTCTTGATCGCTTCCATCAACGGCTTCGACTTGTCTTTCGGAATGCCCGACCGCAAAACGACCTTTTGCCGCAGCGCCCCGCCCGAAGCCGGCTCGACCTTCTGAAAATCGAACGCCTTGATATCGATCCCTCGCTTGATTGCTTTTGATTGCAAGACATCGATGACGTTCTTGAGCTTCAGCTCGTCGTCGGCGAGGATGGTGACGTCTTTGTCGGTGTTCTCGATCGACGCGATCGAATTCTTAAAATCGAAGCGTCCGGCAATCTCTTTGCGCGCTTGATTCAGCGCGTTTTCGAGTTCCTGGGGATCGATTTTTGAGACGACGTCAAATGAGCTGTCGCTAGGCACGGCTTGGCTTACTCTCCGGTCAGGTTGAAAGAACGTTCGACGACATCGCCCGATCCGCCCAGCGTCCCCACGCTCTTGCCGTTGACGCTCACGTCGACGCCGCCGGCGTTACCGGCGCGAACGGTCACGAATTTGCCGGAAATCGTCCGGACCGTGCCCGCCGGGAACAGTCCCTCCATCGCGACCTTCCCGTCGACTGCGACCCGCAGCCAGGAACGGGCCGTCAGGCGGATATCAAGCCGGTCGTTCCCGATGACCGGCGACGATGAGGGTCCCGGCGAGATCGCAGCTACGGCGCCGGGCGAGTCGGCCGGGGCGGGTGAGGGCGGGCCATCGGCCACTGCGACGGTGGCGGCCGGGGCCGCCGAACCCTCGGCTACCGCGTTCGCCCCGGACCCGGCTTGATACTGATAGTACTCATAGCCCGCGAACAGCACGAGCACGACGGCAACCAGACCAACCGCGATGATCCAGACCGACGGGCCGCCACGATCGGAGCCCGACGCCGGAAGCTGCGCCGGAGCCGGCACGTCCGGGCGTTCACCCGCCACCCATTCGGAGAATCGCGCGATGGCAGCCTCGGCATCCAGACCCAGAAACCGGGCATAGGTCCGAATAAAGCCGCGGACGTACACCGGAGCACCGATCGCGGCCCAATCTTCGGCCTCGATCGACGCGAGGTAGACCGACCGGATGTGAATTTGCTCGGCGACATCCGAGAGTGAGAGCCCACGCGTTTCGCGCGCGGCGCGAAACGCCTCTCCGAGCGCAGACATATGGTCGAACCTTGGCGCCTGCATCCTCTTCTCCCCTCTGCGAGGTTGCACGTACCGACATGTCAGCGAAAAAAACGCGGGTCGTTGCCGCCATGAGCGGCGGCGTCGATTCCGCCGTGGCAGCCGGACTTCTGGCAGAAGCCGGTTACGACGTCGTCGGGGTGACGATGAAAATGTACGCTCCAACCAAGCCCGCGCACGCCAAATCGTGTTGCGGAGCCGACGATTTTGACGATGCCCGGCGTAGCGCGGCCGTGCTCGGCATCCCGCATTACGTACTCGATTTCGAAGAGACGTTTCGCGTCAACGTGATCGAGCGGTTCGCGCGCGATTACGTTGCCGGACGCACGCCCAACCCGTGCGTTTCCTGTAACAACTTCGTCAAACTCGGAACGCTGCGCAACTACGCCGACCGTCTCGGAGCGGCATACGTCGCGACCGGTCACTATGCGCGCGTCGAACACCGTAGCGACGGCCCGCATCTCTTTCGCGGAACGCACGCCAAAGATCAGGCGTACGCGCTGGCACAACTCGCTCCCGAACAGCTCGGCCGGCTGCTCCTGCCGCTGGGCGATCTTGAAAAAGACGAGACGCGTGCGCACGCCGAGCGTTTGGGACTCGAAGTTGCGCACAAGACCGAATCACAGGACATCTGCTTCGTCGAGGGCGGCGACTACCGCGACGTGCTCGCCGGCCTCACACCGAACGCAGCGTCTCCCGGGTCGATTGTCTCGACGAGCGGCGCGGTCGTTGGAACGCACGCGGGCATCGTCAACTACACGGTCGGTCAGCGCCGCGGACTGCCTGCATCGAACGATGGGCCGCGCTACGTGACGCGTATCGATCCCGCGTCGAACACGCTTGTGATCGGACGCGAAGACGAACTCGGCGTTGCGGGCTTAGTTGCCGACGAAGTGAATCTGATTCGGCCCGAGCGCTTTACCGCGGGTGCGACGGTGGTACGTGCAATGACGCGCTATCGCTCGACTCCGATTGCGGCGCAGGCGACCTTGCGCGACGACGGAACGTTGGACATCGCGTTCTCCGGCTTGCAGCGCGCCGTTACGCCAGGCCAGCTCGTTGCTCTATTCGCAACCGACTCCGAAGAAGTTCTCGGCGCCGGCACTATCCGGGAGGCACACGCGTGAGCGATCAGCCGTCACAATCAACGGAAGCCGACGACGACCCGACCAGCGATCAAATCGTCGCGGTACTCTTTCAAGCGGCAATGAGCGGCGACGAAGCAAAGTTCTCGCTCGACAACGAGATCGATCCGAAGTTACTGCAGATGTGGAAGTTCACGCACGCGCAAGAATACATCACGTATTTAGAAAAAGTGCTGCGTCTCATCAAGTCACGCGCCGCTGAGTAGCGCGCGCCGCCCAGCTCTCCCAGGCCCGATTCTGTGCAAGCGGCTGCCCGAGCATTGTCGAAGCGGCGTCGATTTCGCCGTCGCTCAAATACTGCACGTCGCCCAGTCCCAGCGCCGTCGCCAGCAACTGCGCGTTGACCTGAAGATAGACGGCGGCAAATACCGCATCGCGCAACGTCCGCCCTGCGACGGCACTACCGTGTCCGCGCATCAACGCGACCCGATGCGGACCAAGCGCTGCAGCGAGATCGTCACCCATGGCGTTCGTGGTTACCAGCAAATTGGTATCGCCGAAGCGCGTGGCAATGTCCCACACCGGGATGATCGTCCCAATCACCGCCGCCATGTGGAAGATCGGCCGTAAAGGCGCGCCGGTCACGCCGAACGGAATCGTCGCGGGCGCGTGATTGTGGCAAACCGCCGCAACGTCCGGCCGCGCGGCATAAATCCGCCCGTGAATCGGACGCTCGGCATAGAGCGCGCGCCCGTCCGGGTCAACCGGCTCGCTGTCGAGCGTAAACTCGACGATGTCGTCTATCGTCACGAGTTCCGGCGCAAGCGAACGCGAGAGGAAGTAGCGGTCGGGGCGCTCGGGATGACGCACCGAGACGTGGCCAAACGCATCGACGATGCCGTGTTCGGCGAGAATGCGATTGGCAATAACGAGATCGGCGAGAATCTCGCGCACGTTCGGATTACGATCCACGCTCATGACGGTTCGTCCTTTCGGGCCTTCGGGGCCGGTTCGCGTTTGCATCGTCGCCGGCAAAAATCGCTGTTATCCGACGCGTCAGCGCATCCGCCTGCGGATCGTCACGTAAATTGCCGCCGGCTCCAATACCTAAATAGCGTTCGACGACATCGGACGAGTTGAGTAAGGCGGCACCAGTACCTTCGGCGACGATCCGGCCGTTCTCGAGCACGTAAGCGCGATGGGCAATGGCTAAGGTCATGCGCGCGTTCTGCTCGGCGATGAGGATGCTCACACCAAGGCCGCTCAAATCGCGCACCACGGCAAAGATATCGTCGACCAGCGAAGGCGCAAGACCCAGCGAAGGTTCGTCAAGCAGCAACAGCCGCGGTTTGGCCATCAAACCGCGAGCCATTGCGAGCATCTGCTGCTGTCCGCCGGAAAGCTCTGCAGCCGGCGCGTCCAGGCGCGTGCGCAAAACGGGGAAACGGCCTAGGACGTCGTCAAGCCGTCGCCGGATTTCCCGCTCGCCGATCGTGCGGCGCTCGGCGTATGTCCCTAAACGCAGGTTCTCACCGACGGTCAGACCGCCGAACACGTCGCGACCTTCGGGAACATGCGCTATCCCGCGCCGCACGCGGGCCGGCGCTCCGATACGCGCTAGCGATTCGCCCGCGAGCAGAATGTCGCCGCTCGTGGCGCGCACGAGACCCGAGATCGCTTTGAGCAAGGTCGACTTTCCCGCACCGTTCGCGCCGACAAGCGCCACGGTTTCGCCGGATTCCACCCGAACGTCAACACCGCGCAGGACGGTCGCCGTACCGTAGCCGGCGTAAAGTTCGCGGACCGCTAGCACGACGCGGGCCGCCCGGGATCGCTGCGCCCAACGTACGCCTCGATTACCGCGGCATCTGATTGAATCGCATTCGGCGAACCGTCGGCAATAAGCCGGCCCGCATCGAGCACGAGAATACGATCCGCAATGCCCATCACGAGCGACATGTTGTGCTCCACGACGAACACCGTCGTACCCGACCGGTGGATCGCCAGCAACAGGTGTGCAAGCGAGGCCGTCTCCGTATCGTTGAGACCGGCTGCCGGCTCGTCGAGCAGGAGCATGCGTGGCCGTGCGATCAACGCGCGAACCAGCTCGACGATTTTCTGCAGCCCCAGCGGTAGCGCACCGGCGTCGCGATCGCCCAACGCAGCGATGCCGACCGCTTCGAGCATCGCTTGCGCGCGCTCGCGCATCGCGCGCTCTTCCTTTCGCGCGGAAGCAGACTGCAAGGCATGCGCCCAGAGCGGAGTCCGAGCGCCCAGGTGCAATCCGGTAAGGACGTTTTCGAGGACCGTCATGCCGGCGAAAATACGCGCCGTCTGAAACGTGCGGATCAGACCGAGTGTCGCGATTGTATCGCACGACAGCGCGTGCAGCGGCGTCCCGTACAACGACACGGCACCGGCGTCGCTGTGGTACAAGTTCGTAAGCAGGTTGAACAGCGTGCTCTTTCCGGCTCCATTTGGTCCGATCAGCGCGGTGAGCGTGCCGGATTCGATCCGGAACGACACGTCGTCAACGGCAACGACGCCGCCGAAAGACTTCGTGACGTTGCGCACGTCGAGCGCGACCGGAGCGGAGCTCACGCCGCAGCCTCGGCGAGCGGCGCCGGGCGTCGCGTGAAGGCACGGGCCAGCGCGCCAAGGATACCGGTGGGAAGGTACAGCAATCCGCCGACCAAGAGGAGACCGGTAAAGAGTGTTTTTACTTGCGCGAGCGGCTGCACGACGGTCGGCAACAGCACGAGCAGCAGCACGCCGAGCAGCGGACCCGCCAGCGTTCCTTCGCCGCCAATCACCAGCATCGTGACGTACTCTAGCGACCGCGGCGTACTGACCATCTCCGGCGAGAGAAACTGAAAATAGTAGGCGTACAGACTGCCCGCAATTGAAGCGCATGCCGCGCTGATCAAAAACGCGTAGAGTTTGTAGCGCGGAACGGCGATACCGAGCGCCAGCGCTGCGGTTTGATCCGTCCGAATGGCGCGTAACGCGCGACCGAAGTCCGAACGCAAGATATTCGCAAGACCAGCGAATACGACGATAGCAACGCCCCACACGAGATAATAATTTGCGCGCGGATCGGCGAACGTATATCCACCCACGGAAAAATGGGGAATTGCCGTCAAACCCGATGGTCCGCCGGTCACTCCTCCCAGACCCACGGTGAGCGAGTCGACCAGCAATCCAAAGGCGAGCGTTGCGAGCGCCATGTAGACGCCGCGCAGGCGCACCGTGACGAGCGACAGGAACGCCGCGCAGATGAGCGATGCGATCAGTCCGAGCGCGACGCCCCCCAGCGGCGGCACACCAAAACGCACCGACGAGATTGCAGCGACATACCCGCCGATGGCGACGAATGCCGCGTGACCCAAGCTTATCTGGCCCGCGAAACCCATCAGGACATCGAGTCCCATCACGGCAATGAAGAGAATCCCCGCGATACAGAGCGAGCTAAGTGTGCCGGTGCCGACAAATGCCGGGAGCGCAACGATCGTCGCAATCGCAGCGATCGCGACAATCCGGATGACGCGCGGATGAACGTCCAAACGCAATCCGAGCGCGTGGCCGCCCGGCGGCCGGTTATCTTCACGCCGCGCGCCGCGCCCGAAGAGTCCGTTCGGGCGCCAAACGAGTACGACGATCAGGAGTCCGATCGAAAGCGTCGTGGCAAAAATCGACGAGACGTAGCCCGCGCCGACTTGCTGGAGCACGCCCAAACCAAAACCTCCGCAGAGCGCGCCTACAAACGAGCTCATGCCGCCGATCGCGACGGAAATGAATCCGTACACCGTAAAGAATCGGCCCGCGTCGAACTGCAGCGAGACGATCGGACCGACCGCGATGCCGCCGAGCGCGCCAAGTACGGCCGCGACCGTATACGAAAAAATGCGCACGCGTTCAACGTCGATTCCCATGAGCGTTGCCGCGGTGGGATTTTCCGCGCACGCGCGCAGCGCTTTGCCCAGCGTCGTGCGCTGCAGCACGAACCACAGCGCAACGACAACAACAGCGGTAATGCCGATGGCCCAAAAGGCCTGGGTCGGTACGTGAGTGCCGGCGATCGCAACCGGACGATAACCCGAAAACGGCGGTAGCTGATACGACTGGCTACCCCAGATCAACAGGGCCGCACCTTCGAAAAGCGTTAACAGTCCGCCGGTAAGGATGACCATACCGCTCGGCGGCAGCCGGCGCAGACCCGGCGCAAACACGAGCACAGCGACCACGAATCCGGTGGTTCCGGCGACGGCCAGTGCAGCAACAGCGGCGAGCGCGACGGGCCAGCCTAACGTCTGTTCGAACGAATAGGTCGCCAGCGCACCGAGCACGACAAACGCACCCTGCGCGAGATTGACCGTGCCGGTCACGCGATATACCAGCGCGAAACCGATCGCTACCATCGCAAACACCGACCCTTGGACGAGACCACCGATCGTTATCGCAAGTGCGGCATCCACGTTAGGCACTAGCGCAACGGGTCGCCGCCCGGCTTGCTCACCGCGACGAACCGGTCTTTTGCCGGATCGTAACGCACCATCGTCGCATTGTGCGCGTCGAGTCCGCGGTGATCGCCCGACGCGAAATCATACAAACCGTGAATGCCGATGTAGCCGTGCAGGTTATCGATGTAGTCGCGCACTTGCGCCGCCGTCGCGCCCGGACCGAGTTTTCGCAGCGCGTCCACGACGATCATCGCCGCATCGTAGCCCATCCCCTGACCTAAATCCGGCTTCGCCGGCGCAATCGCCGCATCGAACGTTTGAATCGCCGATTTAAGCGGCCCCGCTCGCATATCGGACGGATCGCGAAAATATTCTAGGCCGCCAAAGTATAGTTCTTTCGGAAGGAACTGCGTGTATTGCTTGATCTGCGAATAGATGAGGTTGCCGTTACCGGCGCCGATCGGGATATCCAATCCGCTTTCCGCAATGCCGCGCAGCACCGTGCCGAACGGCGTGCCGGTCGTCCAACCGACCAGGACTTGAGGATTGGCAGATTTGATGCGCGCAAGCTGAGCGGTGACGCTCACATCGGTTGGATTGAAATGCTCTTGCGCAACGAGTTGGGTGCCCTTGTTTTCCGGTGCTGCAAGGGCCGCTTGGAAGTTGCGGTCGGCGTCCTGCCCCGTCGCATCGGTCGACGTCATGACCGCGATACGGTTCCAACCGCGCTTGTGAAAATAGCGCACCATCACGAGCGCCAGGTCACCGGTGGAGACGCTGGTCGAAAAACTGTAACTCGCGTGGTCGGGATGCACGCCCGGCGAAAAGCAATATTGAACCGGACCGCTCTCGCGCACCGCCGCCATCATGGCATTGCAATCGGCAACGAGCGTCGATCCGAGCAGCACCGGAACGTGCTTGGCGATGATCCCGTTCGTCAATTGAACGGCGACTTGCGGATTGGACTGGTCATCCTGTACGACGAAATGAATCTTGCGGCCGCCGATACCGCTGCGGGCGTTTTGGACTTTCTCGACGGCCTCGAGTGCCTGCTGCTCCTCTTTGCCGAGAAACGCACCGCTACCGACCAAGGAGAGAATCGCGTTGATCTCATACGGCTCGCCGGCAGCGTGAACCGGGACGGCGCTTGCGCACAGGAGCACAGCCAAAACCGCAACGCGAGCCTGCCCCGCCCAGCGAGTAAATGTCATCTCGTCCTCCGGATAAGAGTTCGGGTCCGATTCATTGTCTTCGCGTGGTCCGGGGCGCAGCCTGTGAAGCACACGGGCAATACTAAGCGGTTGCGAGCGCCATATCCGGACGAAGGTTCCAGTACGTGTCGCGGATGACGGGCCGGAACCCGGCCCCGATGACGATCTCCTCAAGTTGCTTGCGCGTCGCTTCGTTGGTCGAACCGGCATCATGCACGACTTGCTCTTCGAGAATCGTGCCGCCCATGTCGTCGCAGCCGTAAAATAGCGCGAGCTGTCCAAGCTTGAGTCCGGGCGTCAGCCAGGACGCTTGCAGGTGGGGGAAATTATCGAGGAACAGGCGCGCTATCGCAAGCACGCGCAGATACGAGAGGCCACTGGATTCCTTACCGCGCAGCGGGGTCTTGAACGGCACGTAATACCACGGAATGAACGCGGTAAATCCGTGCGTCTCGTCTTGAAGTTCGCGCAGCACGTTCATATGCTCGATGCGCTCTTCGCCGGTTTCGATCGAACCGAACATCATCGTCGCCGTGGTCGGCATACCGAGCAATTGTGCATCGCGCATGACGCCTAGCCACTCATCCGGCTTGACTTTGCGCGCGCTGATGCGCTTGCGCACGCGTTCGACCAGAATTTCCGCCCCCGCACCGGGTAACGACTTGAGACCCGACTCGCGCAGGCGCGACAGCACATCGCGCGAGGTCATGTTTTCGATCTTCGCAAGACCCGTGATTTCGGATACCGATAGCGAATGAATGTCGACGCCGGGATACTCACGAGCGACCCGCCGGAACAACTCTTCAAACCAGGTGATGCGCAGCTCCGGATTGACTCCGCCCTGAATCATGATCTGGGTTGCGCCTTGCTCCGCCGCCCACTTGACGCGCCCCAGAACGTCGTCGTGCGACATCGTGTAGCCTTCGCCGTGTTTTTCCGGACGAAAGAACGCGCAGAACGTGCAATGAACGTTGCACACGTTCGTATAGTTGATCGTCGTATCGATGACGTACGTTACGTCGGTGGTCGGATACATCTGCATGCGCCGGGCGTGCGCGGCTGCGCCGAGTTCGTGCAGCGGCGCATTATGGTACAGCCGGACCGCCTCGTCGGGATGCAGCCGACCGCCGGTCGCCGCGCGATCGAGTATGTCAGCCAGCGACACGGGAAACCTCCGGCGCGTCGATCTCGTCGGCGAAGCGAGCGAGTCCGGCTCGAGCGCTTTCATCGATCGTATAGGTTAATGTCGAGAAATAGCGCTCGTAAAAGCGGCGGTCGCGCGGCCGCAGCTGCATTGCCGCATCGATAACTTCGGCGCGGTGCACGTCGCCCCACGCGCGGGCGCGCGCGTACGCTTCGGCCAGCGCCGCGACATCGTCCGGGCGCTGCGCCATCACGTCGCGGCGCACGGCCCACACGGCAAATACCATCGGCAAGCCGGTCCAGTCCGCCCATGCCGTACCGAGGTCATACACGTCGGAGACGGCAGCCTGGTCGCGCGCGGCAATCGCTTCATCGCCGATGAGTAACGTCGGTCGCCCGGCGAGCGCCGCGGCACCGGGATCGTCGACCGCTTCGTAGCGGGCGCGCACACCGTCCCGGCCGCGCAGCAAAGCTTCGAGCAGTGCCCGGCCGCTGGCCGACTCGCGCGTCACAGCAATCGATGCATCTTCGAGTAGTGCCGGCGGCCGGCGTGAAACGAGCACGACCGAAATCGCCGCAGCACGCGCGACAATGCCGCAGTCGCCCAGCAGCGCCAACTGATCGGCGTTCGCAAGATAGTGCGCCGCGCTCACCGGGCCCGCATCGAGTTCGCCCGACGAAAGCAGCGCGTTCAAGGTCGCGGGCGCACCGGTCGTCACCGTCGCCGGACGCGCAAGCGCACCGCGGTCGAACGCTGTTTCGACCGGCGCAACGTTGGTATAGAAAATGCGACCGACGCGCAGTTGCGCGGCCTCAGACACCGGCTTGTGCGAGTTGCGGCTGCGTGTCGTCGGGTGACCAATCGTGCGCGAATGTGTCATAGGTCGAGTTGCGGCGCACCGGCACGTAGCCCGCCTCTTCGATTAAACGGCGGAATTCACGATCGTCGACGTACTGCCCCGACTGCGTTCCGGCGCTGTGATAGATGCGTTCCTCATCGGTCGACCCGTGCGTGCCGTCCATATCGTCGGCACCGTACTCGAGTGCCAGTTGGCATATTTTGATCCCTTGGATCATCCAGTACGCTTTGATATGGTCGAAGTTGTTGAGCATCAGGCGCGCAACGGCAAACATGCGGATATCGTCGAGCCCCGACGTCCAACCGTAGTGGCTCAGTTCGTTGCCGTCGGGATGGAACGCCAGCGGTATGAACGCGTTGAATCCCGGCGAGCGCGCCTGCGATTCGCGCAGCATGATCAGATGCTCGATGCGTTCTTCAAGCGTTTCCACCGTGCCATAGAGCATGGTGGCGTTGGAGGCGATACCGTGACGGTGTGCGATCTCATGAATCTCGAGCCACTGCGCCGCATCGACTTTGTTGGGGCAAATGAGCTTGCGCACGCGCGCTGCAAAGACTTCGGCGCCGCCGCCGTTGATGTTATCGAGACCGGCGGCCTTCAACTGCCCGCAGATGTCCTCGTACGACAGCCGATGGCGCCGAGCGAGATAATCGATTTCCGCCGACGTGAAGAGCGAGAGCTGCACGTGCGGTAAGAGTTCTTTGAAACGGCGCATGAGCGGCAGCCAATAGTCAAGCGAGAGTTGGCGCGGATCGTGACCGCCGACGATATGGAGCTGGTTGAAGTTCGTACCGGTCTCCAGCGCCTTCGCCACGACTTCGTCGGCCGACATCCGGACCACGCCGTCTTCTTTTTCACCCTTCGCAAACGAACAGAAGCGGCAATTCGCGTAGCAGACGTTGGTCGAATTGATATAGCGGTTAAGAACGTAATAGACGTGCTTTCCGCTCTTGCGTTCCTTGGCGGTCTTGGCTAGCCGTCCGAGCGTATGCACGTCGGGCGTCGCAAACAATGCCATCCCGTCGTCGGCAGACAACGGGATACCCTCGTCGAGCTTATTTTCGATCGCGATGAGCGACGTATCGAAGGAGCGGGTCATCGGCAGAAGTATCACCGATTCCGACCAGAGGCGCTACCACCTTGGTCGAGCCGGCGATGGACGCAAAAAGGGTCCCGCTCGCGCGGGACCCCCTCCGTGTGTGCGGGCGTCTTATCGCGTGCTGCGTGCGACGGAATGGAGGCGTGTCAACACGCCGGCCGGCTGCGCGTATAACGCCTGCGACGAGATCGTGATGTCGCTTTGGCCGCCGGCCCCCAAGATGACGGGTGCCGGATTCCCCACGCTGTTCGG
>Ga0302325_10029095_pt1 | contig 11419 bp, 15 predicted proteins | sample Palsa_T0_2_FD_201948 | JGI IMG/M metagenome (GOLD analysis project Ga0302325, IMG submission 201948) | Peat permafrost microbial communities from Stordalen Mire near Abisko, Sweden - Palsa_T0_2 | ecosystem: Environmental > Terrestrial > Soil > Palsa > Peat permafrost | place: Sweden: Abisko... | reverse complement strand
CTGCCAGGGGACGCCGGTGCCGACGCTGGTCGCGATCGACGAGTTCTCGGCGATCAGCGCCGGTGGCGTGGCGCGGCTGTTCGGGCGCGCCCGCGCTGCCGGATTCAGCCTGTTGCTGGCGACGCAGCCGGGGATTTTGCGTCGCCGGTCAACGACGGCGGCTGCTCAATGACGATGTACTGGTCGCAACCGTCCCGCGCGGCGGGAGGTCCGGCGTCCGTGAGGGGTTCGGTCGTGATCTCGCCAGTCGCCCGATCATGGGTGGCGACCGCGACCTCGCCGAGCCACGCGGCCGGGTCCTGGAGAGCCCGTGCGATTGCCGTCGCGCTTATCCGTGGCGTGATCGTCAGGGCCGACTCCGTCCGGTGCAACTCGAACTGGTCGAACCAAGAGCGCAGCGCGGCGTTGAGGCGCGGGACGTCGTCTCCGGCATCGTTGACCTGCCCGGAGAGCACGGCCCACATCCGCGAGAGCACGTCGCCGTCGGTTTGCTCTGGCTCGTAGTTCAGGGCGTCGAGCGCCGCGTCCAGACGAGTTCGCGCAGATGTTGCGTCGGCGCGCTTGTTGCGAACCGCCGTCAAGTTGATGTCGGCGGCCACGTCGTCGCCATCTGCAAGGTAACGCTCGTAGAGGCGCTGAGCCTTCTGCGCAACTCGATCGGCTTCATCTGCCTCTCGACGTGCTTCTGAGGCGATCTGAGAGAGCCGCTGACGCCCCGCGGTGCGTCCGGCGTCCAGTTGCCCCGCAAGGATCTCGGCGGACGCGAGGATCTCTCCAAGCCCGTCGAGCACGATGCGGTCCGCCGCGATTGCGTCAATCGGGGTCGCGGGGCAGTACTCAGCCGAGTCCGAGTGGTTGACCTTGTGCGCCTTGCACTCGTATGTGCGGGCGCGGGTACCGTCGAGGCGCGGTCGCCCGGTGTAGGAGGTCAACGGTCCCCCGCAGAGTCCGCATCGAGCTAGTTCGCTCAGCAGGAATTTGGCCGCAGGCCGTCCGACACGACGGCGGGTCGCGTTGCCGCGTTCTCGCCGTTCAGCCCGCAGCCGGTAAAAGTGCTCAGGCTCGACGTAGCGCGGCCACTGGGCCGACGCTGCCAGCGTCTCGCCATTGTGGACGACGATCCCGGCGTAAAACTCGTTGTCGAGGATTTGACCCACTCGACAGGCGTCGAACGGGCGCCGCTTGCCGTCCTTGCAGTACGGGGCGGTCGTGAACTTGCGCAGACTGCACTCCTGCTGTATCTGCTCGGCGGTGTAGCCCTGGAGAGCGAGGTCCCAAATCAGCCCGATCACCTCGCCGCGCTCCGGATCCTTGAGGACTGTGCGGATCACCCGGCCGTGGTCGTCCACGTCGCGCGTGACGACGTAGCCATCGGGGAGGATTCGCCCGGTCCACTCGCCACGTTCGGCCGCGCGACGTAAGCCGTCCTTGGTCGCTTGGCTCTTGCGCTTGGAGTCCTCGTTGTTGCGCTGGCCCGTCACGACGGCATAGAGCAGGTCCTCGAACGTTTGCGGGTCCTGTACCGAGCGGATCGTCACGTCCCCCTTGAGTCCCCACAGCGCGTATTCGACGGTGTGCTTGGACTGCTTGCCGTCCCCACGGCTGAGCCGGTCCGAGTGCTGCACGATGAGGGCGCAGCCTCCGTCCTCCGTGGCGATGCGCTCGCACTCCGCCAGCGCAGCGGCTAGCCCAGGACCACGGTCGCCGGAGTACGCGGAGAACGCCTCGTCGCTGAACTCGGCAGCGACGTGCCAGCCTTCGCGCTCGGCCAGCGCGCGGCCGTCCGCTAGCTGCGTCGAGATCGAGCCGCGACGATCCTCTGTCGATTTTGCGGCGTAAAGGACGGCTTGGGCGCTCATCGCCGTTCCTCGGCCTTCCGGTCGGCCTCAAGCAACTTGCGCACAGCGTCGCGAATCACCTGGGCGCGTGCCTTGCCGTCCCGCACCGCGATGCGGTCAAGCTCCGCGAGCCAAGGCTCAGGGATGCCGACGAGGATCTTGCGTAGCTGACGTGAAGCGACGATATCGGAAGTATATCTCATGCTGCGGCGTTCCGAGGCTGCGCTCGCCGCTGTGCGCTAGCTATACAACCTTGCCCGCGAACAGGCCGAAGAGAGCGGCCAGCGATGAACTCGCTGCGCCGAACAGCCACGAGTCTGCAGCCGACTCGCTCGCTGTTGGACTTGGGAACGCAAACGACAAAACGACCGCTAGGACGAAGAAAACAAACGTCAAACCCAACAGCAGGAGGACGGCCACCTTGAAGAAGGGACTCAGACTGAGAGAGGCCGCCGCCGCGCCCTCGCTATTCACCGCACGCGCTTCTAGCTAGGCGCTTGATTGCGCAGCAGCCTGCGCTTCGGCGCGTGCTGGCTGTAGAACGATCTTTCCGTCACGCTCGACGACGACCTCGGTAGTCACCTTGGGCGACGTCGTAAAGACGGCCTTCGCGATACCTTCGGCCATTCGTAGGCGGGGATGTTTACTTGCGGCCTTCATCACAAGTAAAGGATAGCGGTCGCCGCAACGCCAAGCAACCGCTACTCGGCGTCCGATTCTTCCGGTTCTTCCGTTTGCGACTTCTTCATCTCGTCGATCTCGGCCTGCATCTTGCTCAGCACGTCCCCGGGCTCGTCGTCGTCGTCGTTCAACGTCCAAGCGCTAAGCACTTGCGCGGGGCCATGAGGGGTCCCACCTTTGTATCCCGCGATGATCACGGCCAGCTCATCGAAGCCCAATGTATGGAGCGACGACGGATGGAAGGCCCTTTCGGGCTTGTATTGCCTGTCGCTCAGTGCCCGCACGAGCTGCGCCACTGCGCGTTCGAGGCGTGTGATGCGTTCTTCTGGGGTTAGCTCAGCCATGGGGATTTCGCCCGGTAGAGGACGCGCGACAGATGCTAGTCAGTCGTGCGCTCGCGCGCCGACTCTCCCAACGTCACAGGTCCAGTTGCGCGCGCTCGCCGAACTACGGCGTCCCGTAGCGTAGCTCGCATCAGCCGAAGCCGTGTCTGACTTGCCCAACAAACACAGGACCTCACTGCTACTTACTAATAACTAGCTCGGCCGCGCGAAAAGATGTGACACGCTTTTTATATCCTGGCCCCCAAGACGCTATACTTTTGCGTCAGTCGCTTCGGTACCGCCCAAGTTGAAGGGCCAGACTGAAGTCACTTGAAGGGTGCGCTCGGTCCCGCCCGTCTTTTAGGGCCAGGCTGTGAGACCACTCGGATACGTAGTCCTCTTATCCGATGGGGTTTCAACCGTGACCGAACCGAAGCACAAGCAGCCAAGCACGAAGTTCATCTTCCCGCTGCCGCAGTCCCAACTTGACGACCTCCGTGCCGTAAGCCGCCGCACAAAGACACCGGTCGCGAGACTCATCCGCCGCGCACTCGACCGCGAACTGAAGACAGACGTAGAACTCGCACCGCTCGTGCGAGTGATCGCCTCCGATCCGACCATTGCGCTGGCCTGGGTCGCCTTGATGGAGCAGGTCGAGAGCGATCAGTCGCGTTCGCCAGCAGAGAAGGAGCTTGCACGCACGTACGCCCGGATCGTGACGGCAGGTCAGGATAGGTGTCAAGCGCAGCGGCGCTCATGCGGCCGCCTTCCCGCGGTTGAGCTTCCAACACTGGAGACAAACCCTCCAAAGTTCCTGCGTTGGCTCTAGGCCGCAATCGCGACAAAGCTCTGGCGTGGGTGCAGGATGCTTGCCCCGACGAGTGGGCTTTGGCACCTCGATAAGCGACAACTGGGCGGGGTTCATTGCTGCCCCTTCGGGCGCCACGAAGTACGACGGTCGAGCCAACCGGCGACTTCCGTGCGATCGAATCGAAGGTCGCGCGGCCCGAGCCTCACCACGGGGATCTCGCTGCGGCGCGCTAGCGCCCACACCCTTTGGCGCGGTACACCGAGCATTTGGGCGACCTCGCGCGCGGTCAGTAGAACGTTGGCGTCGGTGGTACCGCTGCGACGGCTAAGCCGGTCGGCGACGCGATCAGCCACCCGATCGGGAAGCACCATGACCTGCGCATCGGTGGGCGTGAGGTCCATTCCTACTCGCCGGCGCCGCTACAAACGTGGCTGGCGCGGTCCGTCTCGGACTCGTGCGCGTAAAAGACACCGTTGCCCAGTTCCCGCATCGAGTCCACGGGGTCGGCGCCGTTCGCGACGCGCGTTCGATGGGGCGGCCACGGCGACCCACGGCGGCGACTTACTAGCCCTGATGCGGGAGCGCCGGCAGCGCGGGCACTCGGAGCGCGACACGACCACTCTCGGCGCGCGAATCATGCTGGCGGTTGGCTCGGGCACCGACTACGACGTCGCGGTAGAGCAGGCTCTTGCCGAGGTCGCAACGCGGGCATCTGCACCCGCGCCGGGGATTCGCTTTATGTCGGCTGCGGAACTGCGCCGCACGACACCCGACGAGCCCGATTGGCTGTGGGACGGCTACATCGCTAGCGGCTGGCTGACCCTACTAGGTGGCAAGCCGAAGGCTGGGAAGTCAACGCTTCAGAGCGCGCTCGTCGAGGCGTGCGTGTCCCGCGCGCCGTCGTTTCTCGGGAGAGCCGTGAGCGGCGGTCCAGTCGTCGTCGTCACGGAAGAAGGCGCGGTGACGGCGCTCAACAAACTCCCGGCGAGCGACGACGTTCGCATCCTCGTGCGTGAACACGCCTGGCCGAAGCCGACTTTTCCCGACCTCATCGCCGCGGCCGTTGACGAAGCCGAGCGCGTCGGCGCAAAGCTGCTCGTGGTGGACTCGTTCGCGTTCTGGGCGCAGCTTGGAGCGGATGCCGAGAAGGACGCCGGAGCGGTGCAGTCGGCGATGGCGCCGCTGCTTGAGGCAGCGTCGGCAAAGCTCGCGCCGCTGCTGATCTGCCACCAGCGCAAGGCACCCGGGGATGGCGGAGATGCGTTGCGGGGCAGCGGGGCGATTGCGGCCAACGCCGACATGATCCTGGAGTACGAGCGCATGACCGGGGATACGTCCCCGCATCAGCGCCAACTACTCGCGGTAGGGCGCTGGGCATCGACGCCGCCGCTGCTCGTCGTGGACTACGACCCGCAGGAAGGCAGCTGGCGAGTCGTTGGGGAAGGTCAAGGACGCGGGGATGGTGAGCGGTTCGCTTGGCGTGAGCGACTGACTGCCGCGCTGCCACCGTGCGAGCCCGGCGCCACTTACGCCGAACTCGGGGAGCTAGTCGGCGCGCAGAAGGCTAAGTGGCTGGGCGAACTAAATGCGCTCGTTGCCGATGGCACGATCCAGACCGCGGGCGACGGTAAACGTGGCTCTCCGAAGCGCTTCTGGCGCGCTGCGGTTTCCGTTCCAGCTTTCCGTTCTGAGCCTGAAACGGAAAGGAATGGAAACGCTGATCTGTTTCCGTTTTCCGTTATAGAGAACGGAAACGGAAACAGCATCCAGCAAACCGTTCCGGCGGCCGTAACGGAAACGGATAACGGCGACCTTGACGCCGACCGCGAAATCGATCGCGTAGCGGAGAAGTTCGGGGACCTGTTCACTACCGCGGACGGGATCAGCGCATGAGCGTCGATCTCAAACGGCAGCAGACATGCCGCGGCGACGTAGTAGCGCTCTGCGCGCTCGGACGTCGGCTCTGGCACGAGGAATCGCGGCAAGACGATTGGATCGGTGAAGCGGAGCGCAGCCTGATCGCGCGCTTGATCGCTCCGTTCTGGATCGCGCTGGATACGGACCGCCAAGGCGAGGTCCGGCAGATCATCGCCAATGAGCTTGACGATCCCGAGTTCGCGTTCACTGGGCTCGACTCGATGGTCCGTGACTCGCGTCTAAGAATGTGGCTCAGCGCTCAAAGCGACCTGTCGCTGGGTGACGCAATCGGCTACCTCGTGACCGGCGAAGCGCCGGCATCGCAAGCGGAGGTCAGCCGATGACGTCTGATGTCGCTACACCCGAAGCCAGCAAGGCACTCGCTGCGCCGGGTTGCCGCTGCGATCAACCCGTCGCGGACCTGACAGCGCACTGCATACGGTGCGGGCGACGTATTCGCTCGATCGTGTGTGATCGCTGCGGCGGGACCGACCTAGTCGAGATCGAACACCATGGCGACATTGCCGTCATCCGCTGCGAAGCGTGTCGGTATGCCGGTAGACGTCCGACCGTTGCACGGCATAGGCGGATCGTCACAACGCCCGCGGCAAGGGATGGTGAGCGATGACCTGCCTACTCGGGAAGGGAGTCATTCCTTGCGAATCGCAAAGCGAAAAGCACGGCGGCGCGCTCGGAGCGCAGCCAAGGCAGTCGCCGCCACGCGCCGAGAAATCGGCACTGGGTTTGCCGATGTTCACTACTAACGGGTCATCGCGAGCCGTCAGCGCAACCACTCCAAGCCATCCCGGTAGGCAACGCGTTGACGGCAGAGCGACATCGTCGGCCGCGCCCTGCGTGCTGGGGTCCCCCCGCGTTGCGAGCGGACCATCGCTCGCCGCACAAGCGACACATACCCGGCGCCCAGGGCAAAAGCCTGTCGCGACCTCGGCGCCACCCTTCGATCCCGACGCGGGCCTTCTTGGCAATCCCAGGTCATTTTTTGGGGGCTCTCGTGGGTGAGATCCCCGCAAAATCAGCCCGCGGGCACCGAACTAAGCCGCGTAATGATCGCGTTTCTACGCCAATTTCGTCCGGTTTGACCGCGATTAACGCGCCCCGCGAACTCGGTTCAGCGGGTCGCCGCGCGTGGTATTCGGCTCGACGCTCGGCGCCGTGGCTCGATGGCGGGGGCGATGAGTTGCTGCTGCGTCGGTTCGCTGCGTTGCACGATGAACGCGCAAATCTTGAAGCTGAGATCGCGGAGCATGGCCGCTTCACGGTCGGCAGCATGGGTCAGCAGGTCGAGCACCCGGCCGTCCGCATGCTTGTTTCATTGGACGAGCGAACGTTGAAGTTCGCGAGCGCGTTGGGGATCGGCCCGGTTGCGCGCCGCCGGCTGACCGGGCGGTTTGATGCCCCACGCGAGCGTCCTCAGTTGGCGACCGTGACGGACATCTACGCCGCGGCGGAGCGGAGCGGATGAGGACGATCGAGGACGTTATCCCGGAGCGCAACCGCACGCTCGCGCCGCAGGTCATCGACTGGGCTCACGAGTACCTGCGCCAGCCCTACGACGGCGAACCGTTGCGGCTGTCCGTTGAGATGATGCGCATTCTCGCGCGGTGGTACGCGATCGACAACGAGGGTCGGTTCGTCTACCGGCGGGGCGCAGTGCGCCGGATGAAGGGCTGGGCCAAGAGCTATCTCGCAGCCGTCCTAGGCGCGGTCGAGTTGTGTGGCCCATGTCGTTTCGGTGACTGGGATGCGGGAGGAATGCCGGTCGCCGTCCCCCACCCGGAACCGTGGGTGCAGGCTGGCGCGGTCAGTCAGGACCAGACTCGAAACACGACCCGATATCTCCAGTCGATCTTCTCCGACAGGGCGATCTCCGAGTACGGCATCGAGTTAGGGCAGACGATCGTTCACACACGCACCGGGACCCTTGAGGCGGTCACATCGAACCCTCGCGCGCTTGAGGGTAGCCGCCCCAGCTTCACGATCTTGGACGAAACGCAAGAGTGGATCGAGAGCAACCGCGGTCTAGAAATGGCGGCCGTGATTCGCCGCAACTTGGCGAAACTCGGGGACGCCCGCAGCCTTGAAACGTGCAACGCACACCGTCCCGACGAAGGGTCCGTGGCCGAGTTGACCTATCTCGCATGGCAAGCAGCCGACGGGAATCCCCACGGGCTGATGTACGACTCGCTAGAGGGTCCCCCCGTTGAAGACCTCGGAGACCTCAACGCATTGCGAGCCGCGCTTGACGTGGCTCGCGGCGACTCGACCTGGCTTGACGTGGACCGCCTCGCGGCGGAGTGCCAAGACCCCGCGACGCTCGCGTCTACCGCTCGCCGGTACTACCTCAATCAGATCGCGGTCGCTGAGGATGAAAGGTGGATGGATCGCGAACTGTGGGAGGCCGCCGCCCGTCCCGACGTGCGTATTCCTCAGGGGGCACAGATCACCGTCGGATTTGACGGCTCGCGGACCGGCGACTGGACCGCAGTCGTGGCGTGCTGGATCAAGAAGAACGGGACTCGCCACATTGACGTCGTGCAGGTGTGGAAGCCGAGCGGCCCTGACTCCCCCGTGCCCGTGCTTGAGGTGGAGAACGCGATCCGCGTTTGCTTTGAGCGCTGGTCCGTGCGGGAGGTCATCGCGGACCCGACCTACTGGGCGCGCTCGCTGGAGATTCTCGATAACGAGCACCGCGGTCGCATCGTCGCCTACCCACCGCAACGCGTCACAGCGATGGTCCGCGCCGCGGAGCAATTCGCCCAGGCGATCGCGACCGGCACGCTGACGCATAGCGGGGACGCGGATCTAACGCAAGCGGCGCTCAACGCCGTCGCGAAGGAAACGCGTTACGGCTCGCAGCTTCAGAAGCGCCGCCGCGCCGAGAAAATCGACCCGCTGATCGCCGCGGTGATGGCTCACGAGCGGTCCGTCTACCACCAACACAGCGCCGCCCAAGTCCTTACAGGCGATCAGATCCTCTACGGCGTCGATCTAGAGACACCGCTCGACGTGCTCCGCCAGCAAGACGAACTCGCGGCGGCGGAGGAAGACCGCGAACGCGCCGAGGCGCTAGCAGTAGTCGAGCAACTCAAAGCGATGGTGGGCGCGTGAGCATCGTCCGCAACATCGTGAAAGAGGTCCGGCCGGACCCGAGCGAGGGTCTGACCCTTGAGGGGTTCGCGCTGAATCTGGTCCTCGCCGGGACGCCTGAGAAGGAGATGCTGGCTCTGCTCTCGGCCCGAGCCAAAAAGCTTGAGGCGCAGCGCGCAGCGGAGTGGCAGTCGCGCGAGAAGTTCGCCAAGGCCGCCGAGAGGCGACAAATGAGGATCGACGGTGCTCACGCGGCCGTCGCTCGCCTTTGGGTCGTCCTTGGTTGGCACGAGGGCTCTCCGGATGACAGCGGGCCGGTCTTCTCGGTCAATGCCCCGTCTTCACCCCTTTACGGCGAGCGGCCACGTAGCCGCCTCGATATCGACTGAACGACAGGAGAAAAACACGATGACTATTAGGACCCCCGACTCGGAGCGCCTGGCCCGTTTGGAACGGCTCTGCGCAGCGTTGGCTTTGCAGGCATACGGAGAGTCAGCCGTCGCAAGCGGGCTCGGCATTACCGCCCGCACGATGCGACTCCGCGCCCAGCAGGATGCGGCCGCGATCCTGAGAGAGCAGGCGCAGCCGGTATTGGAAACGAGGGCCGTAGCGTGAGCGTCGCGGAGCAGGGCAGGAGCGTGGCCGTGCCGACACCCCTGCGGAACCCCGATCAGCTGGCCGTTACGCAGGGGGAAGGTAACGAGATTGCGCGGTCCGTCGTGGAGTTGCTGGCCCGAGTCGAGATGCTTGAGAGCCAACTCCGCGCGGTGGCGAGTGTGTTTGGAGCGGCTGAACTGCTCGGGGATGAGCCGACCGATGGTCGCGGCTTGGGCTACGTCCGCGCCCGCGTCGATCTCGTTGATAAGGGGCGGTGGGGCGAGCACGGTATCGACAGATTTTTGGAAGAGCAGGCCGAGGCTCGCCGCCAGCCGATCTTCGACCCGACGGAGATGGAGGAGGCCGCACTGCGCCGCGCCTACTGGGACGAGGCAAAGAAGATGGGCGCGACGCTGCTCAGCCGCCGCATTGGCGGTCCTATCGAGCAGATCGACTGGCCGCCTGACCTGGCCGACTGGGACGGCCGCAAGCGCGCCGCAGAAGCAAAGCGGCGAGCGCTCGCAGCGGTAGCCGCATCAAAGAACGGAGGCAAGAAATGATTGAAATTCGATCTACCGACGACGGCCAGAGTTGGGAACTCAGCGGCCTAGCGAGCGCGACAAACACTTGGTATCCGGTTACGGATCGCCGCGGCAGCTACCAAGAGCGCATCGCGCCCGGAGCGTTTCGCCAGAGCTTGAGTCAAAACCCGAGGGTCCGACTCTTGGTCGAGCACGACCGCAGCGGGCCGCTCCTGGGACGCACGGGCCGCAACCTGCGGCTCTCCGAGAGTAGTCGTGGCCTAGAGGTCGCCGCGACTCTCGACCGCAGCGACCCGGACGCGCAGTCCGCGGTATCGAAGGTCCGGACCGGGCTGCTCGACTCGATGAGTTTCGCGTTCGGGATTCTCGGCGGGGACAGCGGGCAACAGTGGAGCGAGGACTACTCACGTAGGACTGTGTTGGCTGCGGATCTCGACGGCGGGGACGTTTCGATCGTCGAGTTCGGCTGCAATCCCGCGACGTCAGTCTCGGTCCGCTCCGATGAGTTGAAGGGGCGCGCACTAGCCGACGCAGTCGGCTTCGAGGTCCGCAGCTACGGCGCGAGCGGTATCGCCGTCGCGGAGACACGCGGCGACTACACCGACGCGCAGAAAGCGGCGCTCGGGAAAGAAGGCAAAGCGGTCTGGATTGACGGCCATTGGGCCTACCCGGTCGCGACCAAAGTCGATTTCGATGATGCCGTGCAGAGCATCGGCCGGACACCGGGGAAAAACCGCGCGAAGGTCCGCAAGTACCTGATCGGGCTCGCGAAAAAGAACGGCTGGACCTACCCGAGCACGTGGAACACCGATGGCACGACCAGGGCGGCGCCGCGTTCGCTCGCGTCGCTTGAGGAAATCGAGTTGGAGCTACGGGACCTCGATTTTCAGAGAAAGCAGCGCGCGCACCGCTGGCGACTTCCAGCCCCAACCCCCAAGTCCGGCAACGACGTTGAGATCGCTCGCGCGGTCCGAGCAAGTCAGCGGACCGAGCTTGAGCTTGAACTCGCGATGGCCAAGAGCAAGCGGCGATGAGCGCTAACCCGCTCGACGGCTGGACCCGTAGCCCCGCGGACATGCTCCCGGTCAACTGGTCGCCGCACAGCGTCGAGCAGTTCGTTGCTCGCGTTCGCGAGATGCCGCTCGAAGTAGCCGAGCGCGAACTAAGCCGAATGCTCGCGTCGGCGGTCGTGACGAAAACCCGCCCGGATTGGGTCAAAGATCGCGGCGCCCCGGCCTACCTGCTCCTGGGCGACGGGATCGCGCTACCTCTCCGCCGCAACCATCTCGGGGAGCTAGTCGCAAGCACGGTCCTTACGACCGCGATGCCGGCGTCAGACGAGGACCGCGAACGCGAGAACGCCTGGCGGCGCACTTCTCGGGCTGGAAAGCGAGCCTCCCGCCTCGCGATGAAACACGACGGACGACGGCCGGCCTACTTGCCGAGCAAGGACGACGACGCGTGACGCTGAGGATGCTGCTGCTACTCGTGCTGCTCTTTGAGTTGGTTCAACTCTGGGGAATCTTGCTGCTGCTAGTCCTACTCAGAATGTTGGATTGAGCTGCGCTTCTCAAGTTTTTTGGTGCTGGCTGATATAGCTTT
>Ga0302325_10029094_pt1 | contig 11420 bp, 9 predicted proteins | sample Palsa_T0_2_FD_201948 | JGI IMG/M metagenome (GOLD analysis project Ga0302325, IMG submission 201948) | Peat permafrost microbial communities from Stordalen Mire near Abisko, Sweden - Palsa_T0_2 | ecosystem: Environmental > Terrestrial > Soil > Palsa > Peat permafrost | place: Sweden: Abisko... | reverse complement strand
CTGGATCGAGAGTCTCTGCATACTTCAAGGCTCTCCTGAAGGTTATGATCTCGGATCCAGCAGAGCGCAAAACGTCTACAAAAATTTGACACTCACTATTGCCGCGACGATGACTTCGAACGCGAACGTGGGGAATACTCGGTCAGTGTATGCTCCCAAAGGACATACAGTCTCCCACTATATTGTGACAGTTCTGCGACCGAAATGCGTGGAACTCTACATTTCCGACGATCAAATGTTCGACCAGGGAGGTCTCGAAGATTACCTCGCGGGCCATTGACTGAACGTGGTTGGACAGTTCAGAAAAAGGTTCTCTCCACTCAGACGATTCATTTCGGGCACGAGGAGATTGTGTTGAATTGCAACACGTTTGTGGAGATAGACGCCGAACTATATCCTTTCTTCTTATTCGACGAGTCTTTAAGACTTATGGCACTCCAGATTGAAGCGGATCGTTTTGGTAAAATTACTATGAAAGTGGGCAATGCCGGGCAGGACAGCGATAACGACCCGCTGGAACGATAGTACGAGATTATCTGTGAATATGGTAATCGCCATCTCACCTTCTCAGAAGACAAGCTACCCGTGATATCTGGTGTCGCGATATAGATAGGTGTCTTGGTACAGGCAACCTATTGTGCTGGACTTTGGAAAGAAGATTTTCATCGTGGGTTACTCTGGTCGTATAATGGAGAGGATATTGCACCTCTATTCTCGGAATACCTGGGGCCGACATGGAGTTGGGCATCGGCGACCTTCAGCAGATCTCTTAGCACATCAGCTTCACCCCGCCCTTCTGATCCGTGGTTTTGGCAACTTATTGTAATGTCGTTTCGTCCATCCTAGAAACCAGATATCAGGAATATGATGCAGAAATCTTAGATTGCTCCATTTTCCCAGATTATGGTGAAATATTTGGTAAGGTTGACTCTGGGACTCGATTCTGCGGGGACTTTGCATTAAGGCTATCGAGTATGACCGGACGTTCCCCGAACTTGTGGGACGTAACTTACCAAGGTCAAACGAGGATGTGTTGTTGACATTTTCTAGAGCACAAGCTAAAAGAAGTACATGAAATGCATTCTGGACAATAGTAAACACTATGGCATTCATGAGGACCAGCTTGCCGCACCTCATCCGCATTCGTCTGCATCATTCGATGATGAAAAAGCTATTCCATATCTGCAAGACTTGTCAGACTAAAAGAGCGTTAACAACTCGAGGAGCGAGTGGGATCAGAACTCCAAGTCTGACACTTCCGGCCTAATAGCTTACTCAGGGCCCAGTAATGAGGATAATTCTTGGAAAGTCGCTGCGGGAGTTATTAAGCCCGGCAGCACTTTTATTCAGATCTGCAAATGGTCATCGGACCGCAATCCAGAGGGCTTCCCCTTTGCCCCCAGTCTTGAGCCTACAACCACGACGGGAGAGCTTCGTCACCGTGGCCTTGCAGGAGTACCGGAAATAGACGGTATGGCAGTGAAAGGCTGGGAAAAGCGAACCGTCAAGATTATTTTAATTTATTTGATGGAGGAGCATCTAATAGTCGTGACGCAGAGGCCGACTATTAACGGGACTGGAAGCTTGAGACCTCAGCAACCCCGGACGACTCCCTTCACTCGTCCGTATTGGAGTATCTAGGAACCAGAGACTTTGGATATATTGGGCATCTGAATCGGTGCCATCGGAAGCTCATCCATCTGTGGTTGATTCGATAGGTATAGGTACCTGGGTAACATGCCAGGTCACGTGCAGACCTGAAAACATCGCAAGGTACCTAGGTCCACCTACCCGATTCAGAAGGCCTCTCCTCCGTGACAGATGCTCCGATCGCTTGGGATCGGCTAGTGACAAGATATGATCCTTCGGACCGTTTGTGCAAATCTGTGGGACCTGGATGGGCCATGAGCCTCGAATCAAGTGACCTGGGCCCGTTTGAGACAACACCTCGAATCTTGACAGGTTACGATGATCCTTTCACCATCGAAACTAAATCGGAATGTCTTACGTAACGTGCAGCTGAACCCGCCATTTTGCGATCAGTTGCCGAATGTTATCAGATTTAGCTCTTGATTGGGTCAACACAAGGGCTACTCTCTTCGGTTTACGAGTCTTCTTACGTTTTCTGCGGTCAGAAGGCAGCTGCTTTTGACTGAAGTGACGCAAGCCTGTCTCTTGTTTCTTTTACTGGTCAGCCACGTTAGCTAGCCACGTCGATTTTTGATAAACCTGAAAACAAGAACCCCGATAAGGTACAGAACGGCTAAAAATGTGGCCGCCCAGCTGATAGTTTGAAGGACTATAGATAGGGTGATGGTGATCTGATAAATTACTCTCGAATCTCCTATAGTCAAGTACTTCTACGAAGCAAGTTACTGTCGTCAACTGGTACACTAAACCTTAACTCAACCTCATCCAACTGCACCTTCAAAACACGATGGGATCGGCGCCCCAGACTCTCAATATTGCTCTCCACAACGGGACACCCTCCAGCAATGTCTATGCTTATGTCACTGGTCAGGCAATCAATAATAACTACTTCTTGTTCTTGCTTCAAGCTGATGGCCAGACTCCATATTACCCGGTATCACCGTCTTCAAACGGCTCGCCTCTAGCCGTCCCTTGTGACATTCCTCTTGGTCCACCAGGCTCTACCACCACAATCACCATCCCTCAACTCGCCGGTGCTCGACTTTGGTTCTCTGTCAACGACAAACTTACCTTTCTTCTCAACCCGGGTCCAGGTCTCGTCGAGCCATCAGTCAGCAATCCATCCGATCCAAATTTCAACAAGACCTGGGATTTCTGTGAGTTCACATTCAATCAATACCAGCTCTTTGCAAATATCAGTTACGTGGACTTCGTCAGCCTTCCAATCTCCCTCTCCTTGCTCAATACTTCCGGGACGACGCAGAACGTGACTGGAATTCCAGCAAATGGTCTCGATACCATTTGCGCCGGCCTCCAAGCACAAAATGCCACAGATGGAGCTGGCTGGAATCAACTCATTGTCAACAACAATGGCACTAATCTCCGAGCGCTCAGTCCAAACACTGGGATAGTGATGAATCCTTCTCTATTCTCAGGATACTACAACAGCTATGTCCAGAAAGTCTGGGCACAGTACACCAACGCCCCTTTGACAGTGGACACTCAAGCACAGTGGGGTACAGTAACCGGCACTGTAACCAACAATCTCCTCACCTTCCCAGCAGTCGGAACATTCTCGCAACCCTCGGCTGCGGATATCTTCTCCTGCAGCACCGGGCCTTTCGCAGCCTCCTCTAACAACACCGCTGAGATGGGAGCCATTACTGCCCGTCTAGCAGCTGCATTCAACCGTTCTACTTTGCTGGTCGATTCGCATCAGCCGGATGGAGAGGTGGTGAGTAATTACTATAAGACGACGCCGACGAATCATTATTCTAGGATTGTGCATGCCGCGAACACGGATGGAAGAGGCTATGCTTTTCCTTATGACGATGTTGGACCGAGTGGGGGACAGGATCAGAGTGGGAGTGTGAGTGATGGGAGTCCTGGTTTGTGGACTGTTAGTGTTGGTGGAGGGTGAAAGTCTGCCGGCTTGAGAAGTTTTGAGAATGAGAAGGTTGAGAAACATGGTTTGGTCTGGGCATGGGCTTCTGGGAGTTGTATAGGAAATAACGGTTCTGGGACGGTCGTTTTGGTATATCATATGTTATTGGGCGTCATATTTCAACACAAAATACAGTACTTCCTCGAGAGCGAGAAATTAATTGATTTAGCTAACCCTGATTATCCCCTGTCAAGTAGACGAAGACCCGCCTTTTTCGGCTTAGTCACTGTTGAAAGCCAAGGCAGCACTCATTAACAAATGGCCTAAAAGCATCCGACTAATAAGAGTTTCAGCACTGAAACGTAAAGGAGTGCGTAATTGAAAAATTTCAGGCTTCAAGTGGCTCGCCAAGTGAGTGGTGTGAGGAGAGAGGAAAAATAACTGCAAGCCACCAAAACGCCACAAGCTCCAACCTTACATCAACCCAACTCGGCTCCTTCAACTCCTCATCCTTTCAATTTGGCTCCCTCAAATAACATAATGGGGACAGTATCCAAATCAGTCCACTCAAAAACTCCCCTTCCGCCACCTCCAACCCTCTTTTTACGCTTCAGCCGTGATTCGTTACAATGGACAGGCTTCACTAGCATTCAGAATTTGGCTCTTTTTCTAAGCACAGTTGGTGTCTTTGCATTATTTAGCGTAAGCCAGACAACATGGATGAGACCCCAGGCCCCGGGCGGGAAGTTCTGGTTTGAGAGGGATTGGAGGTTGGGATGGGGACTGAGATGGCATGTTTGGTTCATGATTCGTATGTCCTCTTCTCGAGAATTATTTATGGGACCAGGACGCTGATGAATGGGATTTCAAAGCTGTTGGGATTTTACTACCAATCCAATTCCTGCCCAAAGTAAGGGAGACAAAGCCAGCTATTCATCGCTGGCTCGGACGCTTTCTCATTCTCGGAGTAAGTCTCGGGAATGCGGGAGGCATGATGGCGACGCGACGTTCTTTCGGCGGGACGCTCACAGCTCAAGTATCGTTTGGGTCTTTGGTTGTTATTAGCTCTTTCTCAATGTGGAAAGCGTGGAGGGCAATTCGCGAGGGCAGGGTTGATAGACATCGAGTCTGGATGTTGAGGGCTTGGAGTTACGTTTGTTCTGTGAGTAATTCCTAAGTCAAATGGAGGAAGGGATGAGAAAGGATTGAGCTGATGTGAAAAGGTCTTGACACTGAGGATCCTGATGGCTGTCTTCTCTTTCTCAATCATCCGCATTTCTCCTGATAGGTACAAAACTGTTAGTACCTGTGCCGAAATCTGGCACACCTACGAAACTCTTTCATGCAATTTCACTCGCTCTCTTCCTAGACTACTGGAACGGTATCCGGCTTGTGCGGACCTCAGCGGAAAGGATGGGAGAGAAGTGTTTGTGGCAGTGAACGCGAGTTTGAATGTTAATCGACCTGAGGAGATTTTTGCAATGTTAAGTGTGGTGTATGGTGTTTGCGCGTTCTTAGGGTTGATGATTCATGTGCTTGGGGTGGAGGTTTATTTGGATTGGACGAGAGGGGAGCACGAGAGGTTGAGGGAGCTAGCCAAGGGACGAGGAAAGGAGTTAAAGATATGAGGAACGATTGAACGGTTTTCATTCTCCACAGTCAAATGGAGCACCGAATGGAGCAGTGTTTACATGATTCGCAAAGTACAGCATCGGACTTGATAGATGCAGAGTCACTTCTGTCATGGGGTTTAGGGGTGCAAATCCGAAAACTTGGCGATCAACTCCCTGAAATTTAGCGATGGAGGCCTGAGCGCTCCGCCTATCTTCCCCCCTATTCTGGCTAATTTGTGAGTTGTGACCACAGCCTTACACGCAACTCAATGTTTCACAAACTTTTGTCTTTCGCACTTATCTTTAATAACGAGGGTAAGCGCAAGATTCAAAATGATCTATCAATATACCTTCAGTCACAGGCACCAGCCTCCTCAATTCAGCACTACAATTGGGAATGCTCTACTCGCCGCTCGCTCCAGGTGAATTCCGGCTCGTCCCTGTTCATCCTCGATTCTCTTCTACTATCAATGAAGAAGCGCAGCTACGGGAGCAAATCCCGGTATGCTGCGAGCTCTATATCGCATCTCGAGATAAGAAGATCCCAAGGATACGGCGCCTATCCAGGTGCATGGTGTGGGAGTCATCAGTGGTGGAAAGAAGGGAGGATGTGATTGTCGAGAACCGAGACCGCAATAACCAAACCTTAACAGAGCAGAGACCAAAAACGTGAAAGTTGGCAAGCTCTCATTTGAACTCTCATACTCATCTAACAGTATCATCAATGCTCCCACTGCCCTCCCTTTTGGCCCCGAACCTCCCACCTATTCCACCAAATCCACTAATGTCCCTCCTGAAGAACTTCCCAATGCTCTTCAAATTACCTTCCATCGTAGCCTTCGCATCTTCACTTATCGGACTTCCCACTCTGTCACTGACAGTGATGCCTCCAGCCCCTGTGCCAATCCTCTCTACACCGTCCCTCGCGGCACTAAACAGCTTCTCCCCAAAGCCAGCAGGGTCGAACCTCGTCTGCAAGTTCGGGATACCCGATGCAGCTCCGAGTGCCGATCCCCCTATTCCTAGTCCTCCACTTCCAATACCTCCTGAGTTCATCAACGGCGTCAGAAGAGGACTCATTTGCACCAGCTGCTCATTGCTCTTCCCATCTCTATGCACACCGAACAATTCCACAAGCGATGGCTGATCTTGCTTCCTGACGCCTTTCAGCTCTAGGATTTTGCGGAAATTGGTGTCAGAGCGATCACCGATGTGGATAAGGTATGCTTGGACTAGACCTTCAGGTGGCGAGGGCCGAACTTGGAGTGTTTTTAGCAGAGGGTCTAGACGGCCCATACTGTGATTTACGCGCTTGGCGAAACCGGTTTGAGTGGTGGTAGATGATGAGGCTGCTGTGGGTGAGTGGGAGAGAAGCGTTGTGAGACCTTTGATGAGCACGTATTTGTCAAGGAGCATCTGCAGCAAGTCAATATAGGTCACTATTATAATAAGAGAGGGCAAAGCCTACCTGTTCTGCGCCAACCTCTGACACAGGCCGGCATTGAACGATGTTCGCGATGTACGTAGTAGCTAGATGCTCAACAAGATTATCGCAGAACGCTCTGGCGTATTGCTGTTTACCAACCAGAGGCAAGATTTCCTCTGCTTGGGTATTGACGTGCCTCATAAGTTCAGCAACATAGGAGCTTTGATCTCCCACACTTTCCATTTTGCTCCAGTTCGTGTTCCTCATTTCTCGCCAAGAGGCTTCGCAATCAACCTCCACTCGATGGACTAAAGCTAAAACAGCAGCACTTGCCACACCCATGAATGCATCAGATTGTGAGGATAAGTCCACTTTGGATGTCAAGTCGCTGTCTATCCGCTTCTTGAGGTTCTCTTCCAGTTGCTGAGAGTTTATATGCCAATAATCAGCCGTGTTGAGCACTAAGATCATGTTCTGCAGACTGGGACCACCGGGTGCTTGCAAGAAATGCAAGAGGACCTGTTGGGCGTATTCGTCGAGGTACTTGGCCAGAGTTTTGGAGAGGTCGAGGAGACGTTCTCCGGTAGACAGCTTAGCACATTGTGCCAAAGTGGTCTTGTAGAAATGAAAGAGCTCGATCGATGACGGTATTACAGCTTGAGAAGAAAACTCCTCGTCGGGTGGAAGTAAAGGCTGATTCCGATATTTCGGAATCATCGAAGCCAGTTGCCTGTCTTGGGAATCAACCCACAGACTGAGGTACGGTTCAAAGGCCTCTGAAATCGATCGGTCAAAAGTGTGAGGTTTGTCCTCGACTGAGCTAAGTGTATCAATACTTGCTCTGGGCTCGCTGGCGAATCTCTTCTCAAGGTTGTGCTCGAAGTCCATCGTCTCTTGTAAACAGCTCAAGAGCAAATTGACATCGATCTTCGCACCATCTGGCCGTCTCATACTCCTTTCCAAGATCCCCTTAAAGTCGTCTCTTGTCCCTTCACAAAACGCGTTTGCTAGAACCTCATTGACCCTCCACTGCAAGGGAAATATCCCAGCATGCTCATCTTCGTACGTTTTCAACATCCTCCGGAACCAGCTATACCTCCTTCCAATATTATCCAAACTGCCAGCCTCATCGTTTCCTCTAAATACCTGCCTATATTCCCTCAACTGCGTATTGACATACCACGTCACCAGTCGGGCCCTAGCATTCTCTCCCAATGCGTCCATAACCAAGCATGCCTCTCCCAAAACCCCCTTCTTCACAGCGACCTCCCCCTTTGCAAACGCCATCTCAAAGTCTTCGCAAACCTGCTCTAACAATTCCCTTTGCAGTTCCGCCACATTCCGGCTCAGCGTCGCAATCTGGTCAATACTCCTGTAACTATTGAAGTGCTTCATGAGCTGCAGCACTGCCTGCAGCAAGCTCGCACATTCTCTGTATTGCCTAGACTTTGCCAGCCCTCGTAATTGTTCATAAGCTGTCGTAAGCATCTGCAGCCGCTTCAAGGCCGTCATAGATAATGTAAGGTTCCGCTTCGTGCCATCTAGCCTCTTGATATCTGCCGTCATGGATGTGATCGTTTGTTCGGTCTCGAAGGCGCGCGTCCGCACTGATTCAATCTTGCGGAAGAGTTGAGCGAGCTCACCTTTAGCCGATTGCATGCGCTGGAGGCTTGAGTCGTCGCTGGAGGCCTGCGCCGCCACGAGGGCGGATATGGAGGTTGAGAGGTCATCTTGGTGAATTTGGAGAGCGGTTGCGGTGGCGTTTATGGATGTTAGGGCTGAAGGATGAGAGAATATGGTGTTGAGATGTTCAATTGGATCATAGTCAACTTGGTGGAGTGAGTAATCAGTTTGTGATTGTGGTTAAAAGAAAATGGTTGAGCTTGGGGAAGGGGGCTCACCAGCATCTAGAGAAGACGGTGCCGCTGATGCACCGTTCATGCTGTTGATCCTATTTTGTATGGGGCAAATGAGTGGTACGGCCTGCGTAAAAACGTACAGGTGCCGTCGTTGTAGCTGGTGCTATAAATCGTCGTGATGTTGTCGAATTCCTTTGTTGATGTCGTCGTGTTCATAAGCTCGCATAATTATGCATAATTTTATGAAGTGATGAGGCAAAAAGGGTCTCCTTTTAAGTGGCTAGGAACTCGAGATATTTTAAAAGTAAACTTTAATTTTGGATATGAGAAGCACAGCTGCGACAATTAAATGGTCTAGATATTTGAAGGCTGTGTAGTAAGCAACATTATCCTTCACCACAATTTTGTCCATTGTCGCACGAAATTGGATGGTCGACTTGGATTCACACTTTTTCAAATTGAAGCTATGGGCCATCTATCGGAACAGTAGGGCTGTGTGCAAAATTGGGAAGTTGAAAAGTTCTATTATCTAATCTATAATATTCAAACATATAATTTTCCTTTCTTGACTTTTCTCGTCTCTTCTAGCCTTGCAAATGCTAATCGGCCAATGTCATTCTGACCCCCCTGAGCGTAGCTGACATCTCCCAAACGGACCTTGACCTCCTTCACCAGTCTCGCCTTATCCATTCCATCCATGTTCACACCAACATCAGGCATACGAATCCAAGGGCTCTCTTTCGCTAAGCTAGAAACAAATCCCAGATAATCGGGAACAATAGTCTTCCTCGAAAACACCACGCCGGTAATCGCCGCAAGTAACATCACAAAAGTGGAGAAAAAGAAAATCCCAAGCCACGGGAAGAGGCAAAGATAAATTTGAGCTTGATTCGTCAAAACTGCAGGTACCGTAAAAGCGGCAGTTTGATTCTGTATCATAGCGGCAAGATCGGCTCTGGTCGCGGAAACGAAGCTGGCATTGTTACCGCCGTTGATATGTCCGTTCATGCCTTCGAAAGTTTCTCCGATTATATACGGGGTCGAGTTCCATGTACTACCGTACACGAATGCGTTCAATATCTGACCCAATCGATTCCCGATGTCGCTCAAATCAACGTCGATCAAGAAAGTCTGCGGAGATCCACTACCCTCAAGAACCGAGTTATATTTGTTGATGATGGAAACTGCATCTAATGGATCGTACACAATGTAGTTCTGGATTTCGTTGATAGCATCCGTTGACGGAGTGATATTTGGCAGGAGGGCGGAAAGCCCTAGAGCGACTTGGGGAAAGTTCAGGTACGTGAGTTCCTGGGGCATGTGTGGGAGAATAGAGGAGCGCTGAGCAGTCACTTGGCATTGCTGAGTACTCTCAGTTTTCATGCAGAAGACTTCAGACTCCACGTATACCTGTAATGGGGTACAGAAAACGGTCGTAGCATTACCAGGGTCCGCGCCATAAAATGCTTGGAAGGCGAGTGAACCTGCTTGAATCGTCTTGTTCGCAAAGTCTGGTGCTAGACAATCTGGACAATTCTCTGGATGTATATAGGGGGTTCCGTTGTCATCAGTATTATTGTACTTTGTGACGTCCACTCCTTGATATCCAATAATCCACGGCATGAAGGGTTCCGGGTCCATAGCGCTCACGTAAGGCCCACTTGCCGAGACGTAGGTAGCATTGATACGGGGTCCGTCAGGTCCATCAGGGCCTTCAAAACTTTCGAAAGTTTTGTTGGTGCAAGTCAACTCCATGTGAGTTGATTCAATATTGAAGGTCGTGTTTCCGAAATTTAGCCCAGTGACAGGGATACCAAAAAGTGATGACCATATCAGGGCTCCGTTGCCGGTCGCATTCAATGAAGATACTTTCACCCAGCCCTCACTATCTGGTGGAATGCCAGAAGCGACAACACTGGAGTGAAAAGGGATTTTGACATTCCTCCAAAGATCCATTGTACTTTCCTTTACCTCCGTTGGCGCAATCAACATAGAAGCCATTTCGATTTGCAAAGAGTTGAACCATTCTCCTGGAAATTCAGCCTGTGGTGAAGATGAAGAGTAACTTTGTTGCCTCGAGTTGACGTATGCTACGCTGGAAACAGAAGGGATGGCTTGCAAAGGAGTATATAATATATGCAGGATGCTTTGACCGCCAATTGGTGAGAGTGACCAGATTATGATCATGCCAAGTCCAATTATATTGAATGAGCGAAGTTGTAATTGAGTTGTGAAGGCACTTGCGACTGTGCGGCTCCCCATCAGTTGCTCCAAAACACCAATAGTGGTTCCCTGCTCAAGCTTCCAGGTAGCATATTTGACAGCTGCTCTTCCAGTGATCGCTGCAAAGCAAATTGGGAAGAGCGTAGTAGCCTGGAAAAGTCAACGGGGGTCCAACAATTGAAGAGTGTACGGCGTATAGCTACCCCTTTAATAGACTGGTCTAAAATACTCAATTCCCGTTCATCAACCACCTTTCCATTAACAGCTACTACTGCTGCTGCAAGTATGAAAAATGGGATAGGTATCATGACCATGATCAGGTCAACTGCCGAATCCCACCATCTCCAACCTTCTATTCCTTTGTGAAGTTTTTGTGGTCGCACCGGCCATGGTTTTGCGTGTAGACTTCCCGGGCTATGACCGATCAACTCCTCCGTTGGGGATCCTGACTTGGAAAACAATGTACTCATGGAATCTGTAGGAGATATCCCTTCGATAGGTGAGGATCCATCTGGTAGTCTTCTATGGTCCGCCATCTGGAATAATAACCGCGGTCGAAATGACTGGTGCAAAGAACAAAATTGTTTCCTTCGGAAGATTCACCGGTCTCGAGGCGGGGGCCATGGGAAGGGTTACCCTTCTTCAGATATACACGGCATGAAGACGGGTGAGGTCCGTCATTTCGAAACCTTACTATTCCCCCCCCCCCCGGCGCCCGTGCCCCGCGGGCGCGGGTGGGGGGGGGGGGGGGGGTGTGGGGGGCG
>Ga0302325_10029093_pt1 | contig 11420 bp, 11 predicted proteins | sample Palsa_T0_2_FD_201948 | JGI IMG/M metagenome (GOLD analysis project Ga0302325, IMG submission 201948) | Peat permafrost microbial communities from Stordalen Mire near Abisko, Sweden - Palsa_T0_2 | ecosystem: Environmental > Terrestrial > Soil > Palsa > Peat permafrost | place: Sweden: Abisko... | reverse complement strand
TGTTTACGCCCCTCTATAGCGGAGGGTATGCCATTACAGCAGAATTTCAAAATACCGGCGCCGCGGGGTAGGCCTCGAGCACGGACCCCAACGCCTCCTCCAGCGGCGTGAGCCAAGGCTCGTAGTGGCGCCAATGATCGACCGCGTCGCTGAAGATCGGCTGGCGCACCTGCTGTGAGCTTGCAGTGCGCACGGCACGTTCATTTTCATAGAAACGCAGGCAGTTCTCTTCATAGGGCAGATTGCAGTATGCAAGGAGCTGCCGCACCTGGCTCTCGGTGTCGACGACCATGGATTCGTAGATGACCCTGTGGATCCGTCCCGGCAGCACCGCGTCGAAGTGCGCCATGAGTTCCACATAGTCTCGATAGTAGCGGCCGATGTCGTCCAGGTCGTACGTGAAGCTCTGGCCGCGCGCGAAATGCTGCTTGAATCCTGAAAAGCAACACGCGAGCGGATGCCGGCGTGCGTCGATGATCTTGGCATTGGGCAGGATGAGATGAATGAGACCTATGTGCGCGAAGTTATTCGGCATTTTATCGATGAAGCGCGGCGCGTCGGTCTTGCGCTGGATGCGCGTCTGGCTCATGTACTGCTCGCCGAGCGCACGGCACTCCTCTGCGCTGAGTGAAGCCAGTGCTTCAGGATATTTAGAACCCTGCGATTTGCCACCCACGCCGGAGAGGGTCTTGGCGATCGCGGGGATGTCCGGCAGCTCCATCGTGCCCTCGACCTGCGAATGGCTCGAGAGTATCTGCTCGAGCAAAGTCGATCCGGCCCGCGGCAAGCCCACAATGAAGATGGGATCGCTCGCGGCGGCTCCGTAGCCGGCGCGTTCCTTAAAGAACTCCCGGACCATGAACACCTTGCTACGCCGCACGTGCGTCGTCATCTCCTGCGAGGCATATTTGGTGCCGTTGCGCCGTAGGCGATTGCCCTGCGCGTAGTTCTCAAACGACTCGGCATAGAAACCTGCGTCTTCGAGTGCCTTGCCCATCGCAAAGTGCAGATGATAGCGATCCTCTTCCGCAAGCCCGGCACCATCGTGCTGCAGGCGCATCGCATCCAGGTCCGCCGGTGTGAAGCGAAATGTCTTCAGATTCGCAAGGCTCCAATACGCCTCACCCAGGCTCGGCTCCAATTCGATGCTTTTGCGGTATGCGGCAATGCTGTCTTGCTCGCGGCCCTTGGTCTTCAAGGCGTGCCCATAACTCATCCAGATCTTGGGCTGCTGTGGATAAGCGGCCAGCACAGCTTCGTAGATCTCGATCGATTGCTGATACTCGCCAATTCTGACGAGAATCGCCGCCTTCAGATTGTTATAGCCGGGATTGGTGGGCTCGAGCGCAAGCAACGCCTCGATCTCGCGCAGCGCCGCGGCGGGCCTATTCTGCCGATGCAAGACAACGGCATAATTGTGCCGCGCACCGCTGAAACTCGGTGCAAGTTCAAGACAGCGCACGAGGAGCGTTTCCGCGTCGCGGAAGCGGCGCAACCGGGCCGCGACCTCCGCCAGCATGCGAATCGCGGCAACATCGGTCGGGAATTTTTTAAGATGCGCGCGCAACAGCGCCTCCGCCTGGGGTATTTGATTCTCGACCAGCGCCGCCGCCGCCTCGAGCAGGCGCGGGTCGCGCGTCGAGGTTTTGATATGCCAGGCGTACGCCTCGTCAGCACCGGCCGCATCCCCAGTGCCTGTCAGCTGATCCCCGAGCGCAAGCCAAGCGTGGGTGAGGTCAGGCTTAAGCTTTACAGCCCGGCGCAGTGCGGTTACTGCAGCTTCCGGTTGGCCGGTACTGCCAAGAGCAATACCGAGCTCGTAGTGCGCGGCCGCATAGTTGGGCTGTTTGCGGGTGAGGTCTTCGAGGATCGCGACCGCCGAAACCGCGTCACCAAGACAACGCCGCACGGACCCGAGGATCAAAACCGCTACGGGATGATCGGGTACGACCTTAAGGATCTCGGCCGCCTGCTCGGCGGCCTTCTGCGGATCAGAGGCGAGCAGGCGCCTCGCATGCGCGAGCGCAACTTCAAGGGTACCGACGGGCTCCGCTGCAGCGCTCATCGCGCTTCCATCCGATCAGCTTGGGAGTCCTATCATCGTCGGCTTTAGCCGCGCTGACAATTTACGGCCGCAGCAAGGCCGAGTTACGCGGCCGCAGACACCGCTGATTTGACGAGCTCTTTATAATGACGACAGCGCCTGCGGGCGACCAAGGAAAACCCGATGCGCGGGTCGCAAATGCTTGCAATCCATACGTCGTGGTCGCGAAAGCGCACCGCAACCCACTCGCCCCGACTCAGAAGCGAATCCGACACTCTGGCATCGATATGCTGTCCCGGCTCGTTGCTCGTAATCGTCCAGCCGGCGGTGCGAATAATGTTCAGGACCGAGCGATAATTCGCCTGCGCGTCGGCATGAGTGGTAAAGCGCACATAGCGCAGATCGTTCAACTGCGCCCTGAGCAGCACGGCGCCAAGTCCTGCCGTCACCAGTAGCCCGAAAATCCCGGCGCCCGCGATGGCTTCCGGATTGCGCACCTTCACCAGAAAGACCGACGTCAATATGAGCGCCGTGCACAGCGTCGCGAGATAGCCGAAGAACAACGCCGGCGCGAAGTAGATCAGGCGGTCCAGCCTGGGTAGCTTCAGGCGGTCGATGGCCGCGCCGTCACCTGTCGAATTCACGCAGTCTCTCTCACGTTACAGACTCACGGGGAGACTATGCCTATACCTCGCTGGCGTCACCCGTAACTGGTTCAAAAAAAGAAGAGTGCGCGGCCTCAGCAGGGGCAGAACCTCGACTGTTGCCGCCTGACTGCTGCTGCTGCCGCTGGCGTGTTGCTCGTTCAGGCTCGCGATCCCAAGGCAAATCGTGGCACTGCCGGTGCGGCATGCCCGGGGGTTCGTGGGCATCCGATCATGAGCCGGCCGCACGCTGCGCAAGATAGGGTGCTCAGCGCGGCACAACCCATAACCGCATGGCGGCCAAGAGGTGTGAGGCCTGGTGGAAGGCACCATGCTCAACGTGGCCGAACCACTTTGGACAACGCGGCATTGTCTCGCCCGCGCCCAAGTGGCCCTCGAACTGAGACGCGCTTCCTGCCAATGCCTGCACCGGGCGGGCAACCTAGTTGTGCCGCGGGTGAGGTTCATATGTCAAATCCAACCCTGAGACGCCGGTTGGTTTGGCAAAAGACCGCCGCACTGTCGGGGCTCTTATTTCTGAGCGCAGCCGCTTACGCGGCGTTGCCCGATTGGACCTCTCATGTCACGCCGAGGCTCCTCGCGATTTGGATGGCCGCCGAGACTGAGTCGGCCGAGAAAATCGAGGAGCGCACGGCGGTGCCCGGAACTCGCGAGCTCGGATCGCAGGCTCGATTTGACGCACAAGGTCGCGTGCAGATTGCCGTGCGCTACGATTGCGCATCACGGGCGCCGATCCGCGCATTGAGCGCCGCCGGGCTCGCAGTCGGCGCTTCGGTGCACGTTCCTCCCCTGTGCAGCGTTGAGGGCTGGTTGCGCAGCGGCGACATTCCGGACCTGGCATCGCTCGGCGCCGTGCGCAGCGTCGATCTACCGACGTACTCGCGGATCATCAAACCAGTCACGCGATCATTCTCTCAAGAGCAGGCGAGCGTCAGCAGCAGCATCGACGGCAACGCAGTTTCCATCACACATGCCGCTCAATTCATCGCAAAGACCGGCAAGAACGGCGCGGGCGTCGCGATCGGCATCATGTCCGACGATGTCGCAAGTGTCGCGCTCATCCAGGCACGTGGCGAGCTGCCCAAGCACATCACGGTGCTCACGCCGGCTGCGCAATCGAGCCCGGCGCGGCCGCCCACCGATGAGGGCACGATGCTGCTCGAGGAATTGCATGCGGTGGCGCCGGGGACGAGCTTGATGTTTTGCGCACCGCAAACCGACGTCGAGTATGTGAGCTGTCTTTCCGAGCTCATCTCTGCCGGAGCCACGGTCGTCGCTGACGATCTTGAATACCCGGCCGAAGACGTGATGTCGACCGAGAGCTCGCTTGCGCAGGGGGTAGCAGCGCTTCTAGCCCAATATCCGAACGTGCTGTTGCTGTCGGCCGCCGGGAATGAAAATGAGAGCTTCTGGCAAGGACCCTACGCACCCACGCGGCTGTCTACGCCGCTCACCTGTGACGCCAACGGCCAGGCGGACGCCTACGCGCAATCCTTCGATGGCTCGACCGACGAGAAACTGACGCTCTATGACACGCTGACGGCGCCGATCTATCTGCAGTGGGCGGATCCATTCGGCCAAAACATCAGCAATTTTGATCTCTATGTAATGGATCAAAACCAGCAGGTACTCGAGTGCCTACCGGGCGCCGGCAGCCGCGACGTTTTTGACAGCGATCCCGACCCCAAGCTCGCGAGAGGCATATTTCATTTTGTCATCGGCACTCCGAATACCGAGTTTGCGGGCAAATTTCTAAAACTGTTCGTGTATGGCGATGGCGCGGCCGTCCTCGGAACAGGAACCGCGGGCAGCATCGGCTCACCGCAGAAATTGCCGCCACGTGTTGCCGCGGTAGGCGCCGTGTACGGCGGCGACGGCGTTGGCGATTTCATCGAACCCTACAGTGCAACGGGGCCCGTCGATCTCGAGTATCCGGCCCCCCAAAGCCTGCAGGCCCCGGCATTCGCGGCGCCTGATGCCGTTCATGTCGATGCGGAGGGCACATTCTTCATAGTCGGACCGGCGCAGTTGTTTTACGGTACTTCTGCGGCAACGCCGAATGCCGCTGCCATCGCCGCTCTGCTGCGTGCGACGTTTCCGAGTTTGAGTGCGGCGCGCATCCTGGAGGCCCTGCAGAAAGGGGCCGTGCAACTGGGCGGGACGGCGCCCAACGGCGAATATGGCTACGGACGCGTGGATGCGCTGGGAGCGCTCCAGAGCCTGCCTTCCCCGGCCGTAAGCGCCGGGAGAAGCATCTCCATCGTCGGCGGCAGTTCCGGACAACTGCCATTGACCCTGGCGGGCACGGGCACGCTGACCCTTTCTGGCAAGAGCGATAACACCGCGCTCGTTGCGTTTGGCGCATCCGCTGCGACGCAATTTGAGCCTGCCTCCTGCGGCACGGCAACCAATTCCTGCACTATATTGATCACGCCTGCTCTCGGACACGTGGGCACGGCGCACCTCAGCCTAACCGCGGTCGACGGCGCCGGGCGCTCGGCGGCAACGAGCTTCACAGTGACCGTGACGAATCCGCCACCGCCCACCGTGCGTTTCACATCCGGCGGCAAGCTGAGTATGTCGGCGGGCAGCTCGGTCTCGACCGCAGCGCTCTCTCTGAGCGGCGCGAAGGAACTCACGCTGAGCGTGTCGAGCAGCAACACGGCTCTCCTTCCTGCCTCGGCGGCGACGCTGAGCAGCGGCTGCGGCACGAGCTCATTCAATTGCATATTGAGCTTGAAGCCGGCCGGGGGACAGTCCGGGCAGGCTACGGTCACCGTAACTGCGCACGATCTGTACGGTCAGTCTGCTCGAGGCACGCTCGCGCTGGGTATCACGCCTGCTGCAGGGGGCGGCGGCGCTTTTGACTGCTGGTCCCTGGTCGTCCTTGGGATTTGGCTGGTCGGTTCAGGCGGAGGCGCCGGCGCCCGGCCTCGGCGCTGCCCAAATCGATGAGCACCCGCAGGTAGTCTGCTTGCCTTCAGCTCCTGAGCGGCACGGCAGCGTCTTCTTCAGACGCGTTGGCGCCGGATCACACCGATGATCGCCAAGACCGGCAGGGGCCCTCGCCGTTGTGACGGTCAGGGACCGCGCGTCGTTGCCGTGCGGCCATCGCTCTCGGAGATGATGACTTCAACACGCCGATTCATCTGTCGTCCGGATTCGCTGCCGTTGTCTGCGACGGGCGCGCTCTTACCAAGCCCGCGTGCCTGAATTCTATCGCTCGAAATGCCCATGCCTGTCAGGGCATCACGCACGGAGTCGGCGCGACGCTCGGAGAGACCCTGGTTGTAGTCATCTGAACCGATGCTGTCGGTGTAGCCTTCAATCTGCACGCTGCGCTGCGGATACTCGTGCAGGAACGCCGAGAGCTTCTCGAGCGAGTGGCGGGCACCTGATTTAAGGTCTGCGCGACCCGTGGCGAAGAGGACGTCACCCAAAGTGATCACGAGTCCGCGATCGGTCTTCTTCGCCTGCAGATCGGCCAATGCGTTCTCAAGCTCCAAGGCTCGCTGTTGCGCCGCTGCATTTTGCTGTGCGCTCGCCTGGGCGCTGGCATTCGCGGCGTCCGCTTCCAGCGTCTTCGTCTCGGCACGGTCGTTGGCACGCAGCATTTGCTGCTCACGGGCGGAGAGCAACACGGCATTGCGACGGTTGTTGGCGTCCGCGATCGCTTTCTCGGACATCGAAAAATCTGCGCCGCGCTGCGCGGCAAGCCCGAAGCGCTCGGCGATGTAGGCCTCATGGTCGACGTCAGCGGCTGGCTTGCCCGCCTGCAGCATGGCGTCGCCCTGATTGAGAGCTGCGACAGCTGTAGCGAGATCGGCGCGCGCTTCACCCGCGACGTTAGGATTGGCCTGCGCGCTTGATACAACAACCCGCGCGTGCTCCAGCATGTCGTTGTGCTGAGGGGCGCTCGCGCAAGCGGCCAGAATGACGGACACGAACACCGTGACCGCCGCGGTCAACAGCGAACGATTGGGTAGTGACTTCATACGAAACTCTCCGAAAAAGGCTTGGTGCAGGCTCATGGCGTATTCGTGCGACTGGCTTCGTCTTGCAATGTCACGATGCTCTTGTCCACGTCCGCAGCAGCCTTCGCGGATTTCGCGCTCTGGGCCGAGATCTGCGCCAGGTGCGCATCGGCATACGATTCATCGACGAGTCGACTCGCTCGTGCGTTATCCCCCTTGGCGCTTGCTGCCTCCGCCAACTCCATCTTTGCCATACTGGCATTGAGATATTCGGTCGAGTACTCGCGCGCCCCAGCGCGCTGAGCTTGCTCGATGGCCGCTTTTGCCCGCGTCATGTCGGCGCTGGGCGGCGGGGGAGTCGTGGCACAGGCGCTCAGGATCACGGCCGCACCCAACAGGGCCGCGCTGGCGGCATGAATGAATTTCATAAGACCTCCGGTGATTGCGTACAGGCTATGCGCCGCGGGCCAATACGTCTGTGCGCAGGCGTACAGAGTCCCACTCCCGCGCCCATGGCGCGGGAGTGGGATGATCTGGCTCAAGTTAGGTATCACCGCTGGATCTGCTACCCCGGAGCGGTAACGTCCAAGCCGGGATTCTCTTTCGATTGCGGCGTCCCAGGCAGGCCCGCGAGGCGGCAGAATCTCCAGCTTATGTGCGCTAGTGGACCGACGATTCGCGCTTCCGGACGGTTTCAGGCCCTCCACAGCCCTGTCCGGTCGCTGCTCTGTGCGGTACAGTACACATCATAGATCGTGATGTGCTGTATACTGGAGTCCACCAGCACCGCCGCCTGCGCGGGATACCAGATGACGCCCGGACCGTATAGCCCTCTCCAGAATCATATTCTGGGTGCGTTGGGGAAAGTTGAGCGCGACCGGATTTTCCCGGACCTACAACTCGTGCCCATGCCCCTGGGCCGCGTGTTGTACGAATCCGGTGATCCCCTGCTCCACGTCTACTTCCCGGTCGACTCGATCGTTTCGCTTCTTTATGTGATGGAAAACGGCGCCTCGGCGGAGATTTCCGTCGTCGGCAACGAGGGACTCATTGGTATCGCCCTCTTTATGGGCGGTGAAACCACCCCGAGCCGGGCGATCGTACAAAGCGCCGGCTATGCCTACCGGCTGCCGGCCCGACGCCTCAAGACCGAATTTGGTCGGCACGGAGCGTTACAGCTGCTGCTGCTGCGCTACACGCAGGCGCTGATCACGCAGATGTCCCAGACTGCCGTCTGCAATCGGCATCATTCGGTGGATCAGCAGCTGTGCCGGTGGCTCCTCTTGTCTCTCGACCGTCTCTCCTCCAATCAATTGGTCATGACGCAGGAGCTTATCGCCAACATGCTCGGCGTGCGGCGTGAAGGGGTCACGGACGCAGCCGGCAAGCTGCAGAAGCTTGGTGTAATCCAATATGCCCGGGGTCAAATCACCGTTCTCGATCGACCGCAGCTCGAGAAGCTCTCATGCGAGTGTTATGCGGTGGTCAAAAGAGAAACGGATCGCCTGCTGCCTGCGGTAGCCGAGCATCTTGCAGAGGCGCGCGCCAACTAGCATCCGCATCGCTTCGAATCGACTCCGACGCAGATGCGCGGCGCCGGAGGCCCCGGCGGCATAATAGTGCGATGCTCGCTCATCGCAAGACCCCGGAGAACCTGCGCGGGGTCGCCGCCATGTTGTCCGCCGTTTTCATGTTCGCGATCATGGACGCATCGATGAAGCGCCTTTCGCAGAACTATGGCCCCTTTGAGCTATCGTGTTTGCGCTGCGCATCTTCGCTGGCCTTTCTGACTGTGCCCATTGCCTGGTCAGGTTCATGGCAATCATTGCGACCGGCGAATCCGCTGCTGCACCTCGTGCGCGCGTTGCTCGGTATCGTCATGCTGAGTGCATTCGTGTATGCGGTGCGTCGCTTGTCGATGGCCGAGACGTACTCTTTGTTTCTATGCGCGCCGCTTCTGATGACTGCTCTGTCGGTGCCGCTGCTCGGCGAACGCGTACCCCTGCGGCGTTGGCTCACTATTGCCGCGGGGTTGGGTGGCGTGCTCGTCATGCTGCGGCCGGGGACAAATGGGTTCGTGTCGACTGCCGCTGCAGCAGCGGCAGCCTCCGCCTGCGCCTATGCGCTGAGCGCCGTGGCAGTGCGCACCTTGGGGCGGACTAATTCGAGTGCGGCCATGGTCGTGTGGTTCTTGGTCCTGGCCGGTATCGGCGCAGGCGCCTTGGCGGCGCCCGAATGGCGACAAGTGGCATCCGCGGACTGGGTATGGCTCGGTGCCGTGGGTATCAGCGGGGCGCTCGGGCAGTACTGGGTCACGGATGCCTTCCGCCGCGCTCCACCCTCCGTCGTCGCGCCGTTTGAATATTCCTCAATTCTCTGGGCGTTCGGCATCGACTGGTTTTTTTGGTCAGTGCTGCCGAGCAGCATCGTCGTCGCGGGCGCAACAGTCGTCATCGCCTGCGGACTATTCATCATTTGGGATGAACGGCGCTTGGCGACACTTGCCGAGACCGCCGCAGCAATTCCACCGCCGTGAACGCTGCGCGTGAAGAGGAAAGCTTTCCACGGCTCGTGCCCGTCCGAAGCAGACCGAGTGCGCTCGTTCGCTTTCCAGTCGGCGCTGTCTAAGCTGCGCATCCGCCGCTTATGGAATCTCTCCGGCGGCGCGTATGGTGGTGCGCATTTCGTGGTCTATCCAAACGGCTGAACGAACCCTGATGGCGATGTCAGGTGCGGTTGCGCTCAAGGTCACTCACTAAATCACTGACCTTCAGCCTGCAGCAATACACATGGAACGCGTGCATCGGACGTCCTTGAAGCGTACGGGAACTCGCGGCGTTGCTCCGCGTTGAGCTTGGGGTTGAGTAAGTAGTTTGGCCATTTAAGGTGCAGTTATGAAAGTCCTAGCGAGTTTAATGATTCTGGCGATCCCGGTGCTGTCCGGCTGTATCAGCAGCAGCAGTCCGCCGGCGCCTGCGAAGACGACGACCGTGGTCGTGCCCTCGGACTCCAAGACGACGGTAATCTGCCAGGATGGATCAAGTCCACCCTGCTAATAAACGAATGTCCCATTAGTGTCCAACGGCAGACGCTTGATAGATTCTCAACGCAACGGACGGCGCAACGCGATCGCTGATGCGTGCTGTTGCGACGCCCTGGATGTGCCGAGTCTGCGACCAAAGCTGCGGGGCGAATAGAACGCCGCGACTGCGGATAGGAAGGCCTGCCGCTCGTAATGCCTCGGCGGCCCAGGTATTGCACGTGTGCAGCGCTGAGTACTCTGGTACCGCCCCGCAAAATAGGCTGCCCTCATAGGGGCCGTTACGGTAAAAGATCGGCACATCGTTCTCTTTGAGTAACGACTCCCACACAAATGTCTGCGCCGCCCGTGCCGCGGCGGAGCTGACTGTCAAACGAATCACGTTCTCATTCCCAAATGCCTCCTCGGGCGTCTGCGCGAGAAGCGTCACAAGCACCACTCCAGCGCCGGGCCAGAGCGCAGCCAAGAGCCCAGGGAAGTTCTTGTTCTTTGCAACGAGATAATGCCGGTCGCCGAAGCCAAAAAAAGTGTACTGCGAGCTCGCAAGTTGCGCGCCTAGGGCGGCAAGTGGCGCTTGGATATCCAACGTGCGGAAGCCGATGTCGATATGCCAGCCGCGCCGCGCTACGATGATCGTAGCGCGCGAGTTCGCATCGCCGGCAGATGAGTCCACCGGCCGCTGCAGCATGCTGCTGCACCCTTGCAACAGCAGCAGGAGAAACGCCAACAACGCGTGCCGGGAGCCAACTCGCAACACGAGATCCATTGCCAAATGCTAGCACGGGGGCAGCCGGCCACTGCGCTGTAACCTGCGCAGCAAAGCCGCCTAGGGTTTTGCAGCCGGCAATTCCTCGCCTGTTTTTGAATAACCGGGTGGCACGTAGAAGTTCAATGTGCGCAGCAACGTGCGTCCCGTGCATTTGATTTCATGCCGATCCTTGTGCTCCACCAGAAGAAGCGTCCCAGGTTCAAGCGCCACTCGCTTGCGATTCACGATGGCGGTGCCCGTCCCGGAGAGCACATAAAGCCATTGGTCCGCCGCGCGATGACGATTCGTCGGATCCCCTTCCGAATCTCCAGGAGCAATACTCATGGTCGCTGCTTGCGCTCGAGGGTTCGTGAGCGCAACGCGAAAACCTTTACCGAATCGCAGCCGCAGTGTCTTCACTTTCGAAGCTCCCTCAATGAGAACTGTCTACGGACTCGATAGCATCATCCATGCCGAGCTTAGCAATGCACACGACGCCAAGCGCCCGTCGTAGCTTGGTGTGTGAGCAATTCCGCTCGCGCAGGTCGCAGGCGAGCTCGCGAGATGAAATTTGTCTTAATAGGCATCCTCCTACAGCACGACGCGGTCAATCGGATTGAAAACAGACGCGCGGTAATCCATGGTTGCACCTCAACGCATGTCATCACTACGTATGAATGACCCAAGCATGAATTCCGAATTTGCTGACGAGGAGGCCAAACGCCGACTCATCGCAGAAATTGCATATTTTTCCGCTGAGCGTCGCGGCTTTTCGCCCGGATACGAACTCGACGACTGGTTGCAGGCGGAACAGGAAGTCGAGTCGTCAATGGAAGCCATCGAGTCCTCGACATGAGGCACGGTCGCGACACGGGCGCATGAACGGCGCGTAGATCGGCATAAATATTGAGGAGATTCCGATGAACAGCAAGCAAACACTAATGACTCT
>Ga0302325_10029091_pt1 | contig 11421 bp, 4 predicted proteins | sample Palsa_T0_2_FD_201948 | JGI IMG/M metagenome (GOLD analysis project Ga0302325, IMG submission 201948) | Peat permafrost microbial communities from Stordalen Mire near Abisko, Sweden - Palsa_T0_2 | ecosystem: Environmental > Terrestrial > Soil > Palsa > Peat permafrost | place: Sweden: Abisko... | reverse complement strand
TGGGTGGGACCAAGCGTCTTGCTCTCGCAGCTCGGAAGCGAGGGGTGGCGCGTTACGTGTTCTCTTCGTCCTGCTCGGTCTACGGGCACGGAGAGGGCCTGGGGCTGGTCGAGACGAGCCCTAGGCAGCCAGTCTCGCTCTACGGACGGACGAAGGCCGAGGCCGAAGAGTTCTTATTCGACCTAGGCGGGTCGTCGATGGACGTCACCTGCTTGCGCCTGGCGACCGTGTTCGGCCTCAGCCCGCGAATGCGCTTCGATCTGGCCGTCAATGTGATGACCAAGAATGCCTACGTGCAGCGTCGAATCACCGTCGACGGCGGAGGGCGCCAGTGGCGCCCGTTCGTTCACGTCCGCGACGCGGCGCGCGCTTTCGAGATGGCGCTGACGGGCGATCGTACCAAGCTGGCGGGTGATGTTTTCAACGTCGGAACCGACACGAACAACATCCAAGTCTTGAATCTCGCGTTCCGGGTACGCGATGCCATCCCGGGTACAGAGATCGTTCATGCGCCGACGGACCCCGATTTGCGCGACTACAACGTTTCCTTCGAAAAGGTACGCCGCGTTCTCGACTTTCGCACGGAGCACACGATTGACGACGGCATTCGCGAGGTGTTGGGAGCGCTTCGCGAGGGCGTGGTCGATCCGGACGAGCGACGCTGGTACACGCTAAAGCAGTACGTTTTCTTACGAGACGCGGAGCGGGCCCATCGCGATCTCGCGTTGGACGGAAAGCTACTATCTGTCGGCTCATGACCGCAAAGGTCGAGTTCTATCGTCACCAGCTCGGCGAAGAAGAGGCGGCTTCCTGGCGCCGCGTGCTCGGCACGCTTTTCCTGACGCTCGGTCCGGAGGTCGCCGCCTTCGAAGCCGATCTAGCGGCGTATCTGATGCGCGGCCGCGAAGGCGCAAGGCCTCACGTGGTCGGGACGAGCTCGTGTAGCGCTGGCCTGCTCCTCGCGCTCCGCGCGCTGGACGTCGGCCCAAGCGACGAAGTGATCACGACGCCGATGACCTTCGCCGCCACCGCCAGCGCCATCTTGCATGCGGGAGCCAAACCGAAGTTCGTGGACGTCGAGCCCTCTACGGGGCTCATCGATCCAGAGGCCGTGCGTGCGGCCGTGGGTCCGAAGACGGTCGGCATCCTGCCCGTCCACCTCTATGGGCAGCTCGCGGACATGCGGGCCCTTCGCAAGATCGCCGATGACCGCGGGCTCTTCGTCCTCGAAGACTCGGCTCATGGGATCGAAATCGAGCGTGACGGTATTCGTCCCGGCGACCTCTCGGAGGCCGCAGTCTTCTCGTTTTATGCCACGAAGAACGTGACTTGCGGCGACGGGGGGGCCGTGGTCACGCGGGACGCCGCGACGGCCGCGCGGCTCAGGCGGCTGCGAAACCACGGGACGACGCGGCAGGCGTCGGAGCGGCACGGGGGGTCGTACCAGCATTGGGACATCGTCGAGCTCGGATACAAAGCCAACTTGAGCGATCTCGATGCTGCGCTCCTTCGCCCTCAATTGGCTCACGCCGGCTCCAAGCTCGACCGTCGCGAGCATCTCGCGAGGCGTTACGAGGCTCTCTTGCGCGAGCGCGTCGCCGACCTTGGCCTCCCGCCACCCACCGCGCAGTCGGTACCCTGGCTGACCGAGCGACGGGGTCAGAGCAGTCACCACCTATTCACGCTGTGCGCATGGCCCGGTGAGCGCGATGTCCTGCTTGCAAAGCTCGGCGCCGCCGGCATCGGCACCGCAGTCAACTATCGAGCGGTGCACTTGCTCACGTACTTCTCGGAGCTTCTCGGGGTGCCGCGCGGGGCGCTACCCGTCGCAGAGGAGATCGGGGATCGCACGCTGAGCCTTCCGATGTTTCCGACGCTGCGTCAGGACGAGCAGGATTGCGTGATCGAGGCGGTCGCTACCGGGTGGACCCAGCTCGCGTCTCAGCGCCGATAGCCCCGACGCAAGAGGGCGCGGAGGCTCAGAAGAGGCCGATGGCAAAGTGAAACGCGCCGAAGTCTTCGTACGGCCGGCGAGTCACGTTGACGCCATAGTCGAAGACGAGCGGACCCACGGGTGTATCGACTCGAACGCCTGCGCCCACGTCGGCCCGCAGGAGGAACGGACGCGCGAGAAAGTCGTTGGGATCCGTCCATAGATTGCCGACGTCGCAGAAGAGGGCGCCTTCGACGGGCAAAAGGACCGGGAATCGCAACTCGAGCCGCGGATTGACCATGAGATTCCCCCCTCGCAGGGGAATGTTCGCTGCGGTGAATTTCGTCGGGTCGCTGTTCGACTTGTACGAATCGGCCGCGATCTGATCGGCGTACTCCTGCGGAATGAAGGTGTCTTGAAGCCATCCGCGCATCGAGTCGAAGCCGCCCATGAAAAAGAGGCGATCGGGATACGTGCAATAGGAGTTCGATGGGGCTCCGCTCAAGAACGGCAGCCTGCAGTTGATGATGTTGGCGATCTCTCCCAGCCGAAGCTCCGCGGCCAGACTGACCGTTCGCGAGAGCGGAATATAAGCGGCGAGTGTTTGTGTCAGCCTGAAGAAATGGCCTTCATACTGCTCCGCGGCGTTGGCGGTGCCCCGAACCGGGTACGAATTGACCTGCTCGATTGCCGCGGCGATATACGTCCCGCGGTGGGCATTGAAAGCCGTATCCCGCCGATCCCAAGTCAGGACTACGCTTCCTGCCACGACGTTGCTGTCGCCGTCCGGCACGCGAAGCAGTCGCGCGAGGTCGGCGTTGCCGGAGTTCTCCGCCAAGTACGTCGCGATGTCCTTCGCCTGGAATAGAAAGACGTCGTTGTGCTCGTAGTCCGGTCCTGCCCGTAGCTGAAATTCGCGAATTGGGCGCCAGATCAAGCCGCCGAGCACCGAAGCCTTGAAAAGCGTGAAGTCGCGCTCGAGGTCGCGCACGTACACTGCGTCGAGCTGCGCGCGAACCGTAGGCCCTAGGCCCATCTCGGGCCAGGACATCGTCAGGGTGTTTCTCGTCGCAATGCGGTCCGACGTGGGTAGGGAGCGGTAATTCTTCGCGACTTGCGGGTCGAGGATTAGAAAGTCCGGCAAATACGATGCCTGCAAGTGCACAGTGATCGCCCAAGCGTCGCCGAGCACGTTGCGATGGCCGTATTCGAACGCACCTCGGACGCCTTCTCCTGTCGAGAAACCGGGCCGGATTTCGACGTATTGTGGCTCTCGCTCGACGACCTCGATGATGACGTCTTTCCGCGCTTGAGGCACGTACGGCTCGGCGAGTGAAACCGTGACGCTCGCAAAGACGCCCAACGTCGCGATCCGCTCCTGCGTCGTTCGGACGTCGCTCGTGCGGTACGGTGCTTCTACCTCGAGAGCAATTCGTCGCCGGACGACGCCCTCGTGCGTGCGTTCCAAGCCGTGCAAAATGATGTCACGGACGATGACCTGGTCGCCCTCGGCGACGTCGAAGCGCACCCGAGCGCGCGTGTTGTCGGGTGATGGCTCGAGAGCGTACTTGACGTCGACGTAGTAGTAGCCGAGCTCCTTGTACCAATCGATGATGCGGCGCCGAGCTTCCTCGAGCTTCGCCGTGTTCACCGCTTCTCCGAGCGGAACGCGAGCGGCCTCGGCGACGGCGCGCTCGCCGACGCTCTTCGCGCCCGTGAAAGCGACGTCCCATAGCCACGCCCGCGGCCCGAGCCGAATCGGCATCACGATCTGGATGCCGGGTGCACACTCGACGCCTCGACCGGGATCCGGTCGGCATGTAAGCGACGAATCTTGCGGAGGGAGCGGCGCAGGAAGACCCGACGCGTCGTATGCGCACACGTCGTCGGACAACTTTCGCGTGCGTATCGGAGAACACTCTCCCGCCGGCGAAGCAGGGTCGCACCGCGCCCGGAGCACCTGCACCGGGCCGACTTCGGCGTGCAAGAAACCTTCGCTGCGATAGAGCTCTCTCAGGTGCTCGACGGCGCGAGTGTAAATCTCGCCAATGTAAACCGTGTGAGGGCTCAGATCGAGGGGAACGGGGCGAATCCCGGCCGAGCTCACGCCTTGCCCGCCAATTGTCTCGCCCAGGCCCTTCGGGTTGGGCGTCACGAGCAGGTCGGTGCCGGGCAATTCCTCGTCGAGGTAGCTGTCAATCTCGTTACCGATGTCACTTGGCGAGCGCAGACCGCTCGCGTCTAGATTTTTGATGGTCTCAAGCCTCAAGCACGGGTAGCTCCGACCTGTCACCCGAACGCGCTCGTGCTCGATGACGTGGAAAACTTCGAGCTGGACGTTTTCGTCGCCGCGGGTTTCGACCTGTACCTCAGCGTCCAAAAAGCCGCGTTTTTGATAAAAGCCGCGAATCTTCTCCGCCAAGTGGGACAGGGACCGGTCGCTTTCTGTCGGCAGCCCGAGAACGCCGGTAAGCGCATCCGAGTCGTAGTGGTCATTTCCCTCGAATCGCGTCAGGAACACGGGCCCCGCGTCGATGCGCACGCGTAGTACGACCCGGTCCACGATACCCTTCGCGCCGAGTCTCACGAGATCGTGCGACACGACCGCTCGATGCCAGCCCTTCGATCGGAGCACCTGCTCGAACGCACCGTCCGCTTGTTCGATCGCCGGTTCATCGGCTCGGTCACCACGGTGAATCCCGTAGCCATTGGCGACTTGTAAGATCGTCTCCGGCTTTGCGTTCGAGACGTAGAAGTGTCGATCCGCGATGACGCGCGGGGATCCTGGCGTGACATCGACGACCACGAGGACGCGGGCGTCATCCATCGGCCGGGCCGTGATGTCGGCGCGCGCAGCAGGATATCCGTGGAGCGCGAAGTTTCGCGCGATGCGGGCTCGGGTCAGAGCAAGGTCTGCCCCCACGATCTCGCCGCCTTCCGTGAGGTCCGCGTCGCGTAACGCCTCGTCGCGCTCCACGCTCGCGCCGTGAACGTCTACTCGGAGGCGGCCGATCAGTCTCCGCGGTACGACACGAATCTCGAGGAGGACCCCGTCGCCGTCTTCGCGGGCGGAGACGCGGCCGCGCGCGAAGCGCCCAGACTCCAAGATTTCGTCGAGAGCCCTCCTTGCGATCGCGGCCGAAAACAGATCGCCCGACTTCACTGCGGTGGGGGCCGAGCTCTTCTGATCGCCCCAGGCCTCTCCGTCGAGAACGACGTCCGCCGACGTGATTCGTCGCCCGTCGAACCGGGTTACGTCCGGAGGTGCGCTGAGCCTCGGCACGGGCGTGCCTCCGGCCGCCGGCAGGGGGGGCACCGACTCGACCGTGACCCAGCCATCGGTCGCCCCAGACACTCGCTCCGTCGACGTGGGTTCGACGCCGGCCTTGGTCGACTGGCCGAGGGCCACGCGCGGCACCACGCCAATCCATGCGGAAAGGAGCAATGCTCGAAAGCGCATTCGGTCGAGAAACGTATCTTAACTGAGGCGGCCGTTACTCGAACTCGAATCTCCAGCGAAGATCGACGCCGAGGTTTCCGAGCGTGGATGACGAAACGTCATTGATGTTGTCGTACGATCCCTGGAGGCTGAGCTTGTTGTTCAGCCTCCACTCGATGTCCGACCGTAGCTCGCGATCCTCACTGAGGCCCGCCGTGACGCTCGCTCGGATCTCGTTGGTCAGCCTCTTGCCAACCGTCAGCTGGGGCTCGGTCTTGCCGGTTACGGTGGAGTAGGCGCTCCCGAAGCGGAAATCATCGATGATCGGTAGCGCCTGCTTTACCGCCCTGTCGGCCCCGCTTGCTGCGCCAAGAACGTTCAGGGCGACACTCTCTCCGATACCGCTTGCTTGGAGCTGGTCGAGCTCCGCGCGCGTCATGCCGACCATCAAGAGCAGGACGATGTCTTCCTGAGAGAGAGCCGGTTCGCTCGTCATCTCGATGCGCACGTTGTCGGCGTCTCCAAAGGCGTGAAGCGTTATGCGCCAGAGCGAGCCCCCGCGAGTCGAGCCCGTGGATGCGGCCGTGGGACCTACCCCCGCCCCTGCTCCAGCGGCCGCTCCGGCGCTGGTGTCCGTGTAGCGCCGGTATTCGGTCACGGCGGTGATGTCGACGTTCGGCGCGATCCGTGTGGGATCCTCGAAGCGAATGAAGCCCTGCTGGATCTCGAATTCGCTTGCTTGAAAGTGGAAGCGGCCGCCCGCCAACGTCCGCAGCACTCCACGCAAGCCCATGCGCTGGTTTGTCCCGGCCACTTCAAGAGCGCCCGACTCGATGGCGAGCTGTACCTCGACCAAGTTGTTTTTCATCACAAGAGGTGTTCGCGACCGAACCCTCACGTCGAATGCGATGAGATCGAGCGCTGGATCGTAGGCGTCGACCTTGGTCCGCTTGGCGCGAGTGGAGGTCAGATCGAGGTTGAACGTGACCGGCCTCGTGTAGTTGAAGGTCGCCAAGGTGACGTCTCCGGTCACGCGCGGAAGCGGCGCGGCTGAGGCTCCCGTCGCCTTGTGATCGTAGGTGAGGGCGAGGTCGGCATCGAATGCCGCCGAGACGCCGTCTATCGGCGTCAAGTGCACCGATCGGGCCGTGACGCGCGAGTCGAGGGCGCCGAGCACGAGGCCGTGCACCGGAATGTTCCCCTCGATCGCGACCGACCCCCCGGCGAACTTCCCGACGGCGCTTGCCGTAATCTCGTCAGAGGTCGCACGCGCATCGACACGAACGTCGGTGATCGCGCTCGGAAGGCCGTGGATCTCGATATCGTCGGCCACGCCATGAAGCTCGCCAGCGATGAGGGGCGACTGAGGATGTCCCGTGAGCCGCAAGCTCCCCTGAACCCGCCCGCTCGCCCGCTCGACGTCCGGCGCGATGCTCGGAAGAACGGCCAGGTCGATGGGTGCAAGCTCCGCCTGGAGGGCCAGCTCCGGATCGGCGCTTATCCGCTTCGCGCCCCCCGTCAGAACGAACCCACCGCGGAACCCGTCTTTCGTGTCGAGGGTGACCTCGAGAGGTGGCAGCGTCAGGGCGTCGCCATCGACGACGATCGGCTCGACCGGCGGCTTGAGGGTCAGCGTTTGACCTCCCCGAGAGACTTGCGTCGGACCCACGATGAAGCGTGCGCGAGACATCGACGGCTCCAAGATCGAGACGTCGTCCGCGATGAGCTCGCCCGACAGGTGCCCTCCGATCGGACCCGCAGCAGCGTTGGCTTCGCCGTCCGTTGCAGAGTCGTGGGGCATCGCGGCACGAATCACACCTCCGAGGTCGAGCGCTCTGAACGACACGCGCCCGGTGGCGTGCGGCGCACGAGCGCGAGTGATTACGACGTCGGCCAGGTGCACGGTATCGCCGAGCAGGGTTCCGTTTACGGTCCAGTCGCCGTTCGATGTCGTATCCGCCGCATACGCGGCTTTGTCGAACGCAGCGCCGACCGGAGCGTTGCACTTTGTCCGTCCGACGTGCCCATGCGGCTCGACGATCTTCTGGGTCAAACGCACGTCCAGATGCGAATCGCCCAGCGGCACGCCCCGAACGCGAGTGCCGGCGACGTCGAGCTCCGTACGAGCGACGAACCCAGCATTCGGTTGAAACTCGTCGAGTTGGCCGGTCACGTGAGCGACGCCAGAAACACTCCCCTCGATTTGGGATGCGAAGCTGCCGAAGGCGTTGACTCGCGAGAGCGGCACACCCCCGAACATGACGTTTGCAGACAGCGCCCCTCCTCGCCGGATGGAAGCCGATCCCAAAACGGCGCCAGTGGCCCCAGTTCGCTGACCTGCGGGAGGCGACATCTTCTCGAGCACGAAAGACCGGACATCTACGTCGGCTCCAGAGATGCCGCGCTCGCGATCGAACCATCGCAGGGTCATATCGGCGCTTCCCTGGGCGAATTTCTCCCCGAATGCCGTGACATCGGCGAGCTGTCCCTTCGCGTCGACGGTCACATACCCTCCTCCGCACGCGTCCTCCGGGCCGCCCACCGAAACGTGAATCCGAGCCCGGGTGCCGATGCTGCCATTGAGCCCTTCGAAGCGAGGATCGTCGTCCAAAGCAAACATGGACAGAAGGTCGGTGAACCAGAGCGCGTCGGTCGCGGCTACCGCGTCCACCGTGAAACCGCTTGCGCCCCCGAATCGCAGCTTCGCGCTTGGAACCTGGTACGGGCTCGACCGCCGCTTGGCGTGGACGGCGCTGATGTCGACCTCGGGCGTCGTGGTGTCTACTTTGACGTGCCCGGCGCTCAGGTCGCCGAGCCCGAGATCGGCTATCACGAAGTCGGTCGCAGAGCGTATCTCGCCCTCCGGTTCGGGCCGGCTGAACGTGCCGCCGACATGCGCGGTTGCGTCGAGGATGCCGTGCATAGGCACCGAGCCGATCGGAGAAACGTCGTCTAGATCCGCGCGCATCTTTGGGACATCGACGCGAAGGTCGTTGTGGAACCCGATGGAGACGAAAGCGCCATCGATTTGCGAACGCGGAAGCTTGGCTCGTACGTCGATGAACTTGATCCCGTCCGGTCTTACTCCGAGATGGGCAGCCAGCTGCGCCTCCGAGAAGCCGACCAACCTTTGTCGCGCGGGGTCTTCCGCGGGGCGATCGTAGACGCCGAAGGAATAGGTCTTGGCGTTGAAGTCGCCGTCGATGCGCACTGGCGCGAAGCTTCCCGAGAGAAACGGAGCGTGAATCTCGCGAATGTCCCAGGCCACCCAGGAATTCGGATGCACTCCGAGATCTCGAAGAAGGGCAGTGAAGTCGACTCCTGCAACGTCCAACCGCGTACGCTCGAGGCGGCCTCCTCGAGCAAACGGGTCGACCACGGTGCCGGTCAGAGTCACAGTGCCGCCCGCCAGACGAATCGTCGTGATGGGGCTCTCGATGACGTTTCGGCGAATCAGAATCTCGCTGTGTAGCTCCTGCGCAAACGCGTATTGCGCGAGCCGGACGTCATGCGCCTCCAAAGCGCCTTTGACGTCGGGAAGGATCGTATCGCGGTCGTATCGAACGTCGGCTTCCAAACCAACCCAGCCATCGGTCTCCGGGAGCTGCGTCGCGCGTTCTGCGAGCGCGAGAGGCATACGCGCCCGAATGTGCCCGTCCAGCCTGGGCAGCTCACCCGCGATCTTCGGGAGCTGAACACGGAAGTGGCCGAGCGACAGCTCGACACGGCGCTTGTCGCTGGTGGGGGCGTCGCAAGGCGGCGGCGCACCGGGCGCTGCGTCGAGGTCAGCCGAGCCGATTCCCTCGAAGCGTCGTACCAACACGGCGTCCGGGTCGAGGCGAACACGTCCTTCCATCGAGCAGAGGGCGTCGTCATCGGTGGCGATCGACCCATCGCCCCGGGTCCGCTCGTGATGAACTGCGGCGATTCCGGTTCGAAAAGCGAGCTCGAACGACGAGCCGCGCACCGGGTCGTCCTCGGCCGTAGCGTCCAAATCGATCGAACGTGCGGCGATTCGGGTGCCGTCGATGTCGAGGTCGATGAGCCCCTCGGTGATGGCGATCGCCGTGAACGGTGCACGGCTTGGCCCTGCGCCCGACGATGCGGGTTGCTCGGGGAGCGTCAAGTTCGCGATGCGGCCGTGACGCAGAACGGCATGCAATCGGGGTTCGTCGAGATCAATCTCGTCGACGACGAGCTTTCCGCTCAGCAGCGCGAAGATCTTGGGGCGAACCAAGACCCGCCCGCACTCGAGCGCAGGCGGGGCGCCCCGATCGTTCGATTCGACGAGGACGCGGTCGAGCTCGACCGCGACCGGCCAGAGCCTTAGTCGGGGAGAGTAGGTGGCGACGATCCCCTGACGCCGCAGGAGGTCTTGCGATTCCCGTCCTGCCCAGGCTCGAATGAACGACGACCGGAAGACCAGAGTTCCCGCAAAGGGGAGCCCGCCAATCATCGCCAGGGCGAGGCAGAGAGCACGTGCAATCCGCTGGTCCCACGCGGTACGCCGGCGACGTCGGGCCGTTGGCATCGGCGACGGTGGCGTCGGCGTGGAGATGCCAATCACGAGGCCAAGTCTAGCGGGCGGCACCCCAGTCGGCCCACTTGGGGCCCACTTTACCGCTCTGGCAGCGCAGAAGCGCTCTTCCGTAAGCCGCCGATCGCCGGTTGCGACGGCGCGAAACGCGCCTTACCCTCGCCTACCCCCCAGCGATGGCCGAAGACCTCTACGCGATTCTCGGTGTCCCCAAAAACGCCGACGCCGAAGTCGTGAAGAAAACGTACCGCAAGCTTGCGGGTAAGCTTCATCCCGACAAAAACCCCGGCAACGCCGCGGCGGAAGCAAAATTCAAGCAGGTCAATCACGCCTACGAGGTGCTTGGAGACGCCAAGAAGCGGCAGCTCTACGACGAGTTTGGCGAAGAGGGGCTTCGCGAGGGCTTCGACCCGGAGCGTGCGCGTGCGTACAAAGACTGGTCGTCTCGTCAGGGTCGAAGCCGCGGAGCTCGTCCCGACGAAGGAGGCCGCACGGTCGACTTGGAAGATCTTTTTGGCGGCGCGTCTGGCGGTGGCGGCGTGGGCGACCTCTTTGGCGACTTGATGGGTCGCGCGAAGCGGTCGAGGGGCCCTTCGAAGGGGCCCGACCTCGCGAGCGAAATCACCATCGACTTCGCTTCAGCCGTGCGCGGTGCAACTCTCGAGCTGAGGCCTCAGGGCCAGGCCGGCGAGCCCGTGACGGTCCGCATCCCGCCGGGTGCGAACGAAGGCAGCCGGGTGCGCATTCCGCAGCAAGGCGCGCCCTCGTCCAACGGGGGCCCCCGAGGCGATTTGGTGCTCACCGTCCACGTGACCCCGCACGAGCACTTTCGGCGTGAGGGGGACGACGTTCATCTCGACCTCCCCATTACGATCGCCGAGGCTTATCGCGGAGCGAAGGTGCGCGTGCCGACCCTAGAAGGCGCCGCCGTCACGTTGAAAGTGCCGCCGGGCTCTCAGAGCGGCCAAACCGTGCGGCTACGTGGAAAGGGGGTCACGAGAAAAGGCCACCCTGCCGGCGACTTGTACGTCCGATTCATGATTCAGATTCCCACGAGCGGCGATCCGACGAAGTTGGCGGCACTGGTCGATGGGCTCGCCGAGCTCCAAGCTGAAGACCCGCGCGCTCACATCCAACTGTAAGACCGGGAGAGTTCCCGATCTTCTGATCTTTCTGTGAAATCTCTCCCTCTCGATCCGCGTCCCTGCGGATGCGTGCAGGGCTGCCTGTTGGACCCATCCGCACCGCGGAATCGAGGTACTAGCGCCGACGTCGCTTGCCGCCGGCCTTGCCGGGCCGTGCAGGCTTCTTCTTCTTTTTCTCGTCGGTTGCGCCGCTGGTCCGGCTCCGATCGCTCCCTTTGCGAGCGTCGCGCGATGTGGCCTGGCTCGTGACCTTCTGGCCGACGCGGGTTTGGCGGCGCGGGGCTTCGGTTCGGCGCCCTGCCTTGCCGGAGCTTCGTTCTCGGTGCCGTGCCGCTTCTCCCGCTCCCGCAACCCGTTTTCCATAAAC
>Ga0302325_10029090_pt1 | contig 11421 bp, 6 predicted proteins | sample Palsa_T0_2_FD_201948 | JGI IMG/M metagenome (GOLD analysis project Ga0302325, IMG submission 201948) | Peat permafrost microbial communities from Stordalen Mire near Abisko, Sweden - Palsa_T0_2 | ecosystem: Environmental > Terrestrial > Soil > Palsa > Peat permafrost | place: Sweden: Abisko... | reverse complement strand
TCATCGCGGACATCAACGACAAGTTCTACGGCCATGCGGCCCGGGAAATGACGGCCTATTGGAATCACATCGATCACGTCTGGACCGACGTGCCGGAGTATTCGGGCTGCGGTTTTTATTTCCTCAAGCGTTGGACCCCCGCAGCGCTGGCCGAAGCCCGGCGGCGGATGGACGCGGCGACCTCGGCCGCCGCGACGCCGGAGGAAAAGTTCCGCGTCTTGATGGCCAATGAGTCGCTGCAACAACTGGAGCTGTTCGTAAAACTGCGTCGCGATCTGGCCGAGGGGCGCTACGACAATCTGGCCAGCCAGGGGGCGCAATGGCGAACCCAACACACGGCGCTGGGCGACAAATACAAGGATCAGTTCTGCTTCACCCGGGTAAGCTGGGCCCCGCAAACGGTTGCCGTGATCTACTTCGACGCCTTTTACAAGCTGACCTACGACGACGCCACGCGCGTGGCGGCGAACTTCAAAATCGTCACGCCGCCGATCCGCGCCTGGAAGATCAAGGTCGACAAGGAGATGCAGGGAGAAGCGCAGGGCTTTGCCAAACCGGAGTTCGACGACTCGTCCTGGACGCCCGCCGACCCGTGCCTGGACTCGTGGTCGGCCCTGGGTTACCACGACTATTTCGGTTCGATGTGGTATCGCACCAAAGCCAGGCTGCCCGCCGCGCCGGCCGGCAAGAAAAGCTTCCTCTGGATCGGCAGCACCGACGGCCGCGTCAAAGTCTTCGTCAACGGAAAGCACATTCCGTATGCGAACCCCAAGGGGGAGCAGATTCCCGCATTCGAAGGCTATTGCCAGCCGATCTCGCTCGATATCACTTCGGCGATCAAACTCGACGGCGACAATCAGATCAGCTTGCTCTGCACCCGGACGTTTTTTAACGAACTGGGGACCGGAGGATTATTGAGCCAGGCGCTGGTTTATCAGGAGAAATAGTCGCGGCGCGGACATCGCAAGCTGCTGTGAGCGACTGTGGAGGATGCGCCTCAACAGTTTCACGACGACGCGGCGAAGATTCTGGATTTCCGCCATGAGCACCGAACCATCCGCGTCAGCCGCCGCATCGATGCGACGGGCGAGGTTCCGGCGCGTCAGGCGTTCGGGCCGCCGTCGAGCAGGATTTGTTCCACCGCCCGCCGGCGAAAATCGAAAATGCGATTCAACTGCCGGCGCACCAGCGGATGGGCGAGCTCACCCAGCGGTTGCCAGGGCAGTCGGTATCGCACTTCGTCGTGAATCGTCGTTCCCGAGGATTCTTCGCAAAAGCGGTGCGTGTGGATCCACAGCGCATACGGCCCCGTGATCTGCTCGTCGACGAACTCAAACGGCGGATTCCAGCCCCGGATCAGCGCCCGCCAGCGCAGCGGAATGCCATGCAACCGGATTCGATAGTCGATCAGCGTTCCTTCCCGCATCGTGATCGGCTGCTCGGACAGCACGCGAAAGTGCAACTCCGGCGGAGTGATCCGCTCCAGGTTGGCGGACTCGGCAAAGAACGCGAACACCCGCGCCAGCGGCAGATGCAGCGAGGAATGGAGCGTGTGGCTGCCCATTTGGCTCCGCGAAAGGAATCGTTACTCTTCGGCCCAGCGGCTGAACACCTTTGCTCTATGCGCCTATCCGAAAACCGCCAGGGACTGTCCCTCTCGCGCAGGCGGTTTTCAGATAGGCTCTAAACGGCGCACCCTTACTTCGGCGTCGGCAGCATGATGACGGCGTTGTCCGGGAACGATGCCTCGCCGGCCTTGCCGTTGATCCGGTACTGGACTTTCAATTGCTTCGAGGTGCCCGGCAGGGGATCACCAAACGCGGCCGCATACGTGGACGAAGGCAAGGAAATCAGGGGCAGGTCGCGAACTTGCTTTTGCAGGGCCTCGGTCACGTCTTTCTGCGTCGTTCCCACGCCGTATTCCGCTTTGACGATTTCCACCTTCACGGGATCGAGATGGACCTTGGCCAGCAGGTCCTTGGCGCCGGCCGCCTTGTCGCCGAGCTTCTGCGCGATGATCATGGCGACGCGCGCGGCGTCCTCCTTCAACTCGGGAACCTCGATTGCCTTGACGGCAAGTTTGAGCGTGTCAAGGCTCGGATTGAGTTGCAGCACCTCCAGCACCAGCTTTTGTTCGGCGGCGCGCTTGGAGGCGTCGAACGCCTTCTTGCACATTGCGTCTCGCTCGGCGCCCGGCGTGGAAAACTGTCGCACCAGGCGGAGGTAGCCTCGCAGCGCGCGGGCCTGGTACTTCTCGTCCGCGGTGGTTTTTGCCAAATCCAACAAAACCGGCGCCGCGTCTACGTTCATCCACTTGCCCAGCAAACTGCTTGCGGTGTCCTGAATTTGCGAATCGCTGCTCTTTGCCGCCGCGCCGATCCTCTCCAGGGCCTTCACGCCGCCCACGGCGCCCAGCGTTTCCAGCAGATCGCATTGCGTCGGGACCGACGCGCCCGACAGGGCCGCCACGAGCTCGCCGGCGCACGCCTCGCGATCCGGCATGCGGACGCAGGCGGTGTGCAGCGCCTGTTGTGCCACCTGCGTATCGCCCGGATGCTTGGGCGCAACGACCTGCGAGATCAACACACTTAGATCCTTGGGGCCGACCGTTGCTCCCAAGGCGGTCAGCGCGGCGCCGCGGGTTTCCGCGTCAGGATGGTCGAGCGCCTTGAGCAGAGCCGGTGTCGCTTCGATCCGCCGCCGCCCGACGAGCTCCAGCAGAATCGGCAGCGCTTTTCCTTGTACAAAGGGCAGGCCGGCGGTGATCTGGGCGTCCACTTTCTCGCCCGGCAGTCCGGCCAGCGCCGTTTTTGCCGCTTGGGCCAGCTCCGCGTCGGATTCGAGCGCGGTCTCCATCAGCGTGGCCACGCAGGAAGCATCCCCCAAGCGCGGCAGCACTCCCATCGCGGCGATCCGCACCTGCTTGGGCCCGCTGCGCACGGCTTGCAGGACGGCCGGCAATTCGACGGTGTCGTTGCGGTCGGCCAATACCAGCAGCAGCAAGGGCGCCCGTTCCGGCGTCGCGCGAGTCACCTCCGCCGCCAGGACGTCGGAGACGTCGCGCCCGGAAAACTCGCGGGCGGTGCTCAATCCGATGGTGAAGAATGCCTTGTCGGGGGATCGGAGCTGTTCGAGCAACAACGGGATGCCATCCGACTTCCGAGCGAGAATCGCTCCCCGCGTGGCCTCCAGGATTCGCTGCTTGGGAACGTCGGCCCGACGGACTTCGTCGTAAATCTTGACCGCTTCCGCCGCCTGGCCATCGGCCAGCAGACGCTCGGCGCAGAGCACGCACCCCTCGGCAACCGCCGTGCGAACATCGGCTGGAGCGCTGGCCAACGATTGCCGCAGCGTCTGGGTCGCCTCGGTATTGCCGATGTGGCCCAAGGCAACGGCCGCGGCCGACGCGACGTCCGCGTCCGGATCCTTCAAACGCCGGGTCAAGGGGTCGATGGCCCGGGCGTCTCGACGAACGCCGATCGAGTTGATCGTGCCGATCAAGAGTCTGCCTTGGAGCGAATCCATCGATTTGCGGAGCGCTTCATCCGCCGCCCGGCCCGGAATCGCTTCCAGCGCGATCCGCGCCCAGGAGGCCAATTGTTCGTCCCTCAACAGCCGAGCCAGGTCCGGGACTGCGTCTGGGGAACCGTACACGGCCAATTGCTTGCAAGCGATGGCCTTGTCGGCCGCAGGCGCGTCTTGGCGGAGCACTTCGATCAGTTTCTGTTCTTTTTCCTTGGAGGTGGCGGGACCGTCGGCGGCCCGAGCCGCGGTGGCGGCGAATAGGGCATACGCCGCGAGAAAAGCGACGCCACGCGTGAAGTTTCGAGTCTTATGCATCATGGTTTTGATCCTGATAGTCGATTGGTCCTGCATGGGCGGCATTCGTTTGCCGCCGCCGGTGCGATGATTCGCTGCGGTGATCCACCGCCGGGCGGAATGATTTGCGACGCTTACAGCCTCCACGGTTCGCGCAGCGCCTCCGATCGCAAACGGTTGGCTTGTTCATCACCGATAAACGTGTGGCTGCTGGGATCGTAATTGACTTTGCGATTCAGAAAGATGGCGATGTTCGCCGCGTGGCAGGCGATGTGCGCATAGCAGGCCGCCTCCACGTTGCCTTTCGGCTTGCTGCGAGACTTGACGCAATCGAGGAATTCGCGGACGTGGAAGGTGGCCGGATAATTGGCGATTTCGGCAACCGTTCTCCCGGCAAGCAAACCCGGCGAACTCAACACCAGCTTGCCGCTGTCGCCCGTCTCGACCCAGCCGGTGGATCCTTCGAATCGCACCGGGCACGAGCCCAGGGGAAGCCAACCGTTTTCGCGAAAGATCAGCTCCACGCCGTCGTCGTAGCGCGCGACCAGGAGGCCGTCTTTCGGCGGATTGTACTCGACCGGGGCGGCATGATCTCCCACGGCCCACTGGCAGAGGTCGACGCAGTGCGAGCCCCACTCCAGCACGCCGGCGCCCACCAATCCGCCACCCTTTTCGAAATTGAAGCCGTCGAGCAGCTTGCTGTTATACGGCCGCCAGGCCGCGGGGCCGAGGTACATGTCCCAGTCGACGACGTCCTTCGCCGGCTCGGGCTCGGGGGGCAACCAGCCGCTGGTCATGGCCGTCATGCCGCGCGGATGGGCGTAAACGGTCTTGAGTTTCCCCAACTTTCCGGTGCGAGCCAGTTCGCAGGCAAAGGCAAAGTGCGGCAGGTTCCGCCGCTGGGTGCCCACCTGGAACACGCGCCCGGTGCGGTGAATGGTGTCGACCAGCTGCAAACTTTGCACGATGTTCTTGGAGCAAGGCTTTTCGCAATACATATCCTTGCCGGCCTTCGCCGCGTACGTCGTGGCGGTCGCATGCCAGTTCGGGCCCGTGGCAATCAGCACCGCGTCGATGTCGCGGCGATCGAGCAGCTCGCGGAAGTCGCGATACGTGTCGCACTTCTCATTGCCGTACTTCTGGTCCGCCATTTTTTTGACCGCGGTGCGGCGCGCCGCCTTGACGTCGCACACGGCCACGAATTGCACGTCCGGTTGCTCCAGGAAACAGCCAAGGTCGTAGGTTCCCCGGCTGCCGATCCCGATTCCGCCCAAGACGATCCGTTCGCTGGGGGCTACGGCGCCATCTCTGCCCAAGGCGGAACTGGGGATGATCTGCGGCGCCATCACCGCGGCGCCAGCCGAAAGCGCGGTCTTCAAAAACCGGCGCCGATGTAGACGCGTTACCTTCTGCGACATGACTGATCTCCTGAAAAGTGCCGATCCCGTGTGCGCTTCACCGTGTGGCGACTAGCACAGTCCCATGCGTTTTCCGATGCCTGTCAAAGAGAAGACCGTCGTCCATTTCGTATTTTTCGACCAGGACGACGCAAAACCGAGATAGTCCCCAGCGGATCTCGGACAGGCACTTACGTGTAGCGTATAGCACCGCCGGGCTGATTTCCAGTTCCAGCCTCAAAGACGGGCCCCGGGCAGGCCGGACGGGGACACGGACACCAGCGGCCGGCCGAGAAACGCGTTGTCTGGCGTTCGCGCGGCTAGCTGTCAGAAATCGGCCGCACAGGCCCGGCTGCGCGGGCGGCAAAGCGATTCTTCGCGATTCTTACCCTCCCCGGGCTGCGGTTTGATAGGATACGTCGCATGGACCGGTGAGGTTGTTTCCCCGCACGAAAGTGAACGTTTATGTTGGACGTGCACCGTCATTCGAACGTGCCGAATTGCTCCGGGTCAACCCGGCCGTTGCATGACTGCGCGAGCTTCCGGGCCGGACTGCTGACGCTCGCCGGCTGGTGTCTCGTGGCGATCGGCTGTCCGGTGGTCAACGCGGCCGATCCGCCGCAGATTCGAGTCGAGCAGGACGTCGAAGCGCGCATGCGGGACGGCGTGATTCTTCGCGCAGACGTCCATCGCCCGGCTGACGATGGCTGTTATCCCGTGCTGGTGACGCGGACCCCCTACGACAAGAAAGGCAAAACGTTCGACGCCTACGTCAAGGCGGGCTACATCGTCGTTTGCCAGGACGTCCGCGGACGCTACGCCTCGGACGGCCAGTTCGAGTCGCTGGTGCGCGAGAAGACGCACGACGCCGAAGACGGCTACGACACGGTCGAGTGGGCCGCCAGGCTGCCTGGGTCGACCGGCAAGGTGGGGACGTTTGGCGTTTCGTACAACGCCTTCTTGCAATGGCGTCTGGCGCCGCTGCGGCCTCCCGCTCTGGTCGCAATGGCGGCACAGTCCGTTCCCGCGCGTTACACCGACCTGGAAGGACCGGGCACGATTCGTCCCGGTCGACGCCTGATCTGGTGGAGGACGACGATCAGTCCGGACATGCGCCGCCGGCGAATGAGTCCGGGGACGCACACCCCGGTCGAAGCCCGCGCGTTGTGGGATGCGGGCGAGGGGCAAAACCTTCTCTATTTCCTTCCCTGGCTGGACCTGCCCGAGCGTGTCTTCGACCATGAGGCGCCGGTGGTGCAAGCCTGGCTGCAACATCCGGATCGCGATCCCTGGAAGCTCGACGAAGCTTGCAACCAGATCAGCGTGCCGAATCTGGACATCGTGGGATGGTTCGATCACGCGAATGGCGATATGCGCCTGTACCGCACGATGATCCGCGAGGGGCAGACCGAAACGGCCCGACGCGGGCAACGGATCGTGATTGGCCCCTGGCCCCACTGGCCGCGGGGAGGACGCCGCTTCGGCGAGGTCGATTTCGGGTCCGAAGCGGCGCCGGATCTGGCCGCCATCGACATCCGCTGGTTCGACTATTGGCTCAAGGGAAAGGCGAACGGGGTAGACAGCGATGCCCCGGTGCGGATTTTCGTGATGGGGGCCAACCGCTGGCGGGACGAGCGGGAGTGGCCCCCCGCGCGCGCCCGGCCACACGAGCTGTATTTAACCGCCAGCGCCGCGGCCAACACGCCCTCCGGCCAGGGTCGGCTCGTCCGGCAGGCGCCGAAGGATGCCGGCCAAGACCGCTATCGCTACGACCCGCGCGACCCCGTCCCGACGTTGTTTGGTCCGGGGCTGTTCACCGCGACCGCCGATCAGCGGCCGCTGGCAACGCGCCAAGACATCCTTGTATACCAGAGCGAACCACTCGCCGAGGCGATCGAGGCCACGGGCAATCCGCGGGTTGAGTTGTTCGTCTCGTCGACGGCGCCCGACACCGATTTTTTCGTGCGTTTGATCGACGTGGCTCCGGACGGGCTGGCCCGCGACGTCTCGTCGGGCATGGTTCGGACCCGCTACCGAAATTCACTGGAAAGGCCGGAAATGATCGCGCCCGGCCAGGTCGTCCGGCTGGACCTGCGCATGACACCGACGTCGAACCTGTTCAAAGCCGGCCATCGCGTGCGGCTCGACGTCACTAGCTCCGACTTTCCCAACTACGACCGCAATCACAACACGTCGCTCGATCAGAACGCCGACGCCACGCTGGTCGTCGCCGAACAAACGGTCTTTCACGGCGGTCCGAATGCTTCGAAACTGATCCTGCCGCGAATTCCGTGACCACGCATCAGGGCGCGACAGAGACCTTTCGGGCCGCGACAGAGACGTTGGTCTTTCGACGTCGATCTTTCGCTCGAAGACGTAGCGGTCGGGGCTTTCCGACGCCTCCGCGACTCCATGCTCGCGATTCACCCCTCAGCCGCGCTCGATGCCCAACTGCGCCATTTTCTGTTGCAGGCTCTGGCGGTGAATTCCCAACTGGCGTGCGGCGGCGCTGACGTTGCCGCCGGCTGTTTCCAACGCCCTTTGAATCGTCTGCCGCTCGAACGTCTCCACGAGTCGGCTCTTGGCATCCGACAGGGGTAGCTCCGCCAACGCCGAAAAATCAAAATCCGCGTCCCGCCGCTGAGCCAAAGGCAGCCGCAAGTCGCGGGCGTGAATCGTATCGCCCGCGGTCATGGCGCGCGCCGCGCGAACCGTGTGCTGCAACTCGCGAACGTTGCCCGGCCAGTTGTAGCTCAACAGCGCGTCGACGGCGTCGGGCGCGAAGTAAGCCGCCGGCGCATCGGCGGAGGATGGCTGCAAATTCAAAAAATGATTTGCCAGCAGCAGCACGTCCTCGCGCCGCTCTCGCAACGGGGACACGACGAATTCGACGCCCTTGATGCGATAATAGAGATCCTGGCGAAACAGCCCTTCGCCGACCGCTTGAGCGAGGTCCTGATGCGTGGCACTGATCACCCGCACGTCGACCGAGACGTTGCGGTTTGACCCGATCGGCTGCACGGTTCGCTCTTGCAGCGCGCGGAGTATCTTGGCCTGAGTCGGCAATGGCATGTCGCCGATCTCGTCCAGAAACAGGGTGCCGCCCTGGGCTTGCTCGAAAACGCCGGCGCGTTCCCGATCGGCGCCCGTGAAGGCGCCGCGCGTGTGGCCGAACAGCTCGCTCTCGGCGAGCGATTCGGCGATCGCGGCCGTGTTCACGGCCACGAACGGCCCGGCGGAGCGGGCGCTGAGGTTGTGGATCTCCCGGGCGATCAATTCCTTGCCGGTGCCGGTTTCGCCCCGGATCAGGATGTCCACCGGTGCGGCCGCCGCGCGCTGCATCTGCCGGAAGAGCTCGCGCATGGCGTGGCTGGAACCGATCAGGCCGCCGAGCCCAGCGCGCTCGCCCAGTTGATGCTGCAAATGATCCACTTGCCGCTCCAACTCGAGCCGGCGCGCCACCCTGCGGGCGATCGCCCGAAGTTGCTCCACCTCATACGGTTTCGTGATGTAGTCGGACGCCCCGAGCCGCATGCATTCGACCGCGGCCTGCACGCTGTCGTTGGCGGTGACGACGATGATCTCCGGCGCAAAGCGACTTTCGGCCGCGCGCTTGAGCACCTCCTGACCGGAAAGCTCCGGCATGTTCAGGTCGAGAAAGACCAGGTCCGCGGCACCGCGCCTGATTGCCTCGAGAGCGGCCGGGCCGTTGGCCGCTTCCAGCACTTCACAGTCGGCATGGGCCAGCGCTTTGGCCATGCCGAAACGCGCCGGAAGTTCGTCGTCGGCGATCAGAATTCGTAACGTCGTCATGGGGTCTTGTCGTGGCTGCAAGGCAACTTGATCGTGAAGCATGTCCCCCGGCCGGGCTGGGATTCGCAGATGATCTCTCCGCCGCAACCACGGACGTGACGACTCACGACATAGAGCCCCAGGCCCGTGCCCGAGGGCCGGGTGGTGACAAAAGGCTGAAAGAGCTGTTGTTTCACGGCCAGCGGGATTCCCGGTCCGTCGTCTGCGACACACACGACGACGTGTCCGTTCCGACCGTAGGTGGTGATCGAGACGGTCCCCTCGCGGTCCAGGGCCTGCATGGAATTCGCCAGCAGATTCAAAAAAACTTCGCGCAGCGAGGCCTCGTCCGCGCGCACCCGCGGCAGGTTGTCGGCCAGGTTGAGCGTGAGGCTCAGGCCCTGATTTTTAGCCACGTGCCGCACCATTTGCAGCGTGTCGCCCAGAATCTGGTTGACCGATGCATGCGGCTCGCTCGTGGGATTCTGCCGTGCCGTCTGCAGCAACTGGGTCGTGGTTGACGACAGGCGATCAACCTCGCCCAAAATCAGCCGTAAATCCTCCGAGAAAGGGCTTGCCGGGCCAAGCTGCTCCGACATCACCGTAACGATCGTCTTGATCGACGACAGCGGGTTCTTGACCTCGTGCGCGATCGAACTGGCGAGCAGTCCCAGGTCTGAGAGTTTCTCCTTTTGCAATGCCCGGCGTTCCGCCGCCATGCGGTCGGCCTGCAACAGGCCGCTGGCCAGCGTCACGGCAAGCTGCTCGACCAGGAGCGCGACGGCGCCGGCTTCTTCCTCGCCCAGGTCCCGATAGCGGCTGCGTCGGCCTACGAGCACCAGTCCGGCCACGTCGTCTCGGGCAAACGCCACGGCGAGCGAGGCGTTGCACGTTTGCAAGGAGTCAAAAAGTTGTCGATTGGGTGCGTCCCGTCGGGAACAGACGTGGCATCCGGCGGCCAGCAAGTCGTCCTGCAGCGTGGCCGCCGCGCAATCGCTGATCGGCTCCCCGCTGCCCGAGCGCGTGGAGAGCGGGCCGGCCGGATCGAAAAGCCAGCCGGCGACATAGTCCGCAGCCAGCGCTTCGCGGACTTCCGCCACGAACCAGTTCAACAGTTCCGTCGGCGACCGTCCCGCCCGGCTGGACAGTTCCAGCGACAACTGCCGCGTGCGGCTGCGCGTGCGATCGATCCGTGAACCCATCAAATACCGCAAAGCTTCCGCCGCGCGGCGGCGCAACGGGCGGTAAAGCAAAACCAGGGCAATGATCACCACCCCTTCGATCAAGCTCAGGTCCAGACGGTAGCGATTCGCGAGCGACTGCCGCAAATCTTCGAATCCAACGTGGTGGACAAAGACGATCGCCACCAGGATGGCCGCATAGATCACCGTCCGTTCCAGTATCAGACGCATGAGATTGAAGCGCACGACGAAATAGGCGAACAAAAGCGCGGGAACCAGCGGCAACATGGCCAAAAACAGCACGAGCGGGTCTCGCCAGCCGGGCAACGCGTAGACCAGGTAAAACAAAATCAACGACTGAACGAAAGCCAAGGCGAGCAGCGACCGGCTCAGAAGCGTGAGAAAGCTTTCGGTCAGCGGTCCGCTGACGTTCCGCTTGACGCGAGACAGCACGTAGGCCGACACAAGATTCGCCAGGCCGATCCAGCAAGCATAAAACGTCCCCCAGCCCTGCAGCGATTCGACAAAGGAACTATCGGGACTGGCGTTGAGTGAAAGCCCCATCGGCATTAACAGCAGCAGGGGTGCATAAATCGCCAGGTATCTCCAGCCGGGCCGCGTGGGAGTTTCCAGGCCGGTCATCCTCAGCCGCCACACGCCGTGCAGCATGGCGCTGGGAATGAGCATCAGTCCGGTCGCCATGGCCATCATCGCGGTCCAATGCGCCAGGTTCACCCCCGGCCCGGTCAGGTCGGCCAGGATCAACCGCACAAAGGCGGCCATGTGCCACAGCCAGATCGCAAAGACCAAAAGCGCAATCGGCAGCGCGACAAATGCCCGATTGCGGCGCTCAAACAGCACCAGCAACAGCACGGTATCGACAACCGTGGCCGCACCGATGCAAACCAGTTCGAACTGCAGGAAGGGCACGATAAGCTTTTCCAATCGCTTGCTGTGCTGCCGCGTTCCAGTCACTTGCTGCCGGGAATCCATCGTAAACGCTGCCGCGCGTCCCGTACACTCTGCGGTTCAGCGTTCACCCTGTGCTTGGACCAGGCCGGGGAGCGAACACCTCGACCTCGTCTTCCGCGATGAGCGAATCCCCCTGGCGGTCGATCCAGTGCACTTCCAACCGGCAAACGCCCGGCATCGGCGTAACGCGCAGCTCGCAGGCCTCGTTGTCACAACGGCAGCCGTAGACCACGCTCGGAGGCCCGGTCTGGCGGTCCACG
>Ga0302325_10029088_pt1 | contig 11421 bp, 12 predicted proteins | sample Palsa_T0_2_FD_201948 | JGI IMG/M metagenome (GOLD analysis project Ga0302325, IMG submission 201948) | Peat permafrost microbial communities from Stordalen Mire near Abisko, Sweden - Palsa_T0_2 | ecosystem: Environmental > Terrestrial > Soil > Palsa > Peat permafrost | place: Sweden: Abisko... | reverse complement strand
TTTTATTATGTGACGCGCAAGAACTCGCGCACCATGACCGACAAACTGGTCAAGAAGAAATACGATCCGGTCGCCAAGAAACATGTCGAGTTTCGCGAAGCGAAGATCAAATAATTACCGGCCAAATGGAATCGCATGGCCCGGCCCAGTGCCGGGCTTTTTGCTTCTAAAACGGCCGTCTTCTTCCAAAAGGAAACAGGAAGCGAGCCGCACGCGGCGTTAGCTGGTGGCCGGCCCGGAGTGACGTCATGAGGAGGCCACTCGCACCGCCCCCCAGGCCGGCCGAACCCCACGGACCCAGGAGATGCGGCGGACCTGAGCACTCCGTAGGGCTATCCGATGCGCTACACCTTCCCGCGACGGCTTTGCGAAGCCGGAAGGCGATCGCCGATTGTTTTTGATTACCGCTGACAAAAGTAGCGCAACGGTTGGCGAAAGCAATCGTCAAATGAAGGTGACGGACGGCAAAACACCGCTCACGCGGCTTCCGGCACTACCCGATTTCGGCCCTCGCGCTTGGCGCGATAGAGGGCTTGGTCCGCGCGCTTGAGCAAGCTCGCCGCACCATCATCGGCGCCGCGCAAAGCCGCCAGTCCGATCGAGAGCGTTACCGGAATGCTGCGCTCTCCTTGGTTGATGGAGAAAGGCTCAGCGGCAATGCGGCGGCGCAACCGCTCGGCGACCATGGCCGCGACCGTCAGATCGGTTTCCGGCATGACAATCACGAACTCCTCGCCGCCGCTGCGGCAAGCGAGATCAATGCCGCGAATAGAGCGCCGGATGCGAAGCGCGAACTCGCGTAGCACGTCGTCGCCGGCATCGTGGCCATAGGTATCGTTGATCGACTTGAAATGGTCGATGTCGAGCGCCATCAGCGCCAACGGTTTGCCTCGCCCGGTCGCCTGTTCGATCAAGGCGGAAAGATGATTTTCCATGTATCGGCGATTGAACAGGCCGGTCAGCGCGTCGGTGATCGCCATCTCGATCGAGACCTGCACATTATCGCGCAAGCGTTCGGTATAACGCCGCCGGCGCACTTGACTGCGCGCGCGCGCCAGCAATTCATTCTTGTCTATCGGCCGCATCAGATAATCGTTCACGCCGATTTCCAAACCGCGCAGCATGCGCGCACTGTCCTCGGGCTCGGTAATCGCGAGTATCGGCACATTGCGGGTGCGCTCGAGGGAGCGAACTTGGCTGCACAGCCGCAACGCATCGAAGCTTGCCAACCCAAGCGATACGATCACCAGGTCGTAATTCCCGTCCGCGGCGCGGAATAAAGCTTCTCGCGGATCGTCTTCGACTTCGACGGTCTGCTCGGCGCCGAGCACGCCGGCAATGCGTTCAAACGACGAGCGCCGATCGTCGACGACGAGAACGCGGCCGCCGCGGCCGTCATCGGCCACCGCTTCGCGTTCCGGCGACTGGATACCGATGTCACGCGTGGTGGCGGCGCGCATGCGCAACTCGTCCGTCACCATCTTCAGCCGTGACAGCGAACGCACGCGCGCGATCAGGACCGGTTCGGCGATAGGCTTGGTGAGAAAATCGTCGGCGCCGGCTTCAAGTCCACGCACGCGATCGGAAGGCTGATCGAGCGAGGTGACGATCACGACCGGAATATGGTGGGTGGCGGGATTGGTCTTTAGGCGCCGGCAAACTTCGAAGCCGTCCATGCCCGGCATCATTGCGTCGAGCAGAACGAGGTCACATTCGGCACGTTCGCAGATGGTCAAGGCTTCACTGCCGCTCATCGCCGTGGTCACGTCGAAATACTCGGCCGACAGCCGCGCTTCCAAGAGCTTGACGTTCGCGGCGATGTCATCGACGACGAGCACACGAGCGGTCATTCGCGGTCCTTGGGATTGTCGAGGAAGCGTCGGATCGTCTCGATAAATTTTCCGACCGAAATCGGCTTTGAGAGGTAAGCCTCGCAACCGCCCTCGCGGATTCGCTCCTCGTCGCCCTTCATCGCAAAGGCGGTTACTGCAACTACCGGAATGGCTTTAAGGTCATCATCGTCCTTGAGCCATTTTGTAACCTCGAGGCCGGAGACCTCCGGAAGCTGGATGTCCATCAGAATGAGATCAGGCCGGTGTTTGCGGGCAAGATCGAGCGCTTCGATACCATTGCGCGTCGCCACTGTGTTGTAGCCATGAGCCTCCAATAGATCGTGGAAGAGCTTCATGTTGAGCTCATTGTCCTCCACAATCAGGACTGTCTTGGCCATCCCGTCCCCTCGCCCGGAAGCTCCGGCCGGAACGCCTTACTTGACCCGGCCAGATGCCACCGCTGCAACGGTGGAAACTAGCGCCGATATATTACGGAAACGCAAATAGGACCGCATGAAATCGGCACCACGGTTGGCCAAAGAAGCGGCGGAAATACTGGGGATTCAGGCGCTTGGCTTCATCGGCGAAGAGCCGGAACGGCTGGCCGGTTTCCTTCATTCAAGCGGACTGGCGATTGAGCAAATCCGCGACGCGGCGCGGGAGCCCCGCTTTCTTGTCGGGGTGCTGGAGCATATGCTGGCGGACGAGTCCCTCTTACTTGCGTTCGCCGCGAGCGCTGGCGTCGATCCAGCCGCGATCGGGCAGGCCCGCGCCGCACTTGCCAGCGATGGAGAACGCCGATCGCCGTGAGCCCATTTTGCCGCGATTGCCTGTCCGACGTCCCCTCGCCGGCGAAGCGCTGCGCGGCTTGCGGATCGCCGCGCGTGTTGCGCCACGATGAACTCGCCGAGCTCGCCATCGCGCACGTCGATTGCGATGCATTTTACGCGACTATCGAAAAGCGCGACGACCCATCGCTTGCCGCGGAGCCCGTCATTGTCGGCGGCGGCCGGCGTGGCGTAGTAGCGGCGGCCTGCTATGTGGCTCGGACTTACGGGGTTAAGTCGGCCATGCCGATGTTCGAGGCGTTGCGGCTGTGCCCGCATGCGCGCGTTGTGCGGCCGAACATCGAGAAATATTCGCGCGTCGGGCGTGAGGTGCGCAGCATGATGCTGGCGCTGACCCCCCTCGTCGAACCGCTGTCGATTGATGAAGCCTTTGTCGATCTGTCTGGCACCACACGCCTTCACGGCCTGGCGCCCGCCAAGGTGCTGGCGCGGTTTGCGCTCGATGTCGAGAAGAGTTTAGCGATCACAGTGTCGATCGGACTTTCGTGCAACAAATTCTTGGCAAAAATCGCCTCCGATCTCGACAAGCCGCGTGGATTTGCCGTCTTGGGAAGCGAGGCGCAAACCTTCCTTGCTTCCAAGCCGGTCAGCTTCATCTTCGGCGTCGGCAAGGTGAGCGCCCAGCGGCTTGCGCGCGACGGCTTTCGCCAAATCGCCGATTTGCAAAAAACCAGCGAGATTGAATTGGCGCGCCGCTACGGAGAAGAAGGCCGCCGGCTTGCGCGGCTCGCGCGCGGCATCGATCCGCGCGAAGTCGATCCCGAGCGCGAAACCAAAAGCGTCTCTTCGGAAACGACCTTCGACGAGGATATTTCCGAGTTCCAAAGGCTTGAGCGCATTGTGTGGGTCGAAACCGAAACTGTTTCCGCCCGATTGAAGCAGAAGGCGCTGGCCGGCGCGACGGTCACGCTTAAACTCAAGACCGCGGATTTCAAGATTCGCACCCGGGCTCTTTCATTCGACGCGCCGACGCAGTTGGCGCTCAAGATTTTTGCCGCGGCGCGCGAGCTGCTGCTGCGAGAAACTGACGGGACGAAATTCCGTCTCCTCGGCGTCGGCGTCAGCGCCCTCGCCGACGCCGATCAGGCCGACCCGGCGGATTTTGTCGACATGCGCGCGGCGGAGGCCGAGTACGCCGTCGACCGCGTCCGCGCACGATTCGGCGATGATGCGGTGCGGCGAGGTTTGGCGTTCGAGGAGGAACGAAAGACCTGAATCGTCAGGCTACTGACAGGGCTTCGCGTCTTTGAATTCCAACGACGTCAGCTTGCCGATGACGGTGAAGTCGTTGTAGTCGAGCGATAGCGCCCGGGACAGGCCGTTCTCATAGAGCTCAAAACCTATCGAGTAGACGGGCGTCTGTTCGCCATTCGCTTCAGCTTTGCCTTTATCGAAATAGCTGATCGTAACCGGCCAGCGCGGTACGCCGACGAGCTTCGGCTCGTTCGCTGCCGCGTCTTCGTGCTTACGCTCGTCGGCTGCAAGTTTGCGGCCGATAACGGTCAACGTGTTGTAGACTTTTTCGCCGGTATCCGATCCATCGAAAACCGGAAAGTCGAGGACGGTCTTGCCGGCGCGCGCCGCCTCGATCACGCGCAGCATATGTTGGGTCGGGAACACGGCCGCCGCATCCAGATCGACGACCTTCTGCTCCGGCTTGACCAGATCGACGGCGGTGGCGGCGGCGCCGTGCTTGGCATTGCCATCCACCGCATCGACCAGGTTCTGGTCGAGAAAATTCTGCGACGCAAATTTGAAGTTCTTTGCGTCGCCGCCCTCCCAGGTCGTCGACCGCAAGTCGCTGGTGGTGGTTTTGCCTTCTCCGGAATCGAGCTCCGAGACCTGACGGAATTGAAGGCTGTAACCGTCGCAGGCGTTGCCGGCAAAATCGTAAAGAATACGTCCGCGAACGCCGACCACCTGAGAGTTGCCGCGAGACTCGCCGAGCGAAAGGTCATAAACCGCGCGGTGCGGCACCAACAGGGGCGCTTTGTCTTGCGCGTGCGCCTCGGCGTGAAGGGCCGCCGCAAGCAACGTGGCGCAAATCAGCGTGGCACTGCGTGGTGCAAGCGGGTGAGCCATAGCCATGACGTCGTCGTACTCCGTTGCCGACTAAGCCCTTCGCCCCCTGCCCGCTCCCGCGAATTCTCCGGATTTCGTGTTGCGGCGTCGCGGGAACATAAGGAGCTTCGTTCGGGCTCGCAACTGCGCCTCCCGGCTTGCGCGTTATCCGCCCGAGGTGCGAAAAGCAACATCGGAAAACCCATATGGAGGAACGACATGGCCGGAGCGGTCGAAAAAAAGTTACGTGAACTTGGCACTGAGCTGGCGCATCCAGCCGCTCCGTCGGCCAATTATGTTCCATTCGTGCGGACCGGTAATCTCCTCATGGTGTCTGGACAGATTTGCCTCGATTCCGGCAAACTCGTTGCCAAGGGGCAATTGGGGGCCGGCGTTTCTATAGAGGACGGCCAAAAGGCGGCACGGGCCTGCGCGGTCAATCTGCTCGCTCAGGTAAAAGTCGCGGTCGGCGACCTCGACAACGTGGTGCGCGTGGTGCGGCTTGGTGGTTTCGTTAATTCCGCCGCCGGTTTTCTGGAAGGTCCCAAGGTGATGAACGGCGCATCCGACCTAATGGTCGAGGCCTTCGGCGAGAAGGGTCGGCATTCCCGGACGACCGTCGGCGTCGCGGCACTGCCGCAGAATGCAGCCGTCGAGGTTGAAGGCGTGTTCGAAGTATCCTGAAGGTGCCGCACGCTTCCGATTGGCTGACCGCGAAGCCCATCGCCCACCGCGGCCTGCACGATGCCGCCAACGGTATTGTCGAAAACACGGCCGGCGCCGTGCAAGCGGCGCTGGCGGCGGGCTACGGCATCGAGGTCGATTTGCAGATCAGCGCCGACGGCGAGGCCATGGTCCACCATGACGCCGTGCTCGGCCGGATCACTGAAGGCGAAGGCCGGCTCGACCAATTGACGAGTGCGCAGCTTAAGCGCGTCAAATTCCGGGACAGCGCGGAGCGCATGCTGACCCTCACGGAATTGTGCGATTTGATCGGCGGCCGTGCCGTATTGTTGCCCGAACTGAAAAGCCGCTTTGACGGCGATGACCGGCTTGCCGCACGCGTCGCCGCGCTGCTGTCCGGGTACAAAGGTCCAGTCGCGCCGATGTCGTTTGATCCTGTGCAATTGCAAATCCTGCGGCGAAAGGCCCCAAAACTTCCGCGAGGCGTTGTTGCAGCCCAATACAAGCCGCATCCTTATTGGGATCAAATGCCGCCGCGGCTGCGCTACCGCATGGGGTTGTTGCTTCCGTCGGCCCCAGCGCGTCCGCAATTTGTGGCTTATATGAACGACAATCTGCCGGCGCTGGCGCCCTGGCTCGCCCGGCATATTTTGTGCCTACCGCTCATCGCGTGGGTGGTGCGGACACAAGCGCAACGGCAACTGGCCGCGCGCTACGCCGACCAGGTCATCTTCGAAGGCTTTCGCCCATGAGCCGTGGCAAAGACGACAGTGAGGCACGGCCAGATCGCTCCGGCACCAAGGCGGGCGAATTAAGCGGTGTTGCCATAAGGGCGATCGCCGACATCACGGCGGCGGAATGGGACGCTTGCGCAAATCCGCACTCAAAATCTGGTAGCGGAGGCCTCTCCTCCCCTTCTCAATCAACTTGTCAGGATGACAAGTTTAACCCCTTTATTTCCCACGCTTTTCTTGCCGCCCTTGAGACCTCGAAATCTGTCGGCGGGCACTCCGGTTGGCTCGCCCAGCATCTTGTGTTGAGAGATTCGGAAAACACCGTCGCCGCCGTCGCGCCGTGCTACCTGAAAAGCCATTCCCGCGGCGAGTACGTTTTCGACTACGGCTGGGCAGAGGCTTATGAGCGCGCGGGCGGCAGCTATTATCCCAAACTGCAGGTCGCGGTGCCCTTCACTCCCGCCACCGGGCGGCGGCTATTGGTACGGCCGTGCGCGAGAGCGGATGAAATTCGCCGCGCGCTCGCTGGCGGGCTCGTCGAACTTTGCCGCATTGACGATGCTTCCGGCGTTCACGTCACCTTCGCGGCTGAAGACGATTACCGCCTGCTCGGCGGCTTGGGGTTCCTCCAGCGCACGGACCAACAATTCCATTGGGACAATCCCGGCTACGACAGCTTCGACGATTTCCTTGCCGCGCTCGCCGCCCGCAAACGCAAGACCATTCGGCGCGAGCGACAAGAGGCGTTGCAGAACGGCATAACAGTGCACTGCTTGAGCGGGCGAGATCTGACCGAGGACGCCTGGGATCATTTTTTCGCGTTCTATATGGAGACCGGCTCGCGCAAATGGGGCCGCCCTTATCTCACCCGGCCGTTCTTCTCTTTGGTCACGGAAGCCATGCGGGAGCGTATCCTACTGGTCATGGCGAAGCGCGCGGGAAGCTGGATCGCGGGCGCGCTCAATTTCATCGGCTCGCATACGCTTTATGGGCGCCACTGGGGCGCCGTCGAGCATCATCCGTTCCTGCATTTCGAGCTTTGCTATTATCAAGCGATCGAATACGCGATCGCAAACAGAATGTCTCGCGTCGAGGCCGGCGCGCAGGGCGAGCATAAGATCGCCCGCGGCTACATGCCGAAGACCACCTTTTCCGCGCATTACATCGCCGATCCGGCGTTGCGCCGTGCCATCGCCGATTATCTCAACCGCGAACGGGCCTACGTCGCGGCCGCGGGCGAAGAGCTTGCCGCCACCGGACCCTACCGGCAGGATGCCGCTATCGAAGCGGAATGACGAAGAGGCCGAGATGGCAACGGCGAGTTACGATCCCAACAATATATTCGCCAAGATTTTGCGCGGGGAACTGCCCGTCCACAAGGTTTATGAGAACGACAAAGCTTTTGCTTTTCTCGACATCATGCCGCGCGCGCCCGGTCATACGCTGGTCATCCCCAAAGCGCCGGTGCGGAACATCCTCGACATTGCTGCCGATGACCTTGCCGAACTATTTAAAGCGACGCAGACCATTGCGCGTGCCGCGGTGAAAGCGTTTTCCGCCGACGGGATCACCATCCAACAATTCAACGAAGCGGCTGGCGGCCAAGTGGTCTTCCATCTGCACGTCCACGTCATACCGCGGAAGATTGGAGTCGCGCTCAAACCGCCGGCGTCGTTCAAGGAAGATCCGGAGATGCTTTCGGATCAGGCGCTAAAACTCGCCGCCGCGCTTAAGGGAGCGTGAGTCGTGTCTGCAACCGTTTCATTCGCGAAGTGGCGCTCCTGTTTTTTCAAAAGGCAGGAAGCGCTTTAGCGCCCGCGTGCGACGCGTTCGATTTCGCCGCGCACCAGCCGTTCAACGAGGCCTGGAAGATTATCGTCCAGCCAAGTCTTCAGCATCGGCCGCAGCATCTCGCGAACGAGATCTTCCAGGGTGCGCGCGTTCTGCACCAAAACCGTTTGCGCCAGCGCATTGAACGCTGAATCGACCGCGGCGGTGGTTGCGCCGGAAAGAAGTTGCCCGCGCTCGCTGACCCCGGGAACACCGAGGCGCTGCTGTTTGTCGATCGTTTCCGGCTCGGGAGCGGCAACAGGCGCGGCCGCGAAGCCCGGCTCCTCATCCAGTTCCAAAACGTCGTGCGCAACCGGCTCGGATTCGACATCTTCCGAACGGGGAGTGTTTTCGATCTTGTTTAGTGAGGCTCGCTGGGGCATGGGCTCTGGCTCGGTGAACTCGGGGGCCGCCATCGACTCCGTAAGGTCGAGAATATCAGGATCCTGAAGACCGGTGACCGCCAAATCTTCACTTTCCGCTTCAATTGCGGACGGACTTCGCTCGGGCTCTTCTGCCGGCGGCGAAACGGCCAGGGCCGCAGCGGAGCGCGACGGTGCGGCCGCCCGCGGCGATTCCGCTGGCTTCGGAGGCGACTTACTGGCGTCGTCGTCCGCAATAATCCTGCGAATGGAGGCGAGAATTTCCTCCATCGAGGGTTCTTGCGACTTCGCCGGCTGCGTCATGCGCGCATCCTTGCCCTGATTCTCGACTTTTCCGCAGGCTCCTCACACTACCGCAACACACGCGGAGCCGTCAGTCCGAATCACGTGAAGTAAATTATGCAATGGTGATGTTGAATACGTCACAGGAAAATCGAACGCAACTCGAGCTTTTTCAACCGGGCCTAACGACCGTCGGGATTCCTCACCCCGGCCCAGGCATCACGAATTTGCTGGTAGTGCACCATCGGGTCATAGATTACGACATTGAGACCGAGCCGCTGCATCGACAACGCGCCGACCGCAGCCAAAAGCGTATAGGACGCCACAACGCGATCGTGCTGGGCCGTGACCAGAGCTACGCGGGCGTTGACCAGTTCCTGCTGCGCATTGAGGACATCGAGAGTTGTGCGCTGCCCGACCCGCGCTTCCTCACGCACGCCATTTAGCGCGATTTCGGCAGCGTTGACCTGAGCGGTGGTCGACTCGATCTGCGCCTTGGCGGCATCGAGTTGACCCCAGCTTTGCACTACGGTAGCGCGCGCCTGGTCGCGATTGATGTCGAGTGATAGCCTCTGTTGCCCCAGCGTTTCCTTGCTTTGCCGTATGGCGGAGTATTCGCCTCCCCCCTGATAGATCGGCACGGTCAACTGCCCAAGAACGGACGCCTGGGTTGCGCGCACTTGTTCGAAGGCGGGATCGACTCCGTACGAGCCGGCGGCCGTAACTGTCAAATTCGGATAAAGCGCGCCTTCGCTTATCTTCACGCCAAGCTCGGCGACGTCGACGCCGTACATCGCCGCCAATACCGAGGGACTTAGCGCTTGCCCTTGTGTGATCGCCTTGGGCAGCGTGCCCGGCGAAAGCCGATCGACCGGCGTCCCCGCCGCGAGCTTTCCTGGATTTACCCCGATAACGCGACGGTAATTTGCCTGCGAGGTCACGAAGTTCGATTGCGCGCCCAACAGCGCCGATCGCCCGGCCGCGAGCCGAGATTCCGACTGGGCGACGTCGGTGCGCGTCACCTCGCCAACGTTGAACCGATCGCGGGTTTGTTTGAGCTGCTCGGTGAGTACTTGAACGTTACTTTGATTGAGCTCGAGGATCGCGCCATCACGCAGGAGGTTCATATACGCGGTTGCCGCGTCCAGCAGCACCTGCTGCTCGGTGACGCGCAACGTCTCGCGCGCGGCATCCACCTGACTTTCCGCTTGCCGGGTGCGGTTGGCTGTTTGAAAGCCATTGAAAAGAGTCTGCGTGCCGGTCAACCCCACGGTGCGCGAGATAAACTGATTGGTGTAGTTGGTGGTGGTGAGCGCGCCGCCTATGGGAAGTTGCTGCACGGCGTTCTCGTAATTGTAGCCGCCTACCGCGGTGACGCTGACCTTGGGGCGATATCCCGATAATGCCTGTGGCACGTTCTCGTCGATTACGCGCAACGCCGCGCGCTGTGAATTAAGAGACGGATTGTTCTGGTAAGCTTGAACGACCGCCCATTCGAGCGTGTCGGCTGCTGCCTGCAAGCAAAGCCCACCCGTGGCTGCGCCGGCCGCGCAAAGCCCGGCGGCAACCCAACGATACGCCCGCACCCCTCTTCCACCCATGAGACGTGCGCTGCCCTTCCCACGTCGTCGCAAACGACGCCACCCGTGCCGGCCCGACTCGGCCGACAGCGCCACCACTGGAACATTATTCGGCCAGCGGCGCTGGTGAAACCCCTGGCGCCGCCTTTATTTGCAAAATTCTCGTGGTTGGCACATATGCGCCACAGGTGAGGATGCCTACGCGATGGACCCTCAGGTCAGAAAACGAAGCTCGGCGGCGCTCGAAATCCCGGCAGCAAGGTTGCCGCAGCGTCGAAAATAGGACGCCCCGCCAGGCAGCCTTCAGTAACCCGATAAACCATGCCCTTGCGGGCCGGGGGACGGCCGCTGACGCCTATAAGCCATCCTCCGGGCTTTAGCTGGTCGCCGAGGATTTCCGGTAAGACTTCCGCGGCGCCGTTGAGCAAGATTCCGTCATATGGCGCGCCCGCGGGCCACCCGGCTGCGAGCGGTCCAATAACAACCTGGGCGTTTGTGATCCCGACTGCCGCAAGCGCCGTCTTCGCGGCTGCAGCCAGATCGGCGTCCTCCTCGAGAGCGACCACCGAGGCGCCAAGGCGCGCCAATATCGCCGCGGAATATCCGGTCGCGCTGCCGACATCGAGGATTCGCTCGCCGGCGCTAATCGGCGCCGCCTGGATGAGCTTCGCGAGGACCATCGGCCTAAGCAAGGCGCGGCCTTTGCCCACGGCAATGTCCGCATCGAGGTAAGCAAGCGGCGCTAGCGCGGGCGGCAGGAATTGCTCCCGCGGCACCGTCAGCATGGCGTCCAGCAATGCGGCGTCGGTTACGTCGGCGGTTCGGATTTGCCCGTCGACCATTAATCGACGAGCGGTCGTCGCGTCGAACATCCGTCAGTTTCCAATAGGGGCGCCCAGCGTTGTGCGAGAGCGAGCCGAAAAAGGCAAGGGATGGTTTCGGCCCCGCCGGTGTCGGAAACCGGACCCGTGACCCCATACGGAATTGCATAACGGTGCATGCCGTTGTCGGATACGCAGGCTTCCTTTATAGACTGCCACTTGGGTGCTGGCGGCCGGTCCTGCCGAAAAGACCCATGGCCACGTGGCGGAGTGGTTACGCAGCGGTCTGCAAAACCGTTTACCCCGGTTCAATTCCGGGCGTGGCCTCCAAGTCTTAAACCCGGAACGAACAAGCAAGTCACCAAA